>Ga0268256_1001616_pt1 | contig 13060 bp, 8 predicted proteins | sample AgamicAtAmrz_FD_200247 | JGI IMG/M metagenome (GOLD analysis project Ga0268256, IMG submission 200247) | Agave microbial communities from Guanajuato, Mexico - At.Am.rz (v2) (version 3) | ecosystem: Host-associated > Plants > Roots > Rhizosphere | place: Guanajato, Mexico | collected 2012-06-07
CTGTTCTACATCGGCGGCATCATCAAGCACGCCCGTGCACTGAACGCGATCACGAACCCGACGACGAACTCGTACAAGCGTCTGGTCCCGCACTTCGAAGCACCGGTCAAGCTCGCTTACTCGGCACGCAACCGTTCGGCATCGATCCGCATTCCGCACGTGTCGAACCCGAAGGGCCGCCGTATCGAAACGCGCTTCCCGGACCCGATGGCGAACCCGTACCTGTTGTTCTCGGCGCTGATGATGGCCGGCCTCGACGGGATCCAGAACAAGATCCATCCGGGCGAAGCAGCCGACAAGAACCTGTACGACCTGCCGCCGGAAGAGGATGCAAAGATCCCGACCGTCTGCGCAGGCCTCGACCAGGCACTGGAAGCGCTCGACAAGGATCGCGAGTTCCTGACCCGTGGCGGCGTGTTCACGGACAGCATGCTCGACGCGTACCTCGCGCTGAAGGAGCAGGAGCTGGCGAAGTTCCGCATGACGACGCACCCGATCGAGTTCGAGATGTACTACTCGCTCTAATCGGCGATGGCGCTTCGATTCAGCGCCGTCATGCCGGTTCGTTCCCGTCGCGCGGCTGGCGGCGGGAACGGCGGAGTCTGAAAGGGGACGGCGTCCGGCCGTCCCTTTTTTGTTCCGACGATTTTCATTTTCTGGCCCGGTGAGGCGCGACAAGCACGCAGATGGTTCTGAAGAATCTGATCAAGGCGAAAACGGGGCAACCCGAACGACTGACGGACGACGAGCGGCTCGCGCGTTCGGGTCTGCTGGCGGGGCTCGAAGCGCTGCCGACGGTCGTGATCGTGCTCGACCGCAAGACGCTGCGGGTCGCGTTCGCGAACCCGTCCGCGGAGGCGATGCTCGACATCTCGCGGCGGCAGCTCGCGCAGCGGCCGTGGGGCGAGATTTTCCCGAACGCGAACGAGCTTGCGTCGACGATCACCGCGATCGGCCAGGAACGCTTTCACGCGACGCACCTCGATACCGTGCTCGACCGGCCCGGCCGCGAACCGCTGCACGTGCATGCGATCGTCGGCTTCCTCGAGAGCGCGCCCGACTTCGTGCTCGTCGAGCTGTTCGAGAACGAACGGCAGTCGCGCACCGATCGGGAAGAGCGCATCCACGACCTGACCGCGGTCAACAAGCAACTGATCCGCAACCTCGCGCACGAGATCAAGAACCCGCTCGGCGGCATTCGCGGCGCAGCCCAGCTGCTCGAATTCGAACTGGGCGAGCGCGAGCGCGGCGAGTTGCGCGAATACACGCAGGTGATCATCAAGGAGTCCGACCGCCTGCAGACGCTCGTCGACCGGTTGCTGGAGCCGCACCGGCATCCGCACATCGTCGGCGACGTGAACATTCATGAAGTGTGCGAACGCGTGCGCGCGGTGATGCTCGCGGAGTTCCCGCGCGGGCTCACGATCGAGCGCGATTACGACGTGAGCGTGCCGGACCTGCGCGGCGACAAGGAGCAGTTGATCCAGGCGCTGCTCAACATCGTGCGCAACGCCGCGCAGGCGCTGCGCGAGCGGATCGCGCAGGGCGACGCGAAGATCGAGCTGCGCACGCGCATCGCGCGCAAGATCACGATCGCGAAGCGCCTGTACAAGCTGGCACTGGACTTGCACGTGGTCGACAACGGGCCCGGCATTCCGGAAGAGATCCGCGACCGGATCTTCTATCCGCTCGTGTCCGGACGCGACGACGGCAGCGGCCTCGGCCTCACGCTCGCGCAGACGTTCGTGCAGCAGCACGACGGGATGATCGAGGTCGAAAGCCGGCCCGGACGTACCGAATTTCAGATTCTGCTGCCGCTCGACCATTGAGCGGGAGCATTGCGATTCACCCATACCTGACCGACCTATGAAGCCGATCTGGATAGTAGACGACGACCAATCGATCCGCTGGGTGCTTGAAAAGGCACTCGCCCGGGACAGCTTCGCGACGAAGAGCTTCGCGAACGTGCGCGATGCGCTGGCCGCGCTCGACCACGAGACGCCGCAGGTGCTCGTGTCCGACATCCGGATGCCGGGCGGCTCGGGCCTCGAGTTGCTGCAGGCGATGCACGAGCGGCTGCCGGGTCTCCCCGTCATCATCATGACGGCGTTCTCCGATCTCGACAGCGCCGTCGCGGCGTTCCAGGGCGGCGCGTTCGAATACCTCGCGAAGCCGTTCGACGTCGACAAGGCGGTCGAGCTGATCCGCCGCGCGGTGGAAGAAAGCCTGCGCGGCGGCGCGCCGCAGGACGAGCGCGTGGCCGAGGCGCCCGAGATGCTCGGCCAGGCGCCCGCGATGCAGGACATGTTCCGCGCGATCGGCCGCTTGTCGCATTCGGCCGCGACCGTGCTGATCACCGGTGAGTCGGGCACCGGCAAGGAGCTCGTCGCGCGGGCGCTGCACCGTCACAGCCCGCGTGCGAACGGACCGTTCATCGCGCTGAACACGGCGGCGATTCCGAAGGATCTGCTGGAATCCGAGCTGTTCGGCCACGAGCGCGGCGCGTTCACCGGCGCGCAGACGACGCGCCAGGGCCGCTTCGAGCAGGCCGAGAACGGCACGCTGTTCCTCGACGAAATCGGCGACATGCCGTTCGATCTGCAGACGCGCCTGTTGCGCGTGCTGTCGGACGGACAGTTCTACCGCGTGGGCGGCCACAACCCGCTGCGCGCGAACGTGCGCGTGATCGCCGCGACGCACCAGAATCTCGAGTCGCGCGTGCGGCAGGGGCTGTTCCGCGAGGACCTTTACCACCGGCTCAACGTGATCCGGCTGCGTCTGCCGCCGCTGCGCGAACGCAGCGAGGACATCGCGCTGCTCACGCGCCACTTCCTGCAGAAGAGCGCGCGCGATCTCGGCGTCGAGCCGAAGCGCGTGTCGGACGACGCGCTCGCGTACCTGACGTCGCTGCCGTTTCCCGGCAACGTGCGGCAGCTCGAGAATCTCGCGAACTGGCTGACCGTGATGGCGCCCGCGCAGACGGTCGAGATCAAGGACCTGCCGCCCGACCTCGTGCCGGCCGGTGCGCCGGTCGTCGCGACGGGCGACGGCGCGGACGCGCACGGTAGCGGCGGTCACACGGTGGCGCCTGCCGCGATCGGTGCAGCGCCGACGGCCGCGCCCGTCGCGAGCGCGGCGAACGGCAGCGCGCCGGCCGGCTACCCGTTGTGGGAGCACGGGCTACGCACCGAAGTCGCGCGGCTGTTGCGCGAGAACTCGGCCGACGTGATGGACGAACTCGCACGCCGCTTCGAGGCCGCCGTGATCCGCGAGGCGCTCGACTTCACGCGCGGCCGTAAGGTCGAGGCCGCGGAGCGGCTCGGGATCGGCCGCAACACGATCACGCGCAAGATCCAGGAACTCCATCTGGAGCCCTGAGCACGATTCGCGGCATGCGCGGGCCCGCGCATGCCGCGATCGGACATAATCGCGGTTTGCATGCAGCTTGCCATTCCGCGATCCTCAATGTCCGAATCCTTCCGCTGGCCCGCCGGGGCCGACCCGTTCCGTTTCCTCGAAGCACTCGACAGCAAGCGCGCCCGCACGTGGGTCGACGAGCAGAATGCGCGCACCCGCGCCGCGCTGCGCGACGACGATGCCTATCGCGCGCTGACCGCGCGTCTCGCGAAAGCGTATCTGCCGCGCGAACGCCCGGTGATTCCAACCCGCTGGCGCGACTGGGCGTACGACCTGTGGCAGGACGATCTCCATCCGAAGGGGCTGTGGCGCCGCACGCGCTGGGCCGACTGGCGGGCCGGCCAGCCGGCCTGGGAAACGCTGCTCGACATCGACGCGCTCGGCGCCGAAGAGGGCGAGTCGTGGGTGTTCGAGCAGGAGGCGATCCTGTATCCGGACGGCGATCGCGTGTTGCTGTCGCTGTCGCCGGGCGGCGCCGATGCGGTCGTCGTGCGCGAATTCGATCTCGTCGAGCGCCGGTTCGTCGACGGCGGTTTCACGATCGACGCGCCGGGCCATCACACGGTCGGCTGGATCGACCGCGATACCGTGTACGTGAGCTGGGATCGCGGCGAAGCGCATGCGACCGCCGCCGGTTATCCGTATGAAGCGCGGCGCTGGGTGCGCGGCACGGCGCTTGCCGACGCGCCCGTCGTGTTCAGCGGCGAACCGGACGACATCAGCGCAGGAGCGTGGTACGACCCGATCGACCGCCGCCACGTCGCGTGGCGCAGCGTCGATTTCTTCGACGCACACGCGTACTGGTTGACCGACGCGGGCGAATGGGCGCGCTATGACGTGCCGACGCATGTCGAGGTCGGGTTCTGGGAGGGCTGGCTCGTGCTGGAGCCGCGCCTCGACTGGGATTGCGACGGCGTGCGCCACGCGGGCGGCTCGCTGCTCGCGATTCGCGAAGAGGCGTTCCTCGCCGGCGCGCGCGAATTCACGACGCTGTTCGCACCGCGGCCGACGACGTCCGCCTGTACGTGGACGCACACGCGCACGACGCTGATCGCCAGCTGGCTCGACGACGTGCACAACCGCACGATGCTGTGGCAGCCGCGGCAGGCCGACGACGGGGCGTGGACGTGGGACGCGCGGCCGTTCGACTGGCCCGGCGACGCGCAGATCGACGTCGAGCCCGTCGAATCGACGCTGAACGACGAAGTGTACGTCGACGTCGACACCTATCTCGATCCGCCCGAATGCTGGCTGGCCGATCTGGCCGACCGCGCGGACGATGCGCCGTCGCGCCGCGTGCTGCTCGACCGGCCGCCGGTGCAGTTCGACGCCACCGGGCTGGTCGTACGCCGCGCGAGCGCGCGTTCGCGCGACGGCACGGTGGTGCCGTACACGCTGATCGGGCCGCGCGATGCGCTCGACGCACCTGAAGGCGTGGCGCGCGTCGCGCGGCCGTGCCTGCTGTCGGGCTATGGCGGCTTCGCGATCCCGAACCTGCCGGGCTACAGCGATGCGTTCGGCATCGGCTGGCTCGAACGCGGCGGCGTGATGGCGTTCGCGCACATCCGCGGCGGCGGCGAGTTCGGACCGCGCTGGCATACCGACGCGCAGCGCGAACACCGCCAGCGTTCGTTCGACGATTTCATCGCGGTGGCCGAGGATCTGGTTGCGACCGGCGTGACGAGCGCCGCGCAGTTGGGGATCGAGGGCGGCAGCAACGGCGGGCTGCTGGTCGCCGCGTGCATGATGCAGCGGCCGGAGCTGTTCGGCGCGGTGCTGTGCCGCGTGCCGCTGCTCGACATGCAGCGCTATCCGAAGCTGCACGCGGGCGCCGCATGGCTCGACGAATATGGCGATCCGGACGATCCGCGCGAAGGTGCGGCGCTGGCTGCGTATTCGCCCTATCACCGCGTGCGCGAAGGTGTCGTGTATCCGCCGTTGCTGCTGACGACGTCGACCCGCGACGATCGCGTGCATCCCGCGCATGCGCGCAAGCTGACCGCGCGCATGCAGGCGCTCGGTCACGAACGGGTGTGGTACTGGGAGAACACCGACGGCGGCCACGGCAGCGCCGACGATCTCGAACGCGCGGAAGCCGATGCGGCCGAATTCGGCTTCCTGTGGGCCCATCTCGGGCCGGCGCCCGCGCGGCGCTAGACGATCAGCCGACGACCGCGACGACGGGCGTGTGGTCGGACGGCTGTTCCCACGTGCGCGGCATGCGATCGACTTCGCACGACGCGCAGGTCGCCGCGAGCGCCGGCGACAGCAGGATGTGGTCGATGCGCAGCCCCGCGTTGCGGCGGAACGCCATCATCCGGTAGTCCCACCACGTGAAGGTCTTCTCGGGCTGCTCGAAGCGGCGGAACGCATCGACGAAGCCGAGTTCGATCAGCTGCGCGAAGTGCGCGCGCTCCTGCGGCGACACGAGGTTCTGGCCTTCCCATTTCGCGGGATCGTGCACGTCGCGGTCTTCCGGCGCGATGTTGTAGTCGCCGAGCAGCGCGAGCTTCGGGTAGCGCTGCAGCTCGGTGCGCAGCCATGCCTGTAGCGCGTCGAGCCACTGCATCTTGTAGACGAACTTGTCGGAGTCGAGCGCCTGGCCGTTCGGGAAGTAGGCGGACACGATGCGCACGCCGTCGACCGTCGCGGCGATCACGCGCTGCTGCGGGTCGTCGAAGCCGGGGATGTTGCGCACGACGTCCGATTCGTCGACGACGAGCGTGTCGCGCACGAGGATCGCGACGCCGTTGTAGGTCTTCTGGCCCGTGAACCAGCTGCGGTAGCCGACCGCCTCGAGATCGGCGCGCGGGAATTTCTCGTCCGGCAGCTTCAGTTCCTGCAGGCACAGTACGTCGGCTCCGCTTTGCGCGAGCCAGTCGAGCACGTGCTGTTTGCGGACGTTGAGCGAGTTGACGTTCCAGGTGGCGATTTTCATGAACGGGAGGGGGCGTGCGGCGTGAATTCGGAGGCCGTCATCTTACCGCGAGCATGGGGTGCGAACGCGGATGCCATGCAGGGTCGCGAATATGTCACGCATCGTCGTATGGGGAGGGGAGGCAGAAATTGTGACAAAAGTATTGACGTGAGTACTTCCTCACCCTATAATTTATTTCTCTGACGCGGGGTGGAGCAGTCTGGCAGCTCGTCGGGCTCATAACCCGAAGGTCACAGGTTCAAATCCTGTCCCCGCAACCAAGCACACCAGACGATGTGCCGCGCAATTGACCGATGCGCACTTCGTCGACGAAAAACCCGGCTCCATGCCGGGTTTTTTGTTTTCCGCGTCCGCTTGTTATTTCGGCGCGCCCGGGCTCCCGGGCAGGAAGCCGTTTTCGACCAGATAGGTCGTCGTGTTGACCAGCGTGGCCCGTGCGTTCGGTGTGCCCGACAGCACCGCGCACTTGTCCTTGCCCGTATTCAGCCGGATCGACCGCTCGGTCGTCGGGTAGTCCACATCCTTCAGGTAGAAATGCGGCAGCGACGTCATGTAGCGCGCATACGGCACGCACGGCCGCTGCATCGGGTCCTTCGACGCAGCGTTGAACGGGAAGTACTCGTCGAACAGGTAGGCCGAGCTCGACAGGCCGCCCCAGTCCGCCGGCACCGCGATGCTGCCGGTCGGCGTCGTGGCGCCGGTGGCGACGTCCGTGATGAAGCCGTCGACGGTCGAGCGCCCGTCGCTGCGATTGGCCTGCGTCACGGTGACCTGCAGCCGATAGGCGTGGCCGGTTTTCCACGGGTAGGCGATCGAGCACGACGTGCCGGAGCCGCCGTCGGCGCCGCCGCGGCAATTCGCCGACAGCGGCGCCGTGCCGGTGCCGAACGCACTGAAGATCACCTCGTTGGTGCCTTGCGTGCGCGGCTGGATGCCGGTGTAGATCGGGTGCGCGCCGTGTTGCGACGACAACTGGTTGGCCCAGTAATAGCTGGCGTTGACCTGGGTCGGCACGACTTCGGGCGTGATGTCCCACGTCATGCGATCGAAGCCGTCCCTGGGCGTCGTGGCGGCCGATGCGGTAATGGTGGGGTCGGCGTGCGCCGTGAGCGTGGACGATACGGCGAGCAGAGCGCCGAATGCGATGCTGAGTTTCTTCATCTTCCTGTTTCTTGTTGGTGGAAAAGAGACCGCGACGAGCAGCGTCGATTGCGGTGCCGCTGCTCGCGTACCAATTGCGGTCACTTTATTACCAAGGGGCAAGCCGTCGTGTCGGCGCGCCCGCGTGAAGCAAGTCGCGTGATTCGTGGGTCGTTCGTGCCGGGCCGGTGCGATGGGTGAGAGCAGGGAGCCGGGCGAACGGCGACATGTACGCCGGGAGAGTGAATCCCGCCGCGCGGAACAATGCGGCGATACCGTCCGGCGACGGTCTTCTTTACGCGATGGCGCGCATCGTTCAGCGCGCCGCCCATTCGACGGCTGCTTTCGCATGCAGCGCGGTGGTATCGAATACCGGCAGCGGCGAGTCGTCCGCGCCGATCAGCAGCGTGATTTCCGTGCAGCCGAGGATCACGGCCTGCGCGCCGCGCTGAGCCAGTCCATCGATGATCGACGCATACGTGGCGCGCGATTCCTCCGAGATGACGCCGTGGCACAGCTCGTCGTAGATGATCCGGTGCACGTCGTCGCGCCCGCGTTCGTCCGGCACCAGCACGTCGAGCCCGAATTTCTCGCGCAGCCGCGCCGCGTAGAACGGCAGTTCCATCGTGTAGCGCGTGCCGAGCAGGGCGACGCGCTCGACGCCTGCGTCGCGCAGCGCGCTGCCGGTCGGATCGGCGATATGCAGGAACGGCAGCGTCACCGCGGCCTCGATCGCGTCGTGCACGCGATGCATCGTATTGGTCGTCAGGACGACGAGATCGGCGCCGGCCGCTTCGAGCTGCCGCGCGGCGTCGGCCATCCGTTCGCCGAGCGCGGCCCAGTCGTGCGTGCGCTGCAGCGCTTCGATTTCGGCGAAGTCGACCGTGACCAGCACGCTCTTCGCGTTGTGATGGCCGCCGTGCAATGCCTTCGAGCGCCGGTTGATCATCCGGTAGTACTCGGCCGACGATTCCCAGCTCATGCCGCCGATCAGTCCGATCGTCTTCATCCGTCACCTTTGCGTTTCGTGTGTCGTGGCAGACGAGTATAGGGGCCGCTGCCCGTGCCCGGCCGGTACGATCCGCACAAAGCGGGCCGGTACGGCGCGGCCGGCGGCAGATGGCCGGCGCCGGGTGGCCGGCTGCGACCGCCCTCGGACGTACGCGGCAGTTGAAACCGGCACTGTGTTTTTGTACAGTATCGGCACCGTGAGCCCGACCACCATCCTGCCTGCCGATCCGCCTGCGCCACCGCCCGGCGACGCGCCGCCGCGCATGCGCAAGATCATTCATTGCGACTGCGACTGCTTCTACGCGTCGGTCGAGATGCGCGACGACCCGTCGCTGCGCAACCGGCCGCTCGCGGTCGGCGGCCGCCCCGACCAGCGCGGCGTGATCGCGACCTGCAACTACGAGGCGCGGCGCTATGGCGTGCATTCGGCGATGTCGTCGGCGCTGGCGATGCGCAAGTGCCCGGACCTGCTGATCCTGCCGTCCGCGATGGACAAGTATCGTGCGGCGTCGCGGCAGATCATGGCGATCTATCGCGACTACACGCCGGACGTCGAGCCGCTGTCGCTCGACGAGGCGTACCTCGACGTCAGCGGGTCGGAGTGTTGCCAGGGCAGTGCGACGCTGATTGCGCGCGAGATCCGCGAGCGGGTGCGCGATACGGTCGGCGTGACCGTGTCGGCGGGCGTCGCGCCGAACAAGTTCATCGCGAAGATCGCGTCCGACTGGAACAAGCCCGACGGGCTGTTCGTCGTGCGGCCGCACGAGATCGACGCATTCGTCGCGGCGCTGCCGGTGCGCAAGCTGCACGGCGTCGGCAAGGTGACGGCCACGCGGCTCGACCGGCTCGGCATCCAGACCTGCGCGCAATTGCGCGACTGGCCGCTGATCGACCTGCACCGCGAGTTCGGCGCGTTCGGGCGGCGGCTGTACGAACTGTCGCGCGGGATCGACGAGCGGCCCGTGCAGGCCGACCAGGAGCGCAAGTCGGTCAGCGTCGAGACGACTTACGTGACCGACCTGACGACACTCGAACAATGCGCGGACGAAATCCGTCGCCTCGTCGTGCAACTCGACGCGCGGATCGATCGCGCGGGCGCCGCGCGGTCGATCCGCAAGCTGTACGTGAAGATCCGCTTCGCCGATTTCCAGCGCACGACGGTCGAGTGCGTGGCCGACGCGACGAATGCCGAGACGGCCGTCACGCTGCTCGCGAAGGGGTTGTTGCGGCGCGCGCAGCCGGTACGGCTGCTCGGCGTCGGCGTGCGCATCGACGAGGATACGGCCGAACGCCACGGGCAATTCCTGCTGTTCGACGACGAAGTGGGCGACGACACACCCGCGCCATGAAAAAAGCACCGCCGAAGCGGTGCCTGTCGATGCAGCCGGCGTGGCCGGGCAGCCCGCTCAGTGCGCGGACGCGGCCATCCCGTTGTGGCGCAGCAGCGCGTCGATCTGCGGCTCGCGACCGCGGAACGCCTTGAACGACTCCATCGCCGGGCGGCTGCCGCCGACCTCGAGGATTTCGCGGCGATAGCGCGTGCCGGTTGCCGCGTCGAGCACGCTGCCGCTGGCGGCCGCCGCTTCCTCGAACGCCGCGTACGCATCGGCCGACAGCACTTCGGCCCACTTGTAGCTGTAGTAGCCGGCCGCATAGCCGCCCGCGAAGATGTGGCTGAACGTATTCGGCCAGCGCGAGAACGCCGCCTGCGGGATCACGTGATAGCGCTCGTTGATCTCGCGCGCGAACGCGGTCACGCCGGTGGCGCCGGCCGGGTCGAAGTCGACGTGCAGCAGCATGTCGAACATCGAGAACACGATCTGGCGCAGCGTGCCGAGCCCGCTCTGGAAGTTCTTCGCGGCGATCATCTTGTCGAACAGCTCGCGCGGCAGCGACGCGCCCGTATCGACGTGCGACGACATCGACGACAGCACGTCCCATTCCCAGCAGAAGTTTTCCATGAACTGCGACGGCAGTTCGACCGCATCCCATTCGACGCCGTTGATGCCCGACACGCCGAGCTCGTCGACGCGCGTGAGCATGTGGTGCAGCCCGTGGCCGAATTCATGGAACAGCGTGATGACTTCGTCGTGCGTGAAGCACGCGGGTTTGCCGCCGACCGGCGCGGAGAAGTTGCAGGTCAGGTACGCGACGGGCGTCTGCACGTCGCTGCCGCGCTTCGCGCGCGAACGCGCGTCGTCCATCCAGGCGCCGCCGCGCTTGCCTTCGCGTGCGTACAGGTCGAGATAGAACTGCGCGACGAGCGAGCCGTCGCGGTTCTCGACGCGGAAGAAGCGTACGTCCTTGTGCCATACCGGCGCGTCGTCCGGCTTGATCTTCACGCCGAACAGCGTTTCGGTGACGGTGAACAGGCCCTTCAGCGCGGCCGGTTCCGGGAAGTACTGCTTGACCTCGTTTTCCGAGAACGCATAGCGCTGCTGGCGCAGCTTCTCGGCCGCGTATGCGACGTCCCACGGCGCGAGTTCGGCGAGGCCGAGCTCCTTCGCGGCGAACGTGCGCAGCTCGTCCCAGTCCTTGTCCGCGTGCGGGCGGGCGCGCGTCGCGAGATCCTCGAGGAACGCGATCACCTGCTGCGGCGATTCGGCCATCTTCGGCGCGAGCGACACTTCGGCGAAATTGCGGTAGCCGAGCATCTGCGCCTCTTCGCGGCGCAGCTTCAGCGCGTCGACGACGATCGCCGTGTTGTCCCATTCGGCCTTGCCGTCGCCGTACTGCGGCCCGAGCTCCGACGCGCGCGTCGCATAGGCGCGGTAGAGCGTCTCGCGCAGCGCGCGGTTGTCCGCGTACTGCAGCACCGGGAAGTACGACGGGAAATGCAGCGTGAATTTCCAGCCTTCCTTGCCGTCCTTCTGCGCGGCTTCGCGGGCAGCCTCGATCGCGTCGCCGGGCAGGCCGGCCAGCTCGGCTTCGTCGGTGACGAAGTACGCGTACGCGTTGGTTGCATCGAGCACGTGATCGGAGAATGCCTTCGACAGCGCGGCCTGCTGTTCCTGCAGTTCCGCGAAGCGCGGCTTCTGGTCCTCGGGCAGCTCGGCGCCCGACAGGCGGAAGTCGCGCAGCGCATTGTCGAGGATCTTCTTGCGCTCGGCGGACAACGTCGCGTATTCGGCGCTCGCGGCGATCGCCTTGTACTTTTCGTACAGCGCGAGATTCTGGCCGACGCTCGACCAGAACTCGGTCACGCGCGGCAGGTTTTCACCGTAGGCGGCGCGCAGTTCGGGCGTGTCGGCGACCGCATTCAGGTGGCCGACGATGCCCCAGGCGCGGCCGAGCGGCTCCGTGGCCTGCTCGACCGTCTCGACGACGGCGGCCCAGGTCGACGGCGTGTCGCTCGCGCTTGCCGCTTCGACCGCGCGGCTGGCGGCGTCGAGCAGCGTATCGAGCGCGGGCGTCACGTGTTCCGGGCGGATCTCGCCGAAACGGGGCAGGCCGGAGAAGTCGAGGAGGGGATTGGTGTTGGCGCTGGCGGACATTGAGACTCCCTGTCTGTTGCCGGATGAACCGGGATGAAAAGGGTGAGGCGCGATGAAGCGGCGCCCGATACCGACATTATTGGGGCGCATCGTGCGCTTTCCAATCGTTAGTTTCTAATGACGCGATTGACGCAGGGTCGGATGTGGGCGCCCGGCCAGGGGCGGCCGGCCAAGGGCGGCCGACGGCGGGCGAGCAGCGACGTGCATCGGCGCGCCGGCCGGCGCGATGCAGCCGCGCGATTGCGGCTGGCGAGGCGCCGGCGCGCGGACCGCGCACCGGCTGGGCAAAGGCAGCTTCAGGCCGCGGCGGCAGCCGCGCGTTCGGCGGATTCGATCGTGTTGATCAGCAGCATCGTGATGGTCATCGGACCGACGCCGCCCGGCACCGGCGTGATGTAGCCGGCGACTTCCTTCACGCCCGCGAAATCGACGTCGCCGCACAGCTTGCCCGCGTCGTCACGGTTCATGCCGACGTCGATCACCGTCGCGCCCGGCTTCACCATGTCGGCGGTCAGGATGTTGCGCTTGCCGACCGCGGCGACCACGATGTCGGCCTCGCGCGTATGCGCGGCGAGGTCGCGCGTCTTGCTGTGGCAAATCGTCACGGTCGCGCCGGCGTCGAGCAGCATCATCGCCATCGGCTTGCCGACGATGTTCGAGCGGCCGATCACGACCGCGTTCGCGCCCTGCAGCGCAATGCCGTGCGCTTCGAACATCTTCATCACGCCGTACGGCGTGCACGGGCGGAACAGCGGCTTGCCGGTCATCAGCGCGCCGGCGTTCGCGACGTGAAAGCCGTCGACGTCCTTTTCCGGCGCGATCGCCTCGATCACCTTGTGGCTGTCGATGTGCGCGGGCAGCGGCAGCTGGACGAGGATGCCGTGGATCTTCGGGTCGCGGTTCAGTTCGTCGATGCGCGCGAGCAGGTCGGCTTCGGACAGCGTGGCCGGGTACGCATCCTTCAGCGAGAAGAAGCCGTTGTCCTCGCACGCCTTGATCTTGTTGCGCACGTAGACTTCGCTCGCCGGGTTCGCGCCGACGAGGATCACCGCGAGACCGG
>Ga0268256_1001618_pt1 | contig 13038 bp, 11 predicted proteins | sample AgamicAtAmrz_FD_200247 | JGI IMG/M metagenome (GOLD analysis project Ga0268256, IMG submission 200247) | Agave microbial communities from Guanajuato, Mexico - At.Am.rz (v2) (version 3) | ecosystem: Host-associated > Plants > Roots > Rhizosphere | place: Guanajato, Mexico | collected 2012-06-07
AATATCAGACAGGTCATCTACGCCCTGTTCGGCGAGATCTTCAAGCGTACAAACACCACGAGCAGCCAGTTTGTAAGCCAGAGTACGGTCCATTCCTTCAAGATTGAGGAGGTCTTCGCTCGGCTTTTTATCACCAAGGCTCTCTTCCTGGGCAAGAGCCAGCGTCGTGAGTGCGTTTTTCGCACGGTCACGCAGTGCTTCAACGGTCGCCTCATCAAGACCGTCAATTTCCAGCAGCTCTTTCATCGGCACGTAGGCCAGTTCTTCGAGCGTGGAGAAACCTTCTTCAACCAGCATGGTTGCGAAGTCTTCATCGATATCCAGATACTTGGTGAAAGTATCAATCGCTGCGTGGGCTTCTGCCTGGTGTTTAGCCTGAAGGTCTTCAACGGTCATGACGTTCAGTTCCCAGCCGCTCAGTTGGGAAGCGAGACGTACGTTCTGACCGTTACGGCCAATCGCCTGTGCGAGGTTACCCGCTTCAACGGCGATATCCATGGTGTGCTTGTCTTCGTCAACGACGATAGAGGCAACGTCAGCCGGGGCCATCGCATTGATGACGAACTGCGCCGGATTATCGTCCCACAGCACGATATCGATACGCTCACCGCCCAGCTCGGTAGAAACCGCCTGAACACGCGCACCGCGCATACCGACACAAGCACCAACCGGATCGATACGCTTATCGTTGGTTTTCACCGCGATCTTGGCACGTGAACCTGGATCGCGCGCTGCCGCTTTGATCTCAATAACTTCTTCGCCGATTTCCGGCACTTCGATGCGGAACAGCTCAATCAGCATTTCCGGCTTCGCGCGGGTCACAAACAGCTGCGCGCCGCGAGCTTCAGGACGCACGGCGTAAAGCACGCCACGAATACGGTCGCCCGGACGGAAGTTTTCACGCGGCAGCATGTCTTCACGCGGAATAACCGCTTCCGCGTTATTCCCTAAATCAAGGGTAATGTTGTCGCGGTTAACTTTTTTGGCGATACCGGTAATGATCTCGCCTTCGTGCTCGCGGAACTGATCCACCACCATCGCGCGTTCGGCTTCACGCACCTTCTGCACGATGACCTGTTTAGCGGTCTGAGTAGTAATACGGTCAAAGGTGACAGATTCAATCTGATCTTCGACATATTCACCCAGCGTTAGCGCCGGATCTTCGTATTGAGCTGCTTCCAGGGTGATTTCACGGGTCGGCTGAGTTACTTCCTCAACAATCACCCAGCGACGGAAGGTGTCGAAATCGCCGCTTTTACGATCGATGCTTACGCGAACATCGATTTCCTGCTCGTATTTTTTCTTGGTTGCCGTGGCCAGGGCACTTTCCAGCGCTTCAAAAATTTTCTCGCGTGGAACCGCTTTTTCGTTAGAAACAGCTTCAACAACGGCCAAAATTTCTTTGTTCATCGGGGGCCTTCGCCTCAATCCAGAATGTTAAAAGTGGGGAACCAGGTTCGCTTTCTGAATGTTGCTCAGCGCGAATACTTCATCTTTGCCATCGACCGTCACGGTAATCATTTCGCCATCTACCGCTTTAATGATGCCCTGCCATTTACGACGGTTCTGTACTGCCATTCGCAGTACCAGCGCGACTTCTTCGCCGATGTAGGTAGTGTAATGCGCCGCGGTAAACATTGGGCGATCGAGGCCAGGAGAGGAAACTTCAAGGTTGTATGCCACTGTAATGGGATCTTCGACATCCAGTACGGCGCTTACCTGGTGGCTGACATCAGCGCAATCATCAACATTGATACCATTTTCACTATCAATATAGATGCGCAGCGTCGATGTGCGTCCGCGAATGAATTCGATACCGACGAGTTCATAGCCCAGCGCTTCAACCGGTGCTGTAATCATCTCTGTTAATTTTTGCTCTAATGTGGACAAGCCCACCCCCAAGACATAAAAAAAGGGCATAAAGCCCAGTTATTCTGAAGTCAGATAACAAAAAACCCCGATAAATCGGGGCTTTATATAACTGAACCCTGTAAGTCACCATGGTGACCTGGAGCACTCTCCAACAGAATTTTTTTCAAAACCCAATGAAAAAGCGTATTCCGCTCTACACAGTATATTTGAAAAAGAACTCTAAGGGAAAGTGGTTGCGGGGGCCGGATTTGAACCGACGACCTTCGGGTTATGAGCCCGACGAGCTACCAGGCTGCTCCACCCCGCGTCCGAAAACGTGGCGAATATTACGCCTAAAATGCATAAATTGCAAGTTTTGCTGTGATTTGGTACCGAGGACGGGACTTGAACCCGTAAGCCCAATCGGGCACTACCACCTCAAGGTAGCGTGTCTACCAATTCCACCACCTCGGCACTTAGAACGCGGCATTCAGCACTACCGCGTTTGATACGACAAATTACTGCGGGATATCACTCGTCGGCTTGGTAGGTGCCGCTGGTGTGGTCTGCTCAGACGTCGGCTGAGTCAGGTTATCCCACATGCTTCCTTTGTTCGTTTTGTTGCTATTGATATTACCCAGTACCAGGCTGATGATGAAGAACAGCGTAGCCAGCACAGCTGTCATACGGGTCATGAAGTTACCAGAACCACTTGAACCGAACAGTGTAGTGGAAGCGCCTGCTCCGAAGGAGGCTCCCATATCAGCGCCTTTACCTTGCTGCAGCATGATAAGACCTACGAGGCCAATCGCTACAATAAGGAAGATAACCAAAAGAGCTTCGTACATAATCAACCTGTTCCTTGCGGGTTAACCGCATACCAATGCTTCAAACCAGTCAATGCGGGGCCATTTGTCATTCCCCTGTGAAGCGGGTGAGAATACTAACCAAAGCGTATCGCCTTAGCAAGAGCAAATTCATGCCAATGTATCAACTGCGGAAAAAAACGGCAATGCCGATGAATTTGTTTAAAAACAAGGCGGCATTTGCCGCCCTTTTAACCAGTCAGGTCTCTTAAACCGCTTTTACCGCATCGGCGATACGATGGGCAAAATCAGTTACCTGCGCTTCATCTTCACCTTCCACCATTACGCGAATAAGCGGCTCGGTACCGGATTTACGCAGCAGCACGCGGCCACGGCTGCCAAGCGCAGCTTCCACTTCTGCCGTTACGGCTTTCACCTGTTCGTTTTCCAGCGGATCGCCGCTGCCTGGGGTGAAGTGCACGTTGACCAGAATCTGCGGGAACAGCTTCATACCGCTGCACAGATCGTGAAGCGACATGTGATTACGTGCCATTGCTGTCAGCACCTGCAGCGCCGCGACAATGCCATCGCCGGTGGTGGTCTGGTCAAGCAGGATAACGTGCCCGGAGTTTTCCGCGCCGATACGCCAGCCCTTTTCCTGCAGCTTCTCCAGCACATAGCGGTCGCCCACTTTTGCACGCGCAAAGGGAATACCCAGCTGTTTTAACGCCAGCTCCAGACCCATATTGCTCATCAGCGTGCCGACGGCGCCACCGCGCAGCTGGCCCTGACGCAGGCCTTCACGCGCGATGATATAGAGGATCTGATCGCCATCGACCTTATTGCCTTCGTGGTCAACCATCATCACGCGGTCGCCGTCACCGTCGAAGGCGATGCCGAGGTGCGCTTTCTCTGCCACCACGCGTTTTTGCAGCATGCGGACATCAGTTGCACCGCATTCTGCGTTGATGTTCACCCCGTCAGGCTCGCAGCCGATGGTGATGACCTGCGCGCCCAGTTCGCGGAACACGTTCGGTGCAATGTGGTAAGTCGCGCCGTTTGCGCAGTCCACCACAATTTTCATGTCGCTCAGGCTCAGCTCATTCGGGAAAGTGGCTTTGCAAAATTCGATGTAGCGGCCCGCGGCATCGACGATGCGGCTCGCCTTGCCAAGCTCAGCGGAATCCACACAGGTGATCTCTTTTTCCATCTCCGCTTCGATAGCCTCTTCCACTTCATCCGGCAATTTGGTGCCGTCGATGGAGAAGAACTTAATACCGTTATCATAGAACGGGTTATGCGATGCGGAGATAACGATCCCGGCTTCCGCGCGGAAGGTGCGGGTCAGATAGGCTACGGCAGGGGTTGGCATCGGCCCGGTGAAGGATGCGGATAAGCCTGCGGCTGCCAGCCCGGCTTCCAGCGCCGATTCCAGCATATAGCCGGAGATGCGGGTATCTTTACCGATGATGATTTTACGTGAGCCGTGGCGCGCCAGCACTTTACCCGCCGCCCAGCCCAGCTTCAGCACGAAATCAGGAGTGATTGGTGCATCGCCTACGCGGCCACGGATACCATCGGTACCAAAATATTTACGGTTACTCATAGCGTTTCTTTTCCTTCGCTGACAGTGTGGCTTCCACCACGCGCACCGCTTCCACCGTCTCTTTCACGTCATGTACCCGAATGATATGAGCGCCCTGCATGGCCGCAATCACTGCACACGCAAGGCTGCCGCTCAGACGATCCGCAGGACCAACATTAAGCAGCTGCCCTACCATCGATTTACGCGACATCCCCACCAGTAACGGTAAGCCAAAATGGTGGAACTCTGAGAGTCGGGCCAAAAGCTGGTAATTATGGGTCAGATTTTTACCGAAACCGTAACCCGGGTCGAGCAACAATTTTTCTTTTGCGATGCCCGCCGCTTCACAGCGTGCGATCTGCTCAGTAAAGAAGCGATTTACGTCCGCGAATACATCATCGTAGTGCGGCGCATCCTGCATCGTGCCGGGCTGGCCCTGCATATGCATCAGACATACCGGCAAGCCGGTCTCCGCAGCGGCGTCCAGCGCGCCGGGCAGCTGCAGGGAGCGAATATCATTGATGATGTGAGCACCCACTCTCGCTGACTCGCGAATCACCTCAGGACGCGAGGTATCAACCGAGATCCAGGTTTCGAAACGTTGGGATAACGCTTCGACCACCGGCACCACGCGCGAAAGCTCCTCATCAACACTTACCTCTGCCGCACCCGGACGTGTCGATTCACCGCCTACATCAATAATCGTCGCGCCTGCGTTCAGCATCGCGTTGGCATGCTTCACCGCCTCAATCAGCGTGTTGTGTTTGCCGCCATCAGAAAATGAGTCTGGCGTAACGTTGAGGATGCCCATTACGTGTGGATGTGAAAGATCGAGCGTTGAGCCCTGAGCGGAGAGTTTCATGGCGATTACCCTGCAAAAAACTAAGGTTAACTAAACGAGAAAAACCCCGGACCAGCCGGGGTTTGAAGAATGATAACAACGTGCCATTAACGAATTATTTATCGTCCAGTTGCTCTGACATGGTGTTGCCCGGGTTTGGCGTGCGCGGTTCATCAACCGGACGCGGCGCACGCGGGGTGCCATTGCTGTCGTTGTTATTGCTGCCTGGATCTTCCCAGCCAGCCGGCGCACGAACGTCGCGGCGAGCCATCAGATCGTCAATCTGCGGTGCATCGATGGTTTCATACTTCATCAGCGCATCTTTCATGGCATGCAGGATATCCATATTGTCATTCAGGATCTGACGAGCGCGAACGTAGTTACGTTCAATCAGCGCTTTCACTTCCTGGTCGATGATACGAGCCGTTTCATCGGACATATGTTTCGCTTTCGCGACGCTGCGGCCCAGGAACACTTCGCCTTCTTCTTCCGCATACAGCAGCGGACCAAGTTTGTCGGAGAAGCCCCACTGGGTCACCATGTTACGGGCCAGGTTAGTCGCGACTTTGATGTCGTTCGACGCACCGGTAGAGACGTGCTCTGCACCGTAAATAATCTCTTCTGCAAGACGACCACCGTAAAGGGTTGAGATCTGGCTTTCCAGCTTCTGACGGCTTGCGCTGATCGCGTCGCCTTCAGGCAGGAAGAAGGTCACACCCAGCGCACGGCCGCGCGGAATAATCGTCACTTTATGCACCGGATCGTGTTCCGGTACCAGGCGGCCGATAATGGCGTGGCCTGCTTCGTGATAGGCGGTTGATTCTTTCTGCGCTTCCGTCATCACCATGGAGCGGCGTTCCGCACCCATCATGATTTTGTCTTTCGCTTTTTCGAACTCCACCATGGAAACCACGCGCTTGTTACCGCGTGCGGCAAACAGCGCCGCTTCGTTCACGAGGTTAGCCAGATCCGCACCGGAGAAGCCTGGCGTACCACGCGCAATGATTGCCGCGTCGATATCCGGCGCCAGTGGTACGCGACGCATGTGAACTTTAAGGATCTGCTCACGGCCGCGCACGTCCGGCAGACCAACCACAACCTGACGGTCGAAGCGGCCTGGACGCAGCAGCGCAGGGTCAAGTACGTCCGGACGGTTAGTTGCTGCGATAACGATAATGCCTTCGTTACCTTCGAAACCATCCATCTCAACCAGCATCTGGTTCAGAGTTTGCTCACGCTCATCGTGACCACCGCCCAGACCCGCGCCACGCTGACGGCCTACGGCGTCGATTTCATCAATAAAGATGATGCACGGTGCAGCTTTCTTCGCCTGTTCGAACATGTCACGGACACGGGAAGCCCCCACACCGACAAACATTTCGACGAAGTCAGAACCGGAGATAGTGAAGAACGGCACCTTCGCTTCGCCGGCGATCGCTTTCGCCAGCAGCGTTTTACCGGTACCCGGCGGGCCCACCATCAGAACGCCTTTTGGAATTTTACCGCCCAGCTTCTGGAAACGGCTCGGTTCGCGCAGGTATTCCACCAGTTCGCCAACCTCTTCCTTCGCTTCGTCACAGCCCGCAACGTCCGCGAACGTGGTTTTGATCTGATCTTCGGTAAGCATACGCGCTTTGCTTTTACCGAACGACATGGCACCTTTGCCACCGCCGCCCTGCATTTGACGCATGAAGAAGATCCAGACGCCAATCAGCAACAGCATAGGGAACCAGGAGATGAAGATCGTGCCCAGCAGGCTCTGCTCTTCAGGCGGTTCGCCCATCACTTTTACGTTTTTGGTCAGCAGGTTATCAAGCAGTTTAGGGTCATTAACCGGAATGTAAGTCGTATAACGGTTATTGTCTCTCTTGGTAACGTTGATTTCACGTCCGTTGATACGTGCTTCACGAACCTGATCCTGGTTAACTTCTTGCAGGAAGGTAGAGTAATCTACCTTGCGGCCATTCGACTCGCTGGGCCCAAAGCTCTGGAACACGGACATCAGCACAACCGCGATGACCAGCCAGAGAATTAGGTTTTTCGCCATGTCACTCAAGGGATTAACCTCTTATTACAACTGTGTTAAAAACAGCGTCAGGATACTATATCTCCAGTCTCTTTCAAGCCGCAGCGGTAAGCTTCCTCGCCCCACCCTGATGCCCACTGGTTATACTTTACGCCCGGTCGCTACAATATACACTTCACGTGAACGGGCACGAGAAGAGTCCGGCTTACGAACTTTAACCTTCGTAAACAGGGAGCGAATTTCTCGCAGGTACTCATCGAAACCTTCGCCCTGAAACACTTTCACTACAAAACTTCCGCCCGGTGCCAGAACGTCACGACACATTTCAAGGGCCAGCTCAACCAGGTACATTGCGCGCGGGATATCCACCGCAGGCGTACCACTCATGTTAGGGGCCATATCCGACATGACCACCTGGACTTTACTCTCGCCGACGCGCTCCAGAAGCGCTTTTACGACGGTTTCGTCGCGGAAGTCGCCCTGCAGGAAATCCACGCCAACGATAGGATCCATTGGCAACAGATCGCAAGCGATAATGCGGCCCTTGCCGCCGATCTGGGTCACCACATACTGGGACCATCCACCGGGTGCAGCACCCAGGTCAACAACGGTCATCCCGGGTTTAAAGAGTTTGTCACTTTGCTGTATTTCATCAAGTTTAAACCAGGCACGGGAACGTAAACCCTTTTTCTGCGCCTGTTGAACATATTTATCGCTAAAGTGTTCCTGTAGCCAGCGGCTGGAGCTGGCAGAACGCTTTTTACCTGTCATTTGATATTCCAGTTCAGGTTCATCGTATGCCGTCGGCTAAAACTTACACAGCTTTGGCTATTCAGAAGAGATGGCGGTAGAATGAACCGTTTTCAATCCCAACGTAAGTAAAAAATAATACGATGAATCTTAGTACTAAACAAAAGCAGCACCTTAAAGGTCTGGCACATTCGCTCAAGCCGGTCGTTATGCTTGGCAATAATGGTTTGACCGAAGGGGTACTGGCCGAGATTGAGCAAGCGCTTGAACACCATGAACTTATCAAGGTGAAAATCGCTACTGAAGATCGCGAAACGAAAACCTTAATCGTGGAAGCTATCGTGCGGGAAACCGGCGCCAGCAACGTACAGGTCATCGGTAAAACGCTCGTTCTGTATCGTCCGGGCAAAGAGCGTAAGATTTCGCTACCACGCTAAGCACGGGTCCTTCCCGGGCAGCACGTGTGCAAAATGCCACGCTCCGTTTGTTGATGAAAGGCCGCTATGCGGCCTTTTTCCATTCTTTACATTCTAACCGGACGCGTTGTCACGTTAGCAGAGTCGCCACGGTAGCAAATCTTCGGCTTATAACGGTTTCGCGACGAAACGCGCTTAAAGATACTCAACCTTTACAATTTCGTACTCAACCTGCCCACCCGGCGTATTGATAACGACAACGTCATCCACTTCTTTGGCGACCAGGCCGCGCGCGATTGGCGAATTCACCGAGATCAGATTCTGCTTAAAATCAGCCTCGTCATCACCCACGATGCGATAGGTCTGCTCTTCATCGGTATCAAGGTTGAGAACGGTGACGGTTGCGCCAAAAATAACGCGGCCGTTGTTCGGGATTTTGGTGATGTCGATAACCTGCGCGTTAGACAGCTTGGCCTCGATATCTTTGATGCGTCCTTCGCAGAACCCCTGCTGCTCGCGAGCGGCGTGGTATTCAGCGTTCTCCTTAAGATCGCCGTGCTCACGGGCTTCGGCGATAGAAGCGATGATTTCCGGGCGACGAACGGATTTCAGAAACTCCAGTTCCTCGCGTAATTTTTCAGCGCCTCGTAAGGTCATCGGAATCGCTTGCATGTGTTACTCCTCTTCAAACCTTCTTCCCGGGTACGATCCATCTCCGCGCTGGCGACGTCGCCAGTCCGGCAAACACAGTGCCTGCCCGGGTAAGAAACAAAAGAAAACTGACCCGGGTACAAAGCCCCAGGTCAGCCACGAATTTTTCAATATGATACCTAGTTTAACCTGAAGTTCCCTGAGGGTCATCGTTTACTTTGCAGGGCGATGCACCGTAGTATGACGGCACGTTTCCAGGCTGTAACCGCGAGATTATGCGATTTTCCAGAATTATCATCGGATTGACCACATGGGTCGCCCTGACTGTTCAGGCGGCAAACGTAGATGAGTATATCAATCAGTTACCCGCCGGCGCCAATCTGGCGCTCATGGTGCAGAAGGTAGGCGCACCCGCTCCTGCGATTGATTATCACAGTCAACAAATGGCCCTTCCTGCCAGTACGCAGAAAGTGATCACCGCCCTTGCCGCTCTGCTCCAGCTTGGCGCTGATTACCGCTTTACCACGACGCTTGAAAGCCGGGGTGAAGTGCGTGACGGCGTGCTGGAGGGCGATCTTATTGCCCGTTTCGGTGGCGATCCAAGCTTTAAGCGTCAGGATCTGCGAAATATGGTGGCCGCGCTGAAACGCGCCGGCGTCGAGAAGATCAAAGGAAACGTGCTGATCGACACCTCCATTTTTGCCAGCCATGACAAAGCGCCCGGTTGGCCCTGGAACGATATGACGCAATGCTTCAGCGCTCCGCCATCCGCGGCGATTGTCGATCGCAACTGCTTCTCGGTTTCGCTCTACAGCGCGCCGAAAGCCAACGATCTTGCTTACGTGCGCGTTGCATCGTTTTATCCCATCACCGTACTGAGCCAGGTCCGCACCCTGCCGCGCGGCTCTTCAGAGGCGCAGTATTGCGAGCTGGATGTGGTTCCCGGCGATCTGAACCGCTACGTGCTGACCGGGTGTCTGACCCAGCGAGCCGACCCGCTGCCGCTGGCGTTCGCGATTCAGGACGGAGCAGGCTATGCGGGAGCAATCCTTAAGCAGGAGCTGACGACTGCGGGTATTACCTACGATGGCTCGCTGATGCGCCAGACGCAGCAGAACGAGCCGGGTACAGTGATCGCCAGCAAGCAGTCACCGCCGCTGCATGATCTGCTGCGCATCATGCTGAAAAAATCCGACAATATGATTGCGGATACGGTTTTCCGCACCATCGGCCATAACTTCTATAACGTGCCGGGTACGTGGCGTGCCGGTGCTGACGCTGTGCGTCAGATTCTGCGCACCAAAGCCGGCGTGGATCTTGGCAACAGCCTGGTGGTGGATGGGTCCGGCCTGTCGCGCCACAACCTGATTTCGCCGGCGACCATGATGCAGGTCCTGCAGTACATCGCGCAGAACGACAGCCAGCTCAATTTCATCACCATGCTGCCGCTCGCCGGTCATGATGGCTCGCTGCAGTATCGCGCTGGCCTGCATGCAGCAGGCGTGGACGGAAAAGTATCGGCGAAGACCGGTTCGCTGCAGGGTGTATATAACCTGGCGGGCTTTATCACTACCGCCAGCGGCCAGCGTATGGCCTTTGTGCAGTATCTGTCTGGTTATGCCGTCGAGCCGGCGGATCAACGCAACCGCCGTATTCCGCTGGTGCGCTTCGAAAGCCGTCTCTATAAAGACGTCTACCAGAACAACTGATGCCGGTACCACGCCTATAAAAAAACCCTCTCCGTCGGGAGAGGGTTTTACCAGGAAACGCGGTTCGGGAAGGATTACTTTTTGTAGATAAACTCTACGCCTTCGTCATCCTCTTCATCCCAGTCGTCATCCCAGTCTTCGTCATTCTCTTCTTCCATCTCATCAAGCTGCTGACGATGGTAGTCGTCCCACATAAACTCGACTTTCTCCGGCTGCGCGGCTTCGGTCGCCTGCACAATCGGGTTTTCGATGATGAAGGTCATGACGTCCCAGCACAGATCTTTCACGCCCTGCTGGCTTGCGGCAGAGATGAGATAGAACTTGTCTTCCCAGCCCAGCGCCTCGGCGATAGCCTTCGCTTTGGCTTCCGCCTCGTCTTTATCCATCAGGTCAATCTTGTTGAACACCAGCCAGCGCGGTTTCTGCGCCAGGCTTTCGCTGTATTTTTCCAGCTCGCCAACAATGATGCGCGCATTCTCAACCGGATCGGAACCGTCGATCGGTTCGATGTCGATGAGGTGAAGCAGCACGCGGCAGCGTTCAAGGTGCTTCAGGAAGCGAATACCCAGGCCGGCACCGTCAGCGGCGCCTTCGATAAGCCCCGGGATATCAGCCACCACGAAGCTCTTCTCGTTATCCATACGGACAACACCCAGGCTCGGTACCAGCGTGGTAAACGGATAATCCGCCACTTTCGGCTTCGCCGCAGACACCGCGCGGATGAAGGTGGATTTACCGGCGTTCGGCATCCCCAGCATACCGACGTCGGCCAGCAGCATCAGCTCCAGCTGCAGATCGCGCTTCTCGCCCGGCGTACCCATCGTCTTCTGACGCGGCGTACGGTTAACGGAGGATTTGAAACGGGTGTTTCCCAGACCGTGCCAGCCGCCCTTAGCGACCATCAGACGCTGGGAGTGACGGGTCATGTCGCCCATCGTCTCGCCGGTACCCTGGTCGATAACGCGTGTTCCGACCGGCACCTTGATGGTAACGTCTTTCCCGCGCTTTCCGGTGCAGTCGCGGCTCTGGCCGTTCTGACCGCGCTCGGCGCGGAAAGATTTCTCGAAACGGTAATCGATGAGCGTATTCAGGTTTTCGTCCGCTTCCAGCCAGACATCGCCACCGTCACCGCCGTCACCGCCGTCCGGGCCGCCTTTCGGAATGTATTTTTCGCGACGGAAGCTTACGCAGCCGTTGCCACCATCACCAGCCACGACCAGAATCGTTGCTTCATCAACAAACTTCATCTTACTTCTCCGTAATTCATTCGCCTGAGCGGGCTACCGTTACCGCCGCATCATGCTTTCGCCAGCGTCCCCAAAGACGATGGCCAATGGCGGAATACATTGCGCCCGCAACCACGACAAACGCACCGAGATAACCAATCAGGTTTAACATCGGTTTTGCGAAGAGTTCGGGCCAGGCCATAGATAATAGATCCGAAAAAAGCAGCGTAAATAATGGGGTGAGCGTAACGAACGCGCTCACCTGTGCTGCCTGCCAGCGCGCCATTGCTTCCGCCAGTGCGCCGTAACCTACCAGGGTGTTGAGGCCGCAGAAGACTAAACAGGCGAGCTGCCAGTTACTTAACTGGAATACCGTTGCCGGATCGGACAACGGAATCAGCGCTATCGTACATAAAGTGTACAGCAAAAAGAGTATTTGCTGTGACGCCAGGCGACGCAGCAGTACTTTTTGCGCCACGCCGTAGCTCACCCACACCGTGGCCGCACCGACACCAAAAATCACGCCCCAGGTGTAATCCGACAGGCGCGTGAAAATCTCGATCAGGCTGGTATTGAAAAACAGCCCCAGGCCGCAGATCAACATACAGGCACCCACTATCTGAGTGCCGCGCATCTTCTCTTTAAGGATAAAGACGCTTGCCACCATCATCCCCACCGGGGAGAGCTGGCCGATAACCTGTGACGCGGTCGGGCTCAGGTATTGCAGGGACGAACTAAAAAGAATGAAGTTGCCAAAAAGCCCACCGGTGGCGATAGCCAGCAGCACCAGCCAGCGCGGCTTACGGAACAGCTGCAAGGGCGGCAGCTTGCCCTTTAGCGCCAGAATGGCACCAAGCCCAATGGAGGCCATCAGAAAGCGGTAAAACACGATCGTCGGCGGTTCCATAACTTCCAGCACCTGCTTCATCGCAATTGGCAGTGCGCCCCAACACATCGCTGTTGTCAGCGCCAGAGCAATGCCAATACCCGCCTGCTGTTTCATGCTTTTTCCCTGCAATTAAAAATTACCGGGATCGGAATGTAAAAAGCCCCGCAACAGGTTGCGGGGCTTTCATCCGTTACCGGGACGCGAAAAACTTATTCAGCAACGATGCTGATGAATTTACGGTTTTTCGGGCCTTTAACTTCGAACTTAACTTTACCGTCAGTCAAAGCG
>Ga0268256_1001621_pt1 | contig 13024 bp, 15 predicted proteins | sample AgamicAtAmrz_FD_200247 | JGI IMG/M metagenome (GOLD analysis project Ga0268256, IMG submission 200247) | Agave microbial communities from Guanajuato, Mexico - At.Am.rz (v2) (version 3) | ecosystem: Host-associated > Plants > Roots > Rhizosphere | place: Guanajato, Mexico | collected 2012-06-07
CACTCAGGCGCAGCTGCGTGAGCTGGAGTGGCATCTGACCCAGCTGCTGGAGCCGCAGATCCAGGCCTCGCCGTATGCGCAAGACGAGACGCTGGTGGCCCGTGAGCGGGCGCTGATCAACCAGCAGCCGCTCTCTACGCGCGTGTATGGCCGCCTTAAGCGCCTGCTTGAGCATGACGAAAACCTCAAGCCGGTATCGCTGTCGATGCTCGGCGGACCGCAGAGCGAGCTGGTGTTTTCCCGTAAAAGCGGCAAGCCGGTGAGCGAAGGCGTGCCGGGCCTGTATACCCCAGACGGCTACTGGAAAAGCTTCAACGGGCAAATCGATAGCGTCACCAGTGCGCTGCATGAGGACGATGCCTGGGTGCTGGGAAGCACCTCGGCCCAGGAGGATAAGCAGCAGACCGATAACGCCGTGCGTCAGCTCTATATGCGCGACTTTATCGCCAACTGGGACAGCTTCCTGGCCGACATTCAGCTCAACAACAGCGCCGATCTCTCCCAGCGCATTAATACTGCCCGGCTGCTCTCAGGCAGCAACTCGCCGCTGCGTCGTCTGGTGATGAATCTGAGCAAGGTGCTGACCCTTTCTCGTGACACGCCGAGCCCGACGGATGCCGCGCAGGCCAAAGAGCAGAACAATCGCGCCACGCGTACCCTGGAGGCGCTGTTCAGCAATAATGACGGCGCGCCGAAGCAGGGGGCCGTGGTGACCCAAGCTCCGGAGCAGCTGGTGACCGACCACTACGCGCCGATGATTGAGCTGGCGCAGCCCCTGGAGAAGGGCGGCAAAACCATCGTCTTTGATGATTTCCTCAAGCAGGTGGATGAGCTGTACCGCTATCTGACCGCCGTACAGGATGCAGCGAACAGCGGCATGCCAGCGCCGGGAGGGGAAGCTATCAGTCGCCTGCAGGCCAGCGCGGGTCGCCTGCCGGGCGGATTGCAGACCATGTTCAGCAATATGGCGGTCGGCGCAAGCAGCGATACCCAGCGCCGCGACCTCGATAATGTGCGTAAGCGAATTAATGTCGAAGTGGGCAGCTTCTGCCGTCAAGCTATCGCGGGCCGCTACCCGCTGGTGCGCAGCGCCAACAGCGAGGTGACGCCGGACGATCTGGCGCGGATGTTTGCCCCAGGAACCGGCCTGATGGATGCCTTCTTCCGCGACAACCTAACCAATAAAGTTGACACCACCCAGTCGAGCTGGCGCTTTATGCCAGGCATTGATGGCAAAACGCTGCCGGGCAGCGAAGGGCTGCTGCGTCCCTTCCAGCAGGCGCAGTCGATTCGCGATGCCTTCTTTGCCAGCGGTGCCGCGACGCCATCCTATAAGGTCACGGTGCGCACCGTGCGCATGGACAACACGATCCTCAATCTGTCCCTGGACGTAGACGGTCAGATGCTGCGTTACAGCCACGGGCCGCAGGCGGTGCAGATCATGACCTGGCCGGGGCCGGGCGGTACCAACCAGGTGCGTATGCAGCTGGGGCTGGCGAACGGCAGCACCTCGACGCTGGTCACCAACGGTGCCTGGGCACTTAACCGTTTCTTTGATAAAGCACGTATCAGCCCAGGCGGCGGCAGTTTGAGCCGTCAGGCGACGTTTACCGTAGATGGCCATCAGGTCACGCTGGAGTTTGCGCCAAACAGTATTCGCAATCCGTTCCAGCTTCCTCGTTTCTCATGCCCTTAATCGCAAGGATAGCCGTATGACGAATACCCCCGCGACAAGCTGGTACGGAAAATTACCCAGTGCCGGCGATTTTTTACAGCGTCGCTTTCCCGACTCGCTGCAGCGCCAGTGGTCGCATTGGTTTCAGGTAGGTCTGCACGCCTGGCAGCAGGAGGAGCTCCGCAGCGGCGAGCGTGACTTCAGCGCCGCGCCGGTGTGGAATTTTGTGGTGCCGCCAATGTTAGGCAGCCAGATGGTGCAGATGGGCTGCCTGCTGCCGGGGCGCGACAGCGTTGGCCGTCGCTATCCGGTGTGCGCCCAGCTCTCTTTTAACCCGACAGAATGGTCGCCGCGCCTGCTGGCTCAGGCGGAAAGCTGGTATCAGCAGCTGGGTCGCGTCCTGCTGCACGCCGTGCGCAACACCTTCTCTGCGGAACAGCTGGATCAGGCGCTGATGGCCATTCCCTCGCCACAGCCCGCAGAGCCGCAGGTGCGCTCTGACATCCTTGACGTCATTGGCTATGAAGGCGAAGAGCGCTGCACGCTAAGCTGGCCGCAGGCGGCGGAGTGTTTTGACCCGCAGCGGCAGACCAGTTTCTGGTGGACCAACCGCAGCGATGGTTATCCGCTCTACACCCACGTTCACAGCGGTAACTTTACCGGACAGCTCTTCACATTGCTGTTCGATCCCGCAGGCGGGGCCAGACCCGGACGTCACGGGCTTTATCCGCCCATGTTTGAATAAGCAGGTATCTGATGAGCATCGATCACTTTCTTACCCCGATAAGCCCGGAGAAACCCTGCGGCGACAATCTGGAATATGACGCTGACTACCAGGCGATGGAGCAGGCCAGCCAGGGGAAAGCCGAGCAGCAGTTTGGCACGACTATTATTCCCGCTGAGCCTGCTGACTGGACCACGGTGGAGAAGCTTGCCTCCGGTCTGCTGGAGCGCACCAAAGATCTGCGGGTGATCATGGCATTAACCCACGCCTGGACCAAACGCCGCGGGCTAGCGGGCTATGCCGATGGGCTGCTGTTAATCCAGCAGGCGATCTCGCTCTACTGGGAGCCGCTCTATCCGCTGCTGGAGGAGTATGGCGAAACCGATCCGATCTACCGCATTAACGCCCTGGCCGCGCTAAGCGATAAGTCAGAGCTCACCGCCGCGTTGCGCAGTGCGCCACTGCTGCGCTCCAGCGGCGATGAAATTTCGCTCCGCGATGCGCAAGCCTTGCTGGACGGCAGTAAGACCGAGTGCGCCGACTACCCGGGTGGCCGGGCGCGACTCATTGACGAGCTGGCCCGCGGCGGCCAGCAGGGCATTGAGGCGGTGGTGCAGATCCACGAGCGTCTGCAAACCATCCGTGAACTGCTGATTGGCTACCTGAGCGAAAGCGGCGTGCCGGAGATGGAGCAGCTGCAAAAAACCGTGGGGCTGGTGGCTAACGCCTGCCAGTCAGCCGACGGCGGTGCCGCAGTAGCGCCGCAGGACGCCGCACCTGCAAGCGAGGAAACACCTACTGCGCCTGCGGCCCAGCCGGTTCAGTACGCCGCCGACTGGCGCAGCGTGCAGGTCACCAGCCGTGCCGACGCTCAGCTGATGCTTGAGAAAGCCAAACAGTATTTCGCTCAGCATGAACCTAGCCATCCTGCGCCGCTGATGATTGACCGGGTGCAGAAGCTAATCGAACTCAACTTTATGGACATCATTCGGGATCTGGCCCCGGATGGCGTGCATCAACTGGAAAACATTTTTGGGCGTCGCGATTGACGCATAACCCTGTAACGGCGTCTGGCCTGATGCTGGTCGCCACATTTTCACAGCGCATCTTTGATGGAGAGCATCATGGCAATGAGTAACAGTGGGCAGAAATTTATCGCACGTAACCGTGCGCCACGCGTACAGATTGAGTATGACGTAGAGATTTACGGTGCGGAGCGCAAAATCCAGCTTCCCTTCGTAATGGGCGTGATGGCGGACCTGGCGGGTAAACCGGTTGAGAACCTGCCTGCGGTTGACGAGCGTAAGTTCATGGAGATCGACCTCGACAACTTCGATGAGCGTATGAAAGCCCTGAAGCCACGCGTGGCGTTCCACGTGGACAACACGCTGACCGGCGACGGCAAGCTGAACGTCGATCTGACCTTTGAAAGCATGGAAGATTTCCTGCCGGATGCGATTGCCCGTAAGGTCGAGCCGCTGAATAAGCTGCTGGAGGCGCGCACGCAGCTCTCCAACCTGCTGACCTATATGGACGGTAAAAACGGTGCAGAAGAGCTGATCGCCAAGATCCTTCAGGATCCGACCCTGCTCAAATCCCTGAGCCAAATGCCAAAAAATGACGATAGCGTAAAAGGTAACGAGGAGTAATCGATGAGCAATCCTTCTCAACAACATGAGCAGCAGGCGGGGCAGGCGTTTAGCCAGGATGAGTTCAGCGCGTTGTTGAACAAAGAGTTCCGCCCGAAGACTGACCAGGCACGTTCAGCCGTAGAGAGCGCGGTAAAAACCCTGGCGCAGCAGGCGCTGGAGAACACGGTTACCTTTTCTAACGATACCTACCGTACCATCCAGAACCTGATCGCGGGTATCGACGAGCAGCTCTCCCGCCAGGTGAACCAGATTATACACCACGACGAGTTCCAGAAACTGGAGAGCGCGTGGCGGGGTCTGAGCTACCTGGTAAACAACTCCGAAACCGATGAGATGCTGAAGATTCGCTTTATGAGCATCTCCAAGCAGGAGCTGGGCCGTACCCTCAAGCGTTATAAAGGGGTGGGCTGGGATCAGAGCCCTATCTTCAAAAAAGTCTACGAGCAGGAGTATGGCCAGTTCGGTGGCGAGCCGTTTGGCTGCATCGTGGGCGACTACTACTTTGACCACAGCCCGCAGGATGTGGAGCTGCTGAGCGAGATGGCGCGCATTGGTGCTGCGGCGCACTGCCCGTTCATCACCGGTACTGCGCCAAGCGTCATGCAGATGGAGTCCTGGCAGGAGCTGGCGAACCCACGCGACCTGACCAAGATTTTCCAGAACACCGAATACGCCGCCTGGCGTTCACTGCGCGAATCCGAAGATGCACGCTATCTGGGCATGGTGATGCCGCGCTTCCTGTCGCGCCTGCCTTACGGCATTCGTTCTAACCCGGTAGACAGCTTCGATTTTGAAGAAGAGACCGACGGCGCGAACCATGACAGCTATTCATGGGCGAACGCCGCCTATGCGATGGCCGCCAACATTAACCGCTCCTTCAAAGAGTTCGGCTGGTGCACCTCTATCCGTGGCGTGGAGTCGGGTGGAGCAGTAGAGAACCTGCCGTGCCACACCTTCCCGAGCGATGACGGCGGCGTGGACATGAAGTGTCCGACTGAGATCGCCATTAGCGACCGTCGTGAAGCCGAGCTGGCGAAGAACGGCTTTATGCCGCTGATCCACCGCAAGAACTCCGACTTTGCCGCCTTTATTGGTGCGCAGTCGTTGCAGAAGCCAGCGGAGTATCACGATCCGGACGCGACGGCGAACGCCCGTCTGGCGGCACGCCTGCCGTATCTGTTTGCCTGCTGCCGCTTCGCGCACTATCTGAAGTGCATCGTGCGCGACAAGATTGGTTCCTTCCGCGAGCGCGAAGAGATGGAGCGCTGGCTGAATGACTGGGTGATGAACTACGTCGACGGCGACCCGGCTAACTCTTCGCAGGAGACCAAATCCCGCAAACCGCTGGCCGCAGCAGAAGTGCAGGTGCAGGAGATCGAAGACAACCCAGGCTACTACGCCGCGAAGTTCTTCCTGCGTCCGCACTACCAGCTGGAAGGCCTGACCGTTTCTCTGCGTCTGGTGTCGAAGCTGCCGTCGCTGAAGAGCAACGATTCTTAAATGATAGCCATGCCGGATCGTGCGATCCGGCATGGCAAGCCGCTTCAATTATTCAGGAGGAATATGATATGTCGCTAAAATGCGTTCTCGCTGCGCCATTAGTTCTGCTTAGCCTCAGTGGAACAGCATGGTCTGCATCGGAATCACAACCAGCGGATGACACATCCAACCTTTTGCGCGATACGGCTTTGCTCTCACGAAATGATGTCAATCTAAGCGGTGAGCGCTTTCTCAATGCCTGGCTTTCGAAAACCGATGAGCGAGAGCGCATTAAAGCGAATATGTATTTGCTGGGCGTAATGGATGCTACAGAAGGTACCGCATGGTGCAGCTATAAGCTGGCTTTACCGGGATCATTACGTGAGGGATTATTCGATTATATGAATAAATTGTCCCCCGAGCGAAAAAAAGAGCGAGCATCTGTTCTTATCACTGAGGCATTGGCAAAAGACCTTCCCTGTGGAGAGACCAAACCAAAATGAAACCACTCTATGAGCAATTAAAGAAAAACCATTATTCGGCTAATGAGGTACGTCCTGGATACGTATCACGAGACCAACTTTTTTCGGAAATTGGTTATGATGCGAGTGCACTCATTAAATCTAACGCTGGCTATCAAAATACCTGTGCTGTACGTATGAGCCTTGCTTTGTTGAAATGTAATGTCAACTTTGAAGGTCGGTTATCGGTTAAGGCAGGCCCTTATAAAGGCAAGAAGATTGAGCCGGGGGCGAAGTTACTCGCAGATCAGCTTTATAAAACAAGCGTGTTCGGTAAAGCTGAGATCTACAATGATATCCGTCAGGCAGCAGAGAAATTAAGAAATCGCAAAGGCGTGGTGTTCTTTAATAAGATTACCAATTACAACGGTGGCCATATAGATCTGCTGGAGCCAGTTGGCGATAACATGATGCAATGTAACTCAGATTGCTATACAGACTGTAAGGAAATCTGGTTTTGGGAGCTGAAGTAAGCTTGTAAGGGTTTTCGCTTAGGGTGAATACTGGGCTATTTTGCTTCGAGTAGCGTTAGATCAAAGCAACAGTATCAGTCAGATCCCCGCCAGGGAGGTAAGCGTTGCTATGAATAATAGATTTTTAGGGTTTGTATTGTTTGTCATTTCAGCAACAGCAAATGCAGGTGATGATCCAGTATGGTTTGTAAAAAAGATGCCATACAAGCAAGTCCTTAAAGATATGGTGCTAACCCGCTGCCTTGCACAAGTTGCAGATGATAAGAGTCAGTTTTCACTGGACGCCGCACGCAGCGGCAATGCATTAGTTGAGTGGGTGCCTTTCGACGTTGAAAATGGCAATGATAAAATTAACGCTATTATTAATAAGTATAAAAATAGCGCAAATTCGTTTCATTCCGAAAGTATGCCAAAGGTACAGGGCATGACCTTAAATTGTCTACGTCTTTACCATAGCGATGAGCTTGATAGATTGATCCCTCAGTTGATTAGCGGCGATCCGGAACGTACCTGGATTGAAGATAATCCACCGAGTTGAGGGATTAATACTAACTCCTGTTACTTATAAGTGTTGTCAGTTAATGTTGGGTGATTCACTGATTTTTTCGCAGCCGTAGCACTATAACGCAAGTGACGAGGGCACTAATTTTGGTAGTGTTATCCTTTGCATTGATTGCAGTATATTCTTTGGCGGAAAAACAAAGCTGCGGATGTAAGTGCCGCACGAGTAAAATTATTACTCATTCGCGTAATAAGCGCGTCTGACCAGATTTAGAGTGGTGGCTTTTGCAACCGCTCTGGATGATCTGAACGCTTTAGCAGCGTTCAGGCTAGAGGCAGAGGTAAAATATGGACGGTTTTATTCAGCCCCATGCTTTCCTGTTTGCCATATAAGTGCTTTTTTGAAAGCAATAATTTTCAATCACGAAGAGTAGATACTATGGCTATTGATATGTTCCTGAAGGTTGAAGGTGTTACAGGTGAATCGAAAGACTCGAATCACACTGGTTGGACTGACATTAACTCTTTCTCCTGGGGTGCGTCCCAACCGGGTAATATGAGCGTTGGCGGCGGCGGCGGTGCCGGTAAAGTTAACTTTAACGACCTGCACGTTAACGCGCTGATCGACAAATCAACGACTGCTATTCTGAAGCACTGCGCCAGCGGTAAACACCTGACCAAAGTTGAACTGTCTGTTTGTAAAGCAGGCGGTCAGCAGGTGGAATACGGTCGTATCACGCTGGAAGACGTACTGGTAACGTCCGTTCAGTACACCGGTGCAGACAACGGTGACACTGTTGGTGTGACCTATGCATTCCAGGCTGCGAAAGTGAAACAGCAGTACTGGGAGCAGACTGCTGCTGGTGGTAAAGGTGCTGAGAGCAGCGCTGGCTGGAACATCAAAGAAAACAAAGAAGCGTAATAGCAGTGAGCCCGCAAGGGCTCACTTTATCTTTCCTGAGGCATGATGATGAAAGATAAATGTAGTTTGCTTGCCTTGGGTTGTTTTTTGCTATCTTCACAAGCGATTGGTCGCATGGAGTACAGCCCAGAAGAGTATTTGAAAAACTATGCTTTGAGCACCTGTCTTGCACAGGGGTATCAGGCTGATGAAGTGAGAGAAGATGCTTCTGCTGCGGCCAGGGGATATGTTGAGTTTGGTGACTACTCGCTGGAAGCGTATACCGCCGTAGAAAAGCTGGGCAAAACCTTCCTTGATAAGAAATATGGAAGCCAGACGGGAGTGCCGATGACCATGGCGAAGTGCATCGATTTTTATCATAGCCGAGAGTTGGCCGATCTTATTAGAAAGCATAAAGCTAAAAAAGATAATTGAGCTTCTAAGTAAATGCTTAAATGAATCGTAAAAATTATTATTACTAAAGCGTTTTTTTAAATAAGTGATGAAGGAAAAAGTAGATTACACAATACCATGGAGCCTAAAATGAAAGCTTTATTAGCGGTTCTCCTGGTGATGACCTCTTCTGTTCTTTCCGCGCAAACGCTACCAAATGTAAACAGCTTTTCTCAGCAGGAAATTTTTAGCAACTGGGTGCAAAACCGTTGCATTAGTAAAATAGCTGACAGTGAGTCTTTAAAGAATGACGCTATGGTCAGCGCAGCTGCGTGGCTTGAAGCTAGTAACGTGTCCGCTGAATTGTTCGAAGAGGCAGACAAAACCATTGATAATCAGCTTCAAGAAAAGATCGGTGGTTCACTTCCGGGTGAGTATCAAGTGCTGAAATGTACGCTTATCGCTAATAGCGAAGCCATTAACAAGATCTACGATAAAGGCACTAAATATCTATTGTAAGTTTAAATAGTACAAGCCGTAATAGCGATGGATCGCACAAATACATTACGAGGAATATAACATTTGCAGTACTATCATTTTTGTACAGCGTTTTAAAAATGTTTCGATGCTGTGAGTAAGTTAAAGGATTGTCTAATAGGCGAGGGTGTTAACATGATGTCACTAATTTTTAAGTTGCTATGCATTCCTTTAACAGGTTGATTTAGCTTTAGAGTGATTTTGAATGGGAAATTGAAATGGTTTTCACGTCGTTTTAGAATAATATTTGAGCTTCACTGTTAAAGCGATTCTATAGGGATAACAAATGAGAACACAATCAACTATTGTCCCCGGATATTGCGTTGTACAGCAGCCGGGCACCTTGGACTTTCAAGCGCGTTTACTGTTTAACAATGCCAATAGTGAAGCTGCTCGTTATTTCATGCAACTAAATAGAGATACGCATTGGGTTAAGCCCGGACAGATCTTGATCGTTGCCGATCCTAATAATTCAAACCAAGCCTACCAACTTAATCATCTGAGTATGGCAAAAAAACAAATCAATGCAGCGATGGTTACAACAGATAATAATACTGCAGAATTTTTAAACAAAAATTATGAGCGAATTGCTGCATTGACTTCTTTGGGAGACAAAATTGCTGGAACTGTGGGAGATGTAGGAGAAAAATATTTTCGTCAGATTCAATCTATTTTGGTTAAGATTGAAAAGACCTATCAGAACCAGTTCCGCACGCAAGGTTCGTTGATTGGCCAGCAATTTTATGTTGAGCGCAATGTGCTTTTCTCTCAACTTAAGCCTTTATTAAACAACGTGAGCCGCGTATCGTTGAAAATTAATAATTATGAAAACATAAAAAGAGCACTTGGTTTGTCGTCACGTTCAATCGTGCATGAGTGGAGCACGGTCGGAGTTGGCGCTATTCCTGGATATGTCAGCTACATTAGCCGGGCGGCAAAAGCGGCGAGCTTTATGAAGGCGGGGGGATGGGTGGCATTAGGCTTCTCTTTTATGAACACTTCTAACGATGTGTACCATGCCTGTACGTCAGGTAGGGAAAATGAATGCGGTAAAGTTGCGGTAAAAAAATATAGTATGTTTGGAGGTGGAGTCGCAGGCGCTGCCGGTGGGGCATGGGCTGCTACTCTAGGCTCAGGAGCTCTTTGTGGGGCAATCGGCATTCCAACTGTAGGTGTGGGAACTATGGTATGTGGCATTATTGTTGGAATAGGTGCTACATCAGCAGGAGCGTGGTTTGGAACAAGAGGTGGCGAAGAAATTGGCGATGGTATTAATCGTCTGGTTTATTCCGGAGACTAAAACTAATGTACGAGACTTTCCGGTTTTTCGCACTCATTTCAATTTTTATAGGGCTTGCTCTCTCACTGTTAATTTATTTGCGATATTATCGTAAGTATAACAAGTGTCTTTCTGAAGCGTTTGGTGATATGCAAAAAAAAGGACATATTGATACCAGTGATTATATTCTCTATGAGCAATTAGGTGCTCCAGGGTTTGCTTATCGGGTAAACCTTATGAGAAAAATACTTCAATGTAAGCCTTTAAAGAGAAGTAAGGGGCGCTGGCTGGAGCCCGAGGCGGGGAAATTAATGCTGTCACTTTATGATTTTACATGGATCAGCAAATTCCACAAGGTTTCATATTTTGTTGCAGTGTTAATGTTTGCATTGGTTATTCTTGTAATAACTGGTAAATGAAATATTGTCTAGCGTGAAACAAGTGCTTTTGATGCTTAGGCATGCTGGGTACATCAATTAGTAAAAAGTGTAATAGCGATGGATCGCACAAATACATTACAGAGATTAACCGGTTCGCAGTAGAATAATTTTTACAAACCGTATTTTGAAATTGTTAGCAATGCTACGTCAGGTTACCAGGTGTTCCTTTAACAGGCTGAGCTCATTTCAAAATCATTTTTAGTAAAAATGAGAAGTTGTCTTCTCATGTCGCTTTAAAACAGCGGTCAGAGGTTGCTGTTAAAGCGATTTAACAGGGATTAAAGATGAGAACACAATCTACTGTAGCGCCCGGGTATTGCGTAGTGCAGCAGGCGGGCACCTTAGATTTGCAGGCGCGTTTACTGTTTAACAATCCAAACAGCGAAGCGGCCCGTTACTTTATGCATCTCAACAGGGATATGCGCTGGGTCAAGCCCGGACAGATCCTGATCGTCGCCGACCCGGCGAATCAGAATCAGGTGTATCAGCTTAATCATATAATTATGGCGAAGCAAAAAGTGAACGCAGCCCTAGCAACAACGGATGACAATGTAGCGGCATTTCTGAACAAGAACTATCAGCACATTGCGGCGTTGACCTCCCTGGGAGAGAAGGTTGTCGGAACGGCAGGAGAAGCGGGAGAAAGATATTTTCACCAGATTGAGTCGATTCTGGTAAAGATAGAGCAGACCTACCAGAACCAGTTCCGTACGCAGGGCACGCTGATTGGCCAGCAGTTCTATACAGAGCGAAACGCGCTGTTTGTCCAGCTTAAGCCGCTGCTAAAAGGCATTGGCCGTCTGTCGTTAAACATAGACCGCTATGACAGCATCAAAAGAGCACTTGGCTTGTCCACACGCTCAATTATTCATGAGTGGAGTACGGTTGGGGTGGGCACCATCCCCGGGTATGCCAGTTACATTATCCGGTCAGCAAAGGCGGCGAGCTTTATGAAGGCGGGCGGATGGGTGGCGTTAGGTCTCTCGTTTATGAATACCACTAACGATGTGTACCATGCCTGTACCACTGGGCGCGAGAGTGAGTGTGGTAAGGTTGTGATTAAAAAATATAGTAAGTTCGGGGGTGGTGTCGTTGGTGCTTATTTTAGTGGAGGCGCAGCTGCTTTAAGCACAGGTCCTATATGTTTAGCTATTGGCGCACCTACTATGGGATTAGGCACGGTAGCTTGCGGTGTTGTTGTTAGTGCTTTAATGACGGGAGCTGGAGGTTGGGCTGGGTCTGAGTTTGGTGCGTATGCAGGTGAAAATGTAAGCAGGCTGATTTTCGGTGGTGACTGAATTGATAATAGATATCATTCTTCTGTGTATTTTTTTTAGCACATTTATAGGTGCGGCTGTTACGGCTTATTTTTATAACAGATTCTATAAAAAATATGATAGGCAGTTGAGAGAAGCGTTTAGTCTTCTTCAGCAAAAATCACTAATAAAATTAGAAGATTATTATTTTTATGAACGGATGGGGATGTACGGTTTTGGGTTTCGAGTTTCGCTGATAAAAATAATCATGAAAGGAAAAGCCTTTCAGCTTGAAAAGAACCGTTGGGTTACGCCAGAGGCTAAGCAAGTATTGGTAGAGAATTTTGACTGGTTGTGGGTCAAAGATTTTTATAGATTGATAAACTGTATAATCGGGCTGGGAGTGGTGTTTTTTGTTTCTGGCTTGATTATAAAATACAGATAGTGGATATTACATGTGTAACTTAGAGTTTATCAGCACAAGCCATCCACTTCTTATGAGTAAGGCTTTATGAATTTTGAATTTATTTTATTGTTCATGATGGTTTTCTTATTCATAATTTTAATTCTGCTTAACACTTTTAATGTAATTTTTTTTAAAAGAAATCAAGATAACTACAACGCCTTGCTGGCCGAGTACTGTCAGAAAGGTTTAGATCTGGATTTGATAACAAAAATTGCTTTTTATTTAGGCCATTTTGCGGATTTGCAAAAGATTGTTTGGTTTGTTTTGCTTTACAAAGGCGTAAGGATGAAATACACCAAAGAGCGCTATGTCCATCCCGAAGCTTATCAGTTTGTGCAATCATTGCCTGACGAGAAAATTGGCTGGATTCTAAAGCTTTTCCGTCTTTATATGATTGGGTTTGCAATCGTGATATTTTTGTTTTTAGATGTGTTTATTTTGCTTTCGGTTTATAAATCATAGAGTGATCTATAAATAACCAACTTAAAAATATAGTTAAATCTTAACGCTTAAAACAAATTGCAACTTATTTTCAAGGCGTATTTATTTTCGTCGTTCAGCTTTTTCTTAATCAACTTATTTGCTCCCAAACGCAGCCACTCTTCCTCAAGAGCGGCTGCGTTTGAGTGCTAACCATACCAGCAGGAATACGCTATGCGATTCACGATTATTTCGACAAAACCTGGCCATCAGCCACCCCTGAGTAGCTTCGAATTTTATGCGCCCG
>Ga0268256_1001626_pt1 | contig 13006 bp, 12 predicted proteins | sample AgamicAtAmrz_FD_200247 | JGI IMG/M metagenome (GOLD analysis project Ga0268256, IMG submission 200247) | Agave microbial communities from Guanajuato, Mexico - At.Am.rz (v2) (version 3) | ecosystem: Host-associated > Plants > Roots > Rhizosphere | place: Guanajato, Mexico | collected 2012-06-07
GACGAGATCCTCGTGGCGCACGATGAGCTCGATCTGCCGCCAGGGGTGGCAAAATTTAAGCTTGGCGGCGGTCACGGCGGGCATAATGGCCTGAAAGATATCATCAGCAAACTGGGCAATAACCCCAATTTTCACCGCTTACGCATCGGAATTGGCCATCCGGGCGATAAAAACAAAGTTGTCGGTTTTGTGCTGGGTAAACCGCCGGTGTCAGAGCAGACGCTGATCGACGATGCGGTAGACGAAGCGGCGCGTTGTACCGAAGTGTGGCTGAAAGAGGGGCTGACCAAAGCCACCAATCGCCTGCACGCTTTTAAGGCGCAGTAAGCGCGCGCAGCGCCTTTTTTGCCGCGCGTAACATTGGTTATGTGTATACTAGGCGCAGTTTTTCACTTTTCGACAATCCGTTTTTAATAACGGGTTGATTATCAAGAGATTAAGGTAATTACATCATGGGATTCAAATGCGGTATCGTTGGTCTGCCTAACGTAGGTAAATCCACCCTGTTCAACGCGCTCACCAAAGCGGGTATCGAAGCGGCGAACTTCCCCTTCTGTACCATTGAGCCGAACACCGGTGTCGTACCGATGCCCGATCCGCGTCTCGATAAGCTGGCGGAAATTGTTAAACCGCAGCGCGTTCTGCCGACCACCATGGAGTTCGTTGATATCGCCGGTCTGGTAAAAGGCGCCTCCAAAGGTGAAGGCCTCGGCAACCAGTTCCTGACCAACATCCGCGAAACCGAAGCCATCGGCCACGTGGTGCGCTGCTTTGAGAATGACAACATTATTCACGTCAACAACAAGGTCGATCCGGCTGACGATATTGACGTTATCAATACCGAGCTGGCGCTGGCTGACCTGGATACCTGCGAACGCGCAATCCACCGCGTACAGAAGAAAGCCAAAGGCGGCGACAAAGATGCGAAAGCCGAGCTGTCTGCACTGGAAAAATGCCTGCCGCAGCTGGAAAACGCCGGTATGCTGCGCTCGCTGGATCTCTCTGCTGAAGAGAAAGCGGCTATTCGCTACCTGAGCTTCCTGACCCTGAAACCGACCATGTACATTGCCAACGTCAATGAAGATGGCTTCGAGAACAACCCGTACCTCGACACCGTGCGCGACATCGCCGCGAAAGAGGGTTCCGTGGTGGTTGCCGTTTGCGCCGCCGTTGAGTCTGACATCGCCGAGCTGGACGATGCTGACCGTGAAGAGTTTATGGCTGAGCTGGGTCTGGAAGAGCCGGGCCTGAACCGCGTGATCCGTGCCGGTTATGAGCTGCTGAACCTGCAAACCTACTTCACCGCTGGCGTGAAAGAGGTACGCGCATGGACCATTCCTGTCGGCGCAACCGCTCCGCAGGCAGCCGGTAAAATCCACACCGACTTCGAGAAAGGCTTTATCCGCGCCCAGACCATCGCCTATGAAGATTTCATCGCTTATAAAGGCGAGCAAGGCGCGAAAGAAGCTGGCAAGATGCGTTCAGAAGGCAAAGAGTACATCGTTAAAGATGGCGATGTGATGAACTTCCTGTTCAACGTCTAAATATAATGTGTTGTCTTATGGGGTTTTGCGGAATCTCATACGCATCACAAAAACGATAAAATCCACGCAACTGCGTGGATTTTTGTTTTAATCGGAAGCTCCCTATCAGAAAGATCCCCCCCGACACATTCTTAAAATTCTTCAGGGAACCCCTAAACGCGCCGCTCCGACTGTTGCCACTGAAGCCAGACGTACAATGTCATCGGTTTTTGAGTTGGCAGTTGCAACGCTTAGCGCTGACAGCGATCCTGTCTGGCCTGTACAGTAGGCGCTTCCGGCGAATAAGACACAGCACAAGCAGGCATTTAATCCACAGCAAATCGGAAAGCTATTAAGCTGTTTTGACAACAGTCGCGGTTCATATCAGGTTAACTATTGCATGTGGCTAATGTGGTGGACGCTGGTGCGACCAGCCGAAGCCACCGAAGCAGAACCGGGCAGAATTCGATCTTGATAACGGACTGTGGACCATCCTAGCAACGCGCATGAAAGCTCGTAGGGAAAATATTATTCCCCTCCCAGGCCCTCAATATGCTCAAAACATTACAAGGATTAACCAGGCATCGGCAGCACCTTTTTCCGGGAAGGGATAATCCACCAGGTCCAATGACATCGCACTCTCTTCGTCAGCTACTGAAAAGCCTGGGCTGGAGTGGTACTTATAGCCCTCATGCAAGCCGAACCACAGAAAGTACCCGTTTAAACGAGATGGGCTATCGACCTGATGCTATTGAGGCCCAACTTGCGCACGCTGATACCAACAATGTTCGTCGCACATACAACCATGCAACTTATCTTGATGAGCGTAAAGTGATGATGCGGGATTGGGAGGATAATCTGAGCGAATCGATAGCAGAATACAGCTTGGCTATGACAATGGTTCGTCCTTTGCCACCATGTTCCGCCGCGTGACGAGCCAGCCTACTTCGTTCAATCATCCGGCTTAAGACTTCTGCCCTTATCTGCAGGCAGTTAATAAGGTTGGACTTAAAATGCCAGTATCTCTCTCAAGCCTTCTGTCGTCGCACCATGCTCTGCCGCTTCTCTGCCCTGCTCGCGGTATATAGACAGTTGTTTCTGTTCTGGCAGCAAAGTGCGCATTACCAGGACACAGCAAAACGCGTCCGGAACCAGACTGTTCTCACTGTCTGGATAACTGGCATATTTTTTCTCTAAACGTGTGCAAGGGAGATAAGACTTTAAATGCGGGATGAGTGTTTCGATTTTCTTTTTTTTCTGAGTATTAATTTACCATCACCAAATCTATAAAAGCCTGAATGAAGAGCTAACCAGAACTGAACAGTTAGTGCATAAGGATGTATCAATATCTTGCATAGTTTTTTACGAATCACCCCTTCGAGGGTAAAGTCTTTTTCATCATAAGAAGAAAAGACGAAATATCGATAATCTTCCAACCGGTAGCGCCAGTAATTTGAAAGTTCAACTTTTGCATCTTCGATCGCATTGCAATTCCATAACATACCCCAGCGACGTTTCCACTTATCATTCAGAAGCCAGTTATAGGTCAGGTGAGAAGTAAGAGAATTAAAGACAGGCGAATGATGACCATCAGAAAATATAAAATGACACTCCATAAATTGTATTTCATCTATGGTAAAAAACATCCCACACTCAGACGATTCTAATAAATCATCCTGAGGAATTTGGTCAAGGGTGACTATAAGAATGTTTTCATTAATATTTATTAGTTCAATTTTTTGCTGATAACGAATTCCACTACCTCTCGCTTCAAAAAACATGTTCGCATTTTTAATCGCGCCATTCGGGGAGCGAAAAGCCACTCTCGATTTTATTTTTTCATGATCAGCTGGATTAGATAGCCTTAAAGAATATTCCAGGTGCTCTCCAAGCTTTTCCCAATGCGCACCTAAGCGCAGTCGCTTTTGTTTGAACTCATGAGATTTTCTGTAAGTTTTCAGTAACCAAAAGCGAGTGAGCTTATCCCATCCCCACTTAATAACCTTCCCAATGAGGCTCCAGGGTGTTGGAAAGCTCATTCTTGTCACCTGTCATTGTAATGTGAAAGTACTAGCCTATATTATTTCAGGAACATATAAACCAGCCGCTTTTAGATTCAGATAGCAAGATCCAGAGGCAAATCTGAGATATCTTTCAGCCTCTTCCCGTCAACCATGACCGCCAGCATATCTGCTGCATCATTGAAGCCGAGATGCTTAACTGCGGCTTGAAGTTCGTAGAGAGCAAAGTGATAAACACAGTCAATATCACCTGTACCTAAGGCAATAGAGGCAAGTCTGCTAGGGGTTGGTTCAGCAGTGACTACCATGATATGTGGAAGAGTGCCCTTACGGTTTCGCATAAGGTTAAGCGCTTCAGAACGGGCATTCTGCGCCCTGTCGCTTCTTATTGTCCATTTGCAGGAGATACTGGCATGTAGCAATGGCTTACCGCCATTCGATTCGCGAAGGCCTGACATAAGAGTGACGGAATCATCCACGATCAGTTCAGGGGTGTTGATAATACTGTCGTGCTCCGGCTCACGAGCAACAACAATATCAGGTGTAATGGTGTAATCACTCCCCAAAGCAGCGGCAAGTTGAGCATCACTTTTGGCTGCCTTATCCAGAGCTATCAGGTGCGCATATTGTTCATATTTCGCTATTTCAAGGCGGTTGCGTCCTGAAACTTGTTGGACCTTCCATTTACCTGGTCTCAGGTGACCAAGCTTCAGAAATGTTTTTTCAACAAACTGAGCGCAGATGCTTTCGAACTGGTTACCTGAGGTTTGGCCAGCAATTCTTTCGCCTATAGTCTCAGCCTGCAGCAAACGGGCAATTTCACGTGCTATCGCTTTACTGTTATTGTTACTGCTATCTGCATTACTCACTACGCCTGCGGCATTAATGGTCAGCGTATTCAAAAGAAGCTGAGCATGGAATTCTTTACGAGCTTTTGCAAAAGCAACAGTACCGTTTTCGTAGTGTTCGTCCATAAACCTTTATCCTTTAAGCTGCGCTTTGTTTTTTTGTTAATAGTACATCTTCTTTCTTTGCGCGCATCACATCAAGCACATATGCAGCAATTTTTTCAGCAAAGACAGGAGGAACAGCATTTCCAATCTGTCGGGCTACTTCCGTTTTCGAGCCACAAAACACAAAATCATCAGGGAACGACATCAGTCTTGCTGCTTCGCGATGCGTAATCGGACGATGCTGAGCGGGGTGCAGATAACGCCCCTTTTCAGGTTTAAAGAACTCCGTACGGATTGTCACAGAAGGTCTTTCCCACCAGAGACGCCCGAACAAATCAGTCCCGCCTGAAGTTTTCTTGACCCAGCAGGCAGGAGTCAAATCCGGACGGTTTTTCTGCAGATCAAACCGATTACCGCCAGGAGGCACAGCCCGATAGCGTTCTTTCGAGAGTTCCGTGGGATTGCGACCAAAGTGAAGATTCAGCGGCGGCAGCTCATCACGAATTTCAGTCCCTACAGGCTCAGGTAAATCACCAATCGCCTCACGGGTAGAAATCCACGGAGGAAGCATTCCAGCTTTCTCAGGTGCCAGATGGGTAGGTGCTGGCGGGAAGGCCGGAATATTATCCATGACGAACATTTCACGTTTGATGCCCACAGCTATAGTTCTTTTCCTGGTCTGAGGCACACCATAATCAGCAGTGTTAAGCACCTTTGGGTTCAGTAGGATGAAACCCATTGACTCAGCTCTGGCAGTAATATCGGCAAACTCATCGCTTTTAAGGAGACCTGGAACATTCTCCATTACAAACATACCAGCGCCGGAAAGCTGAATGATGTCCATGTAGGGTTCCCACAGGGCTCTGCGATGATCCCCTTCTCTGTTTTTGTTAAGCAGGCTAAACCCCTGACATGGAGGTCCTCCGATTACGATATCGGCAGACGGAACCTCATTAGAAGCAATCCACTCCTCAATATTGGCCTTAATACCATGTGAGTTGAAGTTTGCGTTATAAGTCTTAATCGCAGCAGCATCATTATCTATGGCAAGAATGCTTTCAAAATGCTCAGACATTTCCCCATGGCAAAAGCCAGTAGATAGCCCACCAGCCCCACAGAAGAGATCTATGACTCTGAATTTGTTGCCCATATGCTCCACCGCTTAGTTTATTGTGACTACAATTAGCCCTAATTTATCATATTTTTAAGCTGTATAAATACCCATACCTCAAGCGTTTAGTGCTGTAACAATTGCGACTAACAGTGCTTGAGGAGAAGTTTGAAAAGGGATGTGCTGGCGTTAGCGCTATGCAGCATAAAGTAATGTTCAAGATCGGGCTTTTGCCAACTTATAGATATGCCTTACGCTCTATTGCCTTACTTAATCATTGAAGAGCAATCTCATCAGTAATCTGCTGCAGAGAACAACCGCCTCGGGTGAGGTCCGCGTTTACCCGGGATCAGTCCACTTTCATCGACTGAATAACTGGCATACGTCCTCCCAAAACGCGCGTGCGAGCGTAATGAATGCCTTCTGCGGCTCGGCGAGCTAACTGAGTTTGCTAGGGAACCGAGGTGAGCCGTCAGGTTGTTAATGTTGATGTCCGCTTTGTGCCAGAAGCGGGCATCGTGAACGTGATGGCTCGTTAGGCCAGATATCTAAAAGAACGTTGATCATCTGGATGGGTAATTACAACGATGCCGGTGTGAATGAGGTTGTGGCTCGCGCGAGCGATGTCCTGAATGGAATTTAAAATATTCATAATTGAAGAATGAAGGCTGACGATAAGGATCGCAATTTGAGGGCGATTGGTGATGGATGGCACAATAAATAGATATTCCAACGATTTTATAAATTCTTCGTTAATGCATAAAGCAACCAGATAATTAGTAAACTACTAATCCAATAAAGCCAGTGCCGATCAATAAAAGATAATCTTCATCCATAATTCCACGCCCTCTTTTATAATTTAAAGAGGGCATCATTTCACTCAAAAAGACATAGGATCAATCGTACCATCAAAAATACCATTGCAATGTCCAACCAACCAATTAATCAGTGCGACATCTGTACCAATGCCATAAAAGAACATTGAATACCAGTTATTTGGTGTTCCATGTGACCTATCATTATCCGCTACCATTTTATTGAGATATCCAACAAGTTCAGGAAAAGATAAATGTAATGAATTATCAGGAATTGCAGTAATTACTGACGAAGGGTTTCTAATCAGAGATGCCCACTTCCCTTGCATCCAATATTTAGCTGTAGACTTCCTAATAACGTTCTCAATATGAAAATTGATCTTGTCAGCATGCATTATACTGCATGGAAGAGCACAGAAATCTATCTCAACATCATCGCTTAAAAGCACACCTTGAATAATTACTTTCATTAATCTTTCATCAAGACCGTTATCAAAGTAAGGATGTATCGTGCTCTCATGAGGCGGGGTGCCATGTGTAACATTGCTTCTCAGTGAGTTACACGCACAGGCTGGTATAAGATTTAATGAATATAGTGTTAGCTCAGGAAAAGATGCTTTTGGAAGATAATGGTCTACAGTATGTGACCCAAACCCTCCGCACAATGGGCAGCAGTTTGGGCTAAGTTTATATCTAATCTTTGAAATATATTCAAGCTCACTTCTTGGATGAGAGAAGTGGTATTTCAAACTATCTTTAAAGTTCTTTGGAAAAGTTATCGGAGATAATACAAATGGTGAACCCTTAGATTTTTTATACTGAATGTAACGTTTCCGCATAATTTTAAAATTAGATGCAACGTGAGCATGAGCAGAAAAACCAGGATCACGATTCATCATTCTTAAAACACAAGATCATGAATTTTCAATGGAGATACCTTGTGCATTAATTTTCCCGTTTTGATAATTTGTCTTTTACATGATGCAACATTTCAACTGGCAGCTCATCAAAGAAATCATTTTTCATTTCTTCATAAGAGCGATTTAGTTTATGTGCGTTTCTTATTAATTTTTCAGACAAATTATTTTTTATATTATCCTCGAACACAAAATCAGAGATATCACTAACATTAGCACCAAAAGTCTTCAATCTTGGATTAAAGATGCTAATATTACCATCAATAACTTTAAATACATGCACTTGCTCACGAGTTACCTCACGTACAAGGTAAGGCGAATGTGTAGCAATAAGAGCCAATGACCCAGTTCTCTCTAAAATATCATCCAGCAATGAAATAAAACCAGAGATAAAGTTTGGGTGCAAATGTGTTTCAGGTTCATCAATAAGAACGAATGTACCATTCGCAATGTTTGATAATGACAATAGCGCAAATTTAAAAAATACAAGTTGCCCTGAACTCATTGGATGGTACTGTTCATTTTTCTTGATCATGGGATTCAAATCATCAAGTATTCTCTCCCATGTTCTAAGGCTATTCTCCTCTCCTAGAGCGCCATCAAGTTTCCAAAGTGGAATAGTAGCACCATCCTTTAAACTGATATAAATACTTTCAAAAGGAATGACATTATCTAGTGTCATGCAAAATAGATCAAACATTGTTCTATTACCAATTGGCTGTAAATTTCGGGCCAACGAGATTAGCGCATCCTTAAGTTGCCGTTCTTGTTGAGCGCCAGCTTTCCCTACATATATTTTTTTATAGTCGATTTTCAGATTAGCATACTGATTAGGATAGGTCCCAACTACCTCCCCTGGCATTACAAATGCACGAATTCTATTGATCAAAGGTCTACCAAAATCGTTTTGAGGATCTGTCATTTTAAAATCACCACTTTTGATATTTGCTGCAGCTTTGATAAAGTGATTTAAAGTTTGGCTTTTCCCTAATCCATTCTGTCCGATCAATATATTTATTCTTTTGGGTATTATACCTTTCGAATCATATTTAAGATTGAGTGAGTGCACATTCGCGAAACCATCGAGTTTGAAATTAAGATCCAACTCATTTGAAATATAGTCAAGAACTTCATTTTCTAAACCACGCACTACATCTCCAGCATTTCTAAATGCAAAGTATCCTTCACTATTTCTGATGAACGACAGATTGAAGGCACTGCAATCTAGAAACTCTTTAAAATAATATACTGACTTATCCTTCTTTGTTGTCGTTGAAAATTCGTTTAGATAAACCACATCATTGAGTGATTTTAGAATTCGTTGTGTTTCTTTGACTCCAAAGGTTGATATGATATCTTTATAATCCTCTAAACTATTCAACATTGAGAAGATTATCATACCCCCTGAAAGTTCGAACTCTTTATCTACGTTGCTCATAGCTTCAAGTACATTTCCAAGGCCACTAAATTTTTCTAAATTTAATTCACTCTCAACTTTAGACTCCATCATGAGAGTGCTAATGGCTATTTTAATTGGAAACTCATAATTTTTACCTACACCCGTTTGGATATTACAGATAGCATGGGTTTTAAACCGAAAATCATTCCACCTCTCTACTTTTCCAATGCGGATAAGAGGTTTTTTTGATTCATAATTTATTCTATCTGGAAAATATACAACTTTATAATCATTTTCATCATTCATAATTAGTACACTCGCTATCAATTTTCTCGAACAAACAGCAACCCATTTACAACTATTTGAAAACCTAAAATGAAACCCTGCTGAATATTGCAATATTCTGAGTTAAAGCCTTATGGAAAATCAAACTTCGAATCTTACATTAAGATCCTGCACTACTTTCAACTTAATTTATTTTTGGCCACGGTATACATGCAACTTGAATTGAATTATAACCTAAAAAATGAGTATTTTAAAAATAGTATGTCACCCTTAATGTGACATCACACATGTTTTATCTTAAGTCACACTACAATTGATGAGTTGAATCAGCTGAACATGAATTTTGATCATACCATTTTGTAGAATAATTCATCAATTATTTTATAATCTGGTAATAAATATTTGCTCAATATGAGTACTGAATCTTTATTACGCGTGGAGCTGACGTGTCCTTAAGTCCGTACAGATGAACACTGGGGATACGTTGCACCTTGCCGATAAAATCCACTACGGCAGCATCATTGCACCCACTAACTTTCATGTAGCGGCTTGTTCGCATCCACTTAGACAGCATTTTTGATACCAGTGAAGAAATTAAGCTAAATTTGAAAGGATGTATGGATTTTCCGCCATGGCAGTAAAAAAATTTTTCCTTCACGACGAGGCCTGCTTCGTACCGGAAGAGGAAATTATCCAGATTTTAATTTGAGATACCGGCAGCCTAGCGGCTTCAATACATAGATGGTCACTGCATTTGACCATTTGGATAGATATGCAAACGTCCGCTCCTCGCTCATAGCGGACGTCCATCATCTGCAAACACTACACGTCTTTGAAACACCCTCTTTGGTTGACATCAAACACAAATGCTTACCCGTTGCGAGGCTCTTCCGTGCGATTGCCTGCGGCGTCCCAGAAGAAGCGCTCTTCCTTCTGCGGTTCGACGGCCTTTGTCACCTGCCCCGCGGCGTCGTAGCCACATAGGTACTGGCTGTATTTTTCGCCGGGAGTTGTCAGCGTCGCGTCGGTGTGTATCTGCTGGACTATCTGGTCGGTGCGGTCCCAGCGGTAGCGGCGCTTGAACACCAGCTCCCGGCGCGCGTCCAGCACCGTACGCTGCGTGATACGCCCCACGGTGTCGTAGTGGGTCTCCTGCGAGAGCACACCCTGGCTGCGGGAGATTTCCCGGTGAAGGCGGTCACGACCATACACCGCCAGCGTGTGCGTCGCTCCGCCGTGGCGTACAGCCGGAGGCTCCGGTTGCCGCGCTCGCCGTAGCCGTATTACCAGCTGCTGCCGTCAGCAAAATATTTAAGGCTCTGGTTTACTCTTGATTTTTACCAGAATATAGCCCCAAGTATCAATGTGGGACATGGTATTATTCCTGGATATTGCTTATAATAAATAATGATATTTACAATCTATAATTGAAAAACCATGGATAAAACCACCACCTCTTTAACTCCAACAAATGAAATTAGAGCATATTATACGGATGATTTTATTCGAGTTTATCAGGCATTTTCCGATGAAATAGCAGAAAGCGCTCTTGAGAACAAAACATTCGTATCTCCACCGTTCATTATGAGCAGAATGACATGGATTAAGCCTTCTTTTTTATGGATGATGTACCGTTCAGGATGGGCAAAAAAAGACTCAAGACAAAAAAGAATTCTGGCAATAGATATAAGCCACACAGGATTCCGTGAAATACTTAAAAGCGGAGTACTTAGCAGTCATGGCGAGTCTCTTCATAATAGCTCAGACAGCTGGAGCACCGATATAAAAAAATCAGATGTAATAATACAATGGGATCCAGAAAGGGACTTATATCTAAATAAACTAAACTATCGCACCATACAAATAGGATTACGTAATCAAGCCGTTGAAGATTATTGCAAAAAATGGATTACCAACATTTCAGATGTAACCAGCCTTGTCGAAAAGATAAAAGGGAGCATAGATGCTGGGGACATACATTTAGCAATTTCCCTTCTCCCTCAAGAACGGCCTTATAAAATTTGAGCCGGAAACCGGCTTAAATAAAAATTTATTCTCTAATCTAAAATACCGTAAGATCTTCCAACCTGAACCGCTTTGTTCTTTATTTTAGGAATGGAATTTCTTGACAATGCTTTTAATTTCTCAGAGGCGTATTTTGAACCTATTTTCGCTAAAGCGTATATACAGTTCCATGCCAACATGTAATTATCATCCTCTCTGTCATCAGCCAAATAATCATATTCAGACAAAGCACAGTTATACAGGGCATTTACTGCATCATCGCTTTTAGCCTTTATTTTAACTAAAGCCCGCACAACATCATCATGTTTATAATGAAAATCATCACCCAAAAGATGTATCAAGATATTTTCATGCTTGTTTGTAAATCCAAAATGAAAGCCAATATATAAAGCGTATTCAACTTCTTTCAGGTCTTTAGAAGAATGCGCATTTTTTAAAATGTCATCTATAAAACCCTCAACATTCCCCTGAGTACATGGAAAAAGCTTTAGAAATTCTTCATCTGTTATTTTTCCAGCTCTAAGTGGCTTATTATTAACCACGGAAAGCACTAAGTTCTTTTGCTCTGAATTCATTATTGCCTCACCACATTAAAATAATCGATACCATCGTTAAAGATTTTTAAAGCAGCGCCCCCTTCCCTTCCAGAACCAATATTTATCTGGTCATCATCGCCTTTAAATCAAGCATTTTCAATCCCCAACTTTTTGAGTTTACTGGGCTTGGTATATCAGGATGGGTTACAGCAGCCAGATCAGACTTATCTCTAATGCCAATACCTTCTAACTGTGCTCGCGTACCTGGTTTTAGAATGAATTGTACCAATATCCCGTCATAGTCTTCTGAAAACTCACGGGTAGGAGATTTTGTTGTTTCGGTTGTACCTGGCATCCGTCCTGTTTTTTGTAAAACAGCAAAATCTTCTTTTGACGTAGTCCTGTAAAAAACATTCTCGTGCGGTAGCTTATAACATGCAACCAACCCCAACGGATCCACCCACACCAGCGGATCACCCACATAGCTGTAGGTATTCAGCCCGCCCGCTAACCCAATCGGGTCCATCTGGGTATAACGCCCGCCGCCGGGTCGTAGTCGCGAAACAGGTTGTAGTTGACGTTAATAAGAGGTACTGGCAGTCTAACAAAATGCGACATATAGCTCTTCAAAGGAATTATAAATCTTCCAAAGATTCTTTAATTTCAAACATCAAAAAATCTGCAAAAGTCTTAGCCACGATTTTTTTACTGCCATCTCTCTTGAATGATAAGTCTGTTTCCACTACTACTGCCTCGCCATCACTTTGAACAGATACGTCAATAGAAAATAGCGGGCCATGACCAGAGGATTTTATCAAAATCATATTGTTATCAATATCGCCAAGTTCCCTGGCCTTAAGGGTTGTATACCTGACATCAGGTGCAGATTGTGCGGCCAAGCCTAACTTTGAGATGCCATAAAATGACTCTCCATTAAATGAAAGCGTCCCATACTTCTCCAAAAAAATCTTATATGTGGGAGGGAAATTAACCTTAAGCTCTTTCTCATAAAGCTCAATTACATCCTCAGTGGCGGGACCACTTCCTTGCGCTTCCTCACCACTTGCACTAATTAAATCATCAAGCTCTTTATAAATATCAATCATTTTTGCTCCGTATCCCATCCAGGCTGTAGAAAGATACTTAGTCTTTGTCAGCCGATAGAGAATATAATTGCCCCTCGTCAGGCGGTAGTAAAAACCCTTATTGCACCAGGTTATGCCGCAGAGAATATTTGACGATATGGGCGTTATTGGTGAATTTCATTCGCTTCATCATGCGTGACTTATAGGTACTGACGGTTTTATTACTGATGGAGAGCGCATCGGCTATCGCATTAATCGACTCGCCGTGGGCCAGCATGATCATTATTTGCCGTTCGCGCATCGTCAGGCTCTCATGCGGCGCACGATTATTGTTCT
>Ga0268256_1001632_pt1 | contig 12981 bp, 10 predicted proteins | sample AgamicAtAmrz_FD_200247 | JGI IMG/M metagenome (GOLD analysis project Ga0268256, IMG submission 200247) | Agave microbial communities from Guanajuato, Mexico - At.Am.rz (v2) (version 3) | ecosystem: Host-associated > Plants > Roots > Rhizosphere | place: Guanajato, Mexico | collected 2012-06-07
CGCCGCCGAAGAGGGTTGGCTGGATCGCGAGCACATAGAAGCGCCGCATGTTCTGCGACGGGTCGATGCGGCGAAGATGAACTGTTCCTGTATCCTCATTTTCCATGACCGGAGTCTCGCTTCCTTTGGAAGACCCGTCCAACGACTTCTTTGAATCGATCTGGCCCGACCGATTCATTGCGGTGATGATTGGTGGGTTTGATCCGGTGCCTTTCGTAAAGAAGGGTTGGGCGAGACCCCTTGCGGGGCACGGCTCTACTCGCGCCCGAAGGTGCGCTCCCGGAGCCCGCAAGCGGTCTCCGCGCATCCGCGTGACGGTCCTCTCGCGATGTGGCACGTTCAGTAGGCAACTGGACCGTTTGCAGATCAGTCGCCATCCCAAAGGACGGCGCCAGAAACCGGCTCCCCCGCTCGCCGCCCGCGGCGGCCGCTCCGCGATCCCTAACCCGTCTGGGCCAAAACCAGGCTGCTCTCTGTCTCTCGTCGTGCGGACAGAGCGTATCCGGTATCCGCCAAACCTTGCGCTGCGTTCTTGCCAGCGTTAGACTCGCGCAAACAAGCAAGTAAATTTTACGGCCGCGTTGCGCCGGGCGTTTGTCTAGCTGCTTGCAAACGGGAGATGCATCGATGACCGCTGAACCTTGCGGATCCGACCCAGTTGTTGAGGAACCTCACCCAAATCTCCTTGGGCGCATCGTACGGTTCGCGGTGACGCTGCCCATTGCCATTCTTGGCGTCATCGTTCGGGGGCTGCTCTACAGCGCATGGTATCTGGCCTTCTATGTGCTCTGTATGTTTCGCCCCTTCACCGGAATGATGGTGCTCGCAGCAATCGTCATGCTGCCGATGTCAATCGTCGTCTTCGCGCATCCTGAGACTGCCCATGGAATGCCGTTCTGGGCACTTAGCCTGATGGGATTCGGCTTTGTCGCGTTTGCGCTCGGTTACACGCTCTTTGTCGACTGGATCACGCCGCCTGGTGCCGAGGATCCCTTCGAACGCTATCGCCGGCGCCCGAGGTAACCGCCGTGTCTCTGTATGATGTACAGGCGCCCACTGACGCCCGCCTTGGGATCACTTTTTCGGCGAGGATAAAATAGCAGTGATTGTCGCTACGACGATAAGTGTTCCAGCTTGAACCAGCACCCACAAATCCGGCCCATAGATCGCGCACCAAAGCGCGGCGATCAAGCAAACGAGCACGCTGAAGACCAGGGATTTCATTTGCCACGGCAGATGCTTTCCCCGCTGCGACAGAAGCAGGTAAAGCGCGATCGCAATTGCCAGCAGACCGCTAAAGGTAAACACGAGTTCCATCAAAACCCTTTCTTCTCCCGATTCTCTAAAGGCAGGCTTCGCCTTTTTAAAGGGGGCCTCCTCGGATCGCACGGCCAAGCGCCATCGCTCTGCGATATACCTCTCTCAGTTCCTTCGCATGGTTGAACTCACGAAAATAAGACAGTCTTCCATTCCGAAATTCTCGGGGCGTTCACCGCCGGACGGGGGCACTACGGGGCGAGCTTGACGAAACGATTGGCCTTTGCGGCCGCATCCATGTTCTTTCGCCGAAAGTAGATCGCGCGGCCGCAGCGGATCGGGCTGTGCCCCTGCACGATGATGATCTGCTCATCCTTGCGCATCGACTGCGTGATCTCGTGCGGCATGATCAGTGGCCGGCGCTGGAAATTCACATTCTCCGATTTGCGCGAAGCGCTGTTCTTCGTATCCCAGCCGATGTTACGGGAGCTTCCTTTCACCTCGACCGTCATCTCGCCGCATTGCGCCGAGACGTTGCGAGCCGTGTCGAGCGCCTTGATCGCCGCATAGGAGGCGAAGGCGCAACCATCGATCCATGAGGTCGCGCCATCCTTCCCGAAATGCCGTTCAAGCTGACCGACCGACTGATACATCAGCATCATTGATATGCCGTACTTGCGGCCGCGATCGCGCGCCTCTTCTAGAACGCGCATGTAGCCGAGAAGATCGACCTCATCGAGCATGAAGAGCGCCCGCCGCCTGAAGCCGCCGTCGGCCTGTATCATCGCATTCATCAACGCGCCGATGATAACCCGACCGATGCCTGGATAGAAACGAAGGATCGACGCCGGGATGTTCAAGAAGATATCCTTCTTCCCGCTGACGATATCGCTCGATTTGAAGGCATTGCCACACACCAGTGCGGCGTAGCTGTCGAGCGACAGCCATTGCGTATCCTTCGATGCCGTCGAATAAACGCCGGAGAATGTCTGCTCGGTCATGTTGGTGAAGACGCCCAAGGTTTCGCGAATGAAGACTGAAGCCGAATTCTCCTGAATGTCACGCAGCATCGCCAGCACCGACGGCTCGGGTTCGGAAACGATCTGGCGCAGGCTGCGCAGGTTTCGCCTTCCGGCATAGTCCGGCGACAGCATGACGTGGGCGAGCAGCCCGGTCAAAAGATTGTGCGCCTGGCTCTGGAAATACGAGCCGGTCGAGCTTTCGAAACGCATGCTCTCCGACAGGAGCATATGGGCGACGCCCACGATATCCTCTTCCTTTTGCTTCGACGTCTCGATGCCGTCGAGCACGTTGAAGCCCATGACGGGGTTCGTTGGATCGAGCACCATGACCTCACGGCCGAGGACGCGGATGCGATGCTCGACCACCATGGGCGCAACCTCGGTCGACGGATCGAGGCAGATCAGCGGTCCGGTGTAGCGCAGCGCCGTCGGCACGACATTACTGGTTGTCTTGTATCCACCAGACCCGGCGAAGAACAGCATATGGGTAGAATCGAAATCTTGGCTATAGGTGAGGAGAGGGGCCTTGCCGCCTTGGCCCCATGTCGAGCGATCGTTTGGATCGAAAGGCAGTTCATGGACGATTTCCTTGTCGACGCGGTAACGCTCGCCGACGACGATTTCGCCGTCCGGTGGAAAGAGTTTTCCGGTGGCCGACATCGAAAGCCAGTCGGCATCGCCGAAGGTTGCCCGCCGTGCACGCTTGACCTGTTCGGGCACGACGGTGGAGATGCGGGCCGAAGCCGCGACCGCCATGAAGCCGCACAATGCCCCCACCACGACAACCATGTCGAGATAGGAAAGCGCATAGTCCCAACTGACGAGACCGCGCTCGACGGAAGGAGCGAGACGACCGTATTCTCGCAAGGCATAGAAACCAACGACGCCGAGAAAGCACAAGAGGCTCACCATGGCGATCGGTCGCCGGCGATGCATGGGTAGCGCCCAAACCGCCAACAGGCCGGCGAGCGGTCCGAACAGAAGCGCCGGTAACGGAGCTGCGCGCAGGAACCAGTATTCGGTCTTGCCTGCCATGCCGGTCGCCAGTCCTGTCCACCGCCAGCCGACGATGTGGACGGTGATCGCCGTGACCATGATCGGCACGAGGACCAGCAACAGGCTCGGATGCAGCTTTCCCTTCAATGCCATTCCAGCATCTCCCCGGCGCGCGCGACCTCTCCCTTGAGTGCTGGGGTCTTGAACGCTTCTTCGCCGATCTTGCGCAGCCGCCGGTGTTCGGGAGAGCCCGCTGCCACGCGCGCCAGTTCGAGGAGGCCACCGAGCAGGAATGCCCGGTCGGCTTTCGCCAAGCCTGCTTTAACGACGATGCCGCCAAGCAGGAATTTTTCCCGGGCTTCTTGTTTCCGGTCAGCCGTCACTTGAAACCGCCTGCGGCGTTCCAGCCCCGTTATCTGCTGGTCGACGCGTCGAAGCAGATGTGCCAGCAACCCCCTTCTTCCCCTCTTTGCGAAATCGCGCGGCGATCTCTTCGAAGATGCGATCGACCTCCTCGTCGGCGATTTCCATCTCGGCCAGTCCCGACTTCGTGGCTGCCTTGGCAAAGCGCTCGGCGGATTTAACTATCAGAGAACGTCTGCGTTCGCGCAGCTTCTCGATCTGGGCGTCGATATCCAGAACTGACAATTTTGCAGCCATATCCGTATCCCTTCCGTCATGATGATCTTGCGACCTGTCGATTATACTGACTAGAATACGATAGTAAAATAAGCTACCTTGTGCAAGTCCTCAAAACGTCGATGCCGGAAATCCGGCTTGGGCCGTCTTCCGGAAAAACGGCATCGGCCTTGTCAGGCCGATCGGTTTGAGGGCGCAATATACGTCGCTGTCGCGACGTGCCTGAGAGGTTCGGAGACCAGTCGTGGCGATCATGTTCGTCAGAGCGCAGGTGATTGGAAGGGGAGCGGGGCGCAGCATCGTCTCGGCCGCCGCCTATCGTCATCGTGCCCGGATGATGGACGAGCAGGCTGGAACGTCCTTCAGCTATCGGGGAGGGGCGTCCGAACTCGTGCATGAGGAACTGGCGCTGCCCGATCAGATACCCGCCTGGCTGAAGACCGCCATCGACGGTCGCTCCGTCGCCAGCGCCAGCGAGGCCTTTTGGAATGCGGTTGACGCCTTTGAGACGCGAGCGGACGCGCAGCTCGCCCGGGAACTCATCATCGCTCTTCCGGAGGAGCTGACGCGGGCGGAGAACATCGCTCTGGTGCGCGAGTTCGTGCAGGACAATTTTACGACCAAGGGGATGATCGCGGATTGGGTCTATCACGACAAGCAAGGCAATCCGCATATCCATCTGATGACGACGCTGCGACCACTGACGGAGGAGGGGTTCGGGCCAAAGAAGGTTCCTGTGCTTGGCGAGGACGGCGAGCCGCTGCGAGTCGTCACACCCGACCGCCCGAACGGCAAGATTGTCTACAAGCTCTGGGCCGGTGACAAGGAAACCATGAAGGCGTGGAAGATTGCCTGGGCGGACACGGCGAACCGGCATCTGGCGCTTGCCGGCCATGAGATCCGTCTCGATGGGCGCTCCTATGCAGAACAGGGTCTCGACGGGATCGCGCAAAAACATCTCGGTCCGGAAAAGGCGGCGCTCACCCGCAAGGGCGCCGAGATGTATTTTGCGCCAGCCGATCTTGCCCGGCGTCAGGACATGGCGGATCGGTTGCTCGCGGAACCGGAGCTTTTGCTGAAGCAGCTCGGCAATGAACGCTCGACGTTCGACGAAAAGGAGATCGCCAGGGCGCTGCATCGCTATGTCGACGATCCCATCGATTTCGCCAATATCCGGGCACGCCTGATGGCAGCGGACGATCTTGTGACCCTGAAACCGCAGGTGTTCGATCCTGAGACTGGAAAGGCGGCGGAACCGGCCGTCTTCACGACGCGCGATATGCTGCGCATTGAATATGACATGGGGCAATCGGCGCGCGTTCTTTCGGAACGCGAGGGTTTTGCGGTTTTGTCTCAGGCAGTCGCCGCCGCCGTCGAGACCGTTGAGACCGCCGATCCGGAAAAGCGGTTCCGGCTCGACGTGGAGCAGGTCGATGCGGTTCGCCATGTCACGGGCGAGAGCGGTATCGCTGCGGTGGTCGGTCTTGCCGGCGCTGGCAAGTCGACCCTGCTTGCGGCGGCGCGCGTTGCCTGGGAAAGCGACGGTCGCCGTGTTGTCGGTGCAGCACTTGCCGGCAAGGCGGCGGAAGGACTGGAAGACAGTTCGGGCATCAAGTCGCGCACGCTGGCGTCATGGGAACTGGCCTGGGCAAGCGGGCGCGATCTGCTCGAACGCGGCAATGTGCTGGTCATCGATGAGGCCGGCATGGTGTCCTCGCAGCAGATGACGCGCGTGCTGAAGGCCGCCGAGGAGGCTGAGGCAAAAGTTGTTTTGGTCGGTGATGCCATGCAGTTGCAGCCGATCCAGGCCGGTGCTGCATTCCGGGCCATATCGGAGCGGATCGGCTTTGCCGAACTCGCCGGCGTTCGTCGCCAGCGCGAACAATGGGCGCGAGACGCCTCCCGGCTCTTTGCACGCGGTGAGGTCGAGAAAGGCCTCGACGCCTATGCCCAACATGGCCATCTGGTCGAGGCGGACACGCGTGATGAGATCGTCGGTCGGATCGTCGTCGACTGGACGGAGGCGCGCAATCGGGCGATCGAGGCTTCCGTCTCGCAGGGTCGCGAAGGCCGCCTGCGCGGCGACGAGCTGCTCGTACTCGCCCACACGAACGAGGATGTGAAGCGCCTGAACGAGGCGTTGCGATCGGTGATGATCGACGCCGGCGCACTCAGCGATCGTCGTTCGTTCCGGACGGAGCGCGGCGAGCGGGAGTTTGCCGCCGGTGACCGGATAATCTTCCTCGAAAACGCCCGTTTCGTGGAACCGCGCGCCAAAAGCCTCGGCCCGCAATATGTGAAGAATGGCATGCTTGGCGTGGTCATTTCGACCGGCGACAAACGGGGCGATGCCTTATTGTCCGTCCGTCTCGACAATGGCCGCGATGTCGTCATCAGCGAAAACAGCTATCGCAATGTCGATCATGGCTATGCCGCCACCATTCATAAGTCGCAGGGTGCGACCGTCGACCGGACCTTCCTGCTCGCCACCGGCATGATGGACCAGCATCTGACCTATGTGTCGATGACACGCCATCGTGATCGCACCGATCTCTATGCGGCGCGCGGGGATTTTGAACCGAGACCGGAATGGGGACGAAGGCCTCGCGCCGATCATGCCGTCGGCGTCACCGGTGAACTGGTCGAAACCGGTGAGGCGAAGTTCCGGCCTGAGGACAGGCAAGCCAGGGAAAGCCCCTATGTCGATGTGAGGACCGACGACGGTGTTGTCCATCGTCTCTGGGGCGTCAGTCTGCCGAAGGCGCTGGAGGAGGGCGGTGTCGCTGAAGGTGATACTGTCACGCTGCGAAAGGACGGCGTTGAAACGGTACGGGTGAAGGTGACCGTTGTCGATGAGCAGACGGGCGAGAAGAGCACCGAGGAGCGCGAGGTCGATCGAAATGTCTGGACCGCCGAACAGAAGGAAACTGCGGCGGCCCGTTCCGAACGGATCGAGAAGGAGAGCCACCGGCCGGAACTGTTCGGACGTCTTGTCGAGCGTCTGTCTCGCTCCGGCGCGAAAACCACGACGCTCGATTTCGAGAGCGAGGAAGGCTACCGCGCGCAGGCGCAGGATTTCGCGCGGCGGCGCGGGCTCGACACACTCTCCCAGGCAGCGGCCGGAATGGAGGAGGGCGCTTCCCGGCGGCTGGCGTGGGTTGCGGAAAAGCGGGAGCTGGTGGCGAAGCTCTGGGAGCGCGCGAGCGTGGCGTTCGGTTTCGCGACCGAGCGGGAACGGCGTGCCGCCTACAATGAGGATCGGGCGCAAACTGTTGCTGAAGGAATTCCGGTCAGCGGGCACTATCTGATTCCGCCGACTACTCAATTCGCTCGCAGTGTCGGTGAGGATGCGCGACTGGCGCAGCTTTCATCGCCGGCCTGGATGGACCGGGAAGCGATCCTGCGGCCTTTGCTGGAGAAAATCTACCGCGATCCGATGGCCGCCCTCTCGACCCTCAATGCCCTGGCGTCTGACGGTGACGTTGAACCTCGGACGCTTGCCGAGGATCTTGCCGCAGCACCGGATCGGCTCGGCCGACTGCGCGGTTCTGATCTTGTGGTCGACGGACGCATAGCCCGCAATGAGCGCGCGGACGCGATGGCTGCTCTGAGGGAATTGCTGCCGTTGACGCGCGCCCATGCCACGGAATTCCGCCGGCAGGCCGAGCGCTTCGGTATCCGCGAACAGCAACGACGCGCCCATACGTCCCTGTCGATCCCGATGCTGTCGAAGCCGGCAATGGCACGCCTCGTCGAAATCGAGAGAATCCGCGAACGGGGCGGGGACGATGCCTACAAGACCGCTTTCGCCTATGCCGTCGAGAACCGTCAACTGGTTCAGGAGGTCAAGGCCGTCAACGACGCCTTGACCTCACGCTTCGGCTGGAGCGCCTTCACCGCGAAGGCCGATGTGGTTGCCCAGCGTAACATCGCCGAGCGCATGCCGGATGATCTCGCGCCGGAGCGCCGGGAGAAAATCCTCCGCCTGTTCGCCGCCGTCAGGCGTTTTTCCGAGGAACAACATTTGGCCGAAAAACAGGATCGTTCGAAGATCGTTGCCGGGGCGAGCGTCGAGGTCGGACAGGAAGCGATACCCATGCTGCCGATGCTCGCCGCCGTGACCGAGTTCCAGGCGCCGGTGGAAGAAGAAGCGCGCAACCGTGCTAGCGCGGTCGCGCACTATCGTCACCATCGCGCCGCCCTTGCCGAGACCGCGACGCTCATCTGGCGCGATCCTGCAGGCGCGGTCGGAAAGATCGAGGAGCTTGTCGGAAAAGGCTTTGCCGGCGAGCGGATCGCCGCGGCGGTCAGCAACGATCCCTCTGCCTATGGTGCGTTGCGTGGTTCTGGCCGCCTGATGGACAGGTTGCTCGCCGTCGGTCGCGAACGAAAGGAAGCGTGTCAGGCCGTGCCGGAAGCTGCCAGCCGCGTGCGTTCGCTCGTTGCGTCGTGGGCGACAGCCCTTGATGCGGAGACTCGAGCCGTCACCGAGGAGCGTCGGCGCATGGCGGTTGCCATCCCAGGGCTATCGCAGGCGGCCGAGGATGCCCTCCGGAAACTGGTGGCAGATGTGAACAGGCAGAACAAGGACAAGCAAAAGAACACCAGGCGCGGTGTTGCTGCGGGTTCACTCGAGCCACGTGTCGTCCGGGAGTTTGCAGAGGTCAGCCGGGCGCTCGACGAGCGTTTCGGGCGGAATGCGATCCTGAGGGGTGAGAAGGATACCGGCAATCTCGTCTCACCGGCGCAACGCCGCGCCTTCGATGCGATGCGAGAGCGCCTGCGGGTGCTGCAGCAGGCGGTGCGGGCAGAAAGCACTCAGAACATTATCGCCGAGCGCCAGCGTCGCACGATCGAACGAGGCCGTGTTTTCACTCGATAGAAATCGGTAGGACGGGACCGAAACGTTTGGTGGAAGATCACAAAACGTCGCTGAGGGGATTGATTGCGTCAAATCGAGGCAGCCGGCAGCCGCTCGCGACGAGGCCTGCGCCAGGCACAATATTGTATGACGCTGGTCCACTTGGTGGTTCGACAGCTACGCCCTGCAAATCTTCTGTATTGATCCGAGGGAGCCAATGGACTTCATTCTCTCATGTCCGTTGTCGCCGCTCTCGGGAATTGCCCGGACCGGAGCCCTGGTGCTGGCAGCCATGTCACTGATCTTGCGGCGCCGGGCGCGAGTTCCCACAAGCGACCCTCGATCAACGTTTGAATGCCGTAGAGCGTGAGCAGGTCGCCGGCGGAGACCCGTACGGTGAGACCATCGTTAGTGGCTCTCATGATCGCAAACCCGTTCTCGAAGTTAAGTTGCCTACTGTTGTCCTCGTCGATGATCGACAAGCACACATCTGTGCTACGCATGCAAATTTTCTTTGCTATGGCCGGTGCAGCCTCTAGCTCAAGGAAGGCCTCTGAGACGTTTTGATACCTCATTCATCCTCCGTCAGAAGTGTCTCCCTTCCGTAATATGTCCATAGGCGGCATACGGGACGACCACAGCGGGGTATGGAGGACAGCATGCAGTTGGTCCTGATGATTAGAAATACCCACAACGGCGCTCCCTCATATGAGGTATCGCCACGCGGTTTGGCATGCCTGGCCGCTACGCCGAGCGGCGTGGGATCTATAAGGATCGCTTAAATGGGAGGCCTTGCCGGCTTTTGCAGGCCGGGTTCGATCCCTTCGACCTCGATGCTTCGCAGACCTGTGTGCAGTTCATGGCCAGCATAGGAGATAGGCAATGCGAAAGGCCGGCGGAGCATCGCTGCTACGGCGGTCAGACGTGACCTGACGGCTTCCACCCGCGTCACGGGCTCGTTCGACGTTGCTGGCCTGAAGGTCACGGATCCCCGCGATGTCGCGCAATGAGGTGACGACGACAGACTTGCTGCTTGGTTGTTGCACAGGAATAAGGGGCGCAGTGCCAGGGCGGTCAAGACTGTCCGGCAAACGGGAAACCCGGGGCCCTGCAGCATGCTATTTCGGACGTTCAATTGCGGTACTATTTCCGAGCGCGTGCTTTCGCAATAGTGGATGCGAGCTGGCGGCCGATCTCGATGATGTCATCACGATTGGCGGTTGGGTCCTGGTTGCTCCAGGCCAGTCCAAGGCCGATGCGCACATCGATCTCCTCCACCGCCTTTAAACGGAAGTTCCTGTTCGGCAGGTTTGATGCCCATTCCGGAACGAAGCCGACACCAACACCTGCGGAAACGAGAGCTATCAGTGAAAGTGTGTCGTCGCAGGTGTAGACGATCCGGTCGGAAAGATCATGCTCACGGTATGTATCTAGAAAGTACCGCTCCGTGTAGGACAGGTTCGAACGCGAGAAGGAAATGATCTTCTGGCGGCTCAGGTCTTTCAGCGTGACGGTCTGGGCTTCAGCGAGAGCGTTGTCTTTGGAGACGGCGAGTAAATACCGCTCCTCTGTTATCGCCTGCCATCGCAATGCGCCGTTGTTGTCCAAAGGCCGGACAAAACCGATATTGACCTGTCCCCGCTCAATGTCCCGTACGATGGACTCGGTTGTGCCGTTACGGATATGAATGCGGATATCCGGATAGCGGCGGCCAATTCGGGCAAGGAAATCAGGCAGAACACCGAAGGTTGCCGGGTGGATTGTGCCGATAGTGATCTTGCTGGCAGCCTTGCCCGCGACCGCCTGTGTGATCGCGCAGCTTTCGTCGACATCGCGAAGCAGTTGAACGCAACGCTCGTAAAAAACAGAACCTGCCGGGGTGAGTTGTACGCGGCGTGTGGAACGAATGAGAATGGGAACGCCCAGTTCCTTCTCGATCGCCTGGACTTGGGCCGTGACTGCAGGCTGGGCGAGGTTGAGCCGGATGGAGGCGCGCCCGAAATGCAGTTCTTCCGCGACGGCAACGAATGTGCTCATTTGGCGCAGATCCATTTCAGTTCCTTCCGCCGGACGCGCGATTAAGGTCGAGGCAGGCCTCTAATCCCAAGAGAATAGAGTGGTCCGTTGCCTTGGTCCAGATGCAGCATTGATAGAGCGCGGCGATTAATGGTTGCTGAAGGTGGTTTAGCCCCGCATAATGTCGAAGCAGGTGGATTGGGTCTACAACAATGTGGAGTAGCAATAGCCTGCCGATAACGGCTAGGATACCTGTTCAGAAGAATCGATGGTGAGGCCATGAAAACGGATATCGGACATCTTCCGCAGGCAAAGCAGTGCGAACTAGAAAGAGTCGTCCGGATCATCCACGAAGAGTTCGCCGGCATTGTCGAGCGTTCGAAGTCCGAGGCCAAAAAGGACGGGCGGATCTATAAAATCATCCTGTTCGGTTCCTATGCCCGTGGCACATGGGTGGATGAACCGCATACGTCGAAAGGGTATCGATCGGATTTCGATATTCTCGTCATCGTCAGCAACAAGGATCTGGCCGACCCCAAATACTGGGACAAGGCGACCGACCGGGTGATGTGGGACAAGGAGATCGAAACACCCGTTGGCCTGATCGTGCATGGCGCCCGCGAGATCAGCAACTTCCTGCATGACGGGCAGTACTTCTTCGTCGATCTCGCCCGCGAAGGCGTCATCCTCTACGAATTCGATGACCGGCCGCTGGCTGAACCAAAACCGCTCAGCCCTGCCGATGCACTCAGGGTGGCAGAGGGGCATTTTCAAAGGCATTTCCCGGATGCACGAGATTTTGCTGATGTTGCAAAGTTTCTCATTGCGAAAGGTAACTTCCATCTGGCCGCCTTCAATCTCCATCAGGCGGTCGAGACGGCTTACTCCTGCTACCTTCTAACGCTGACCAACTACTCTCCGCCCTCGCACAACCTCAAATTCCTGCGCGGACTTTCGGAGGATCGTGATCGTCGTCTGGTCGACATCTGGCCACGCGACCATCAGCGGTTTACCGCATGGTACAACATTCTCAACGAGGCCTATGTCAAGGCGCGCTATTCGAAGCATTTTGAAATTTCCGAGGAAGCCCTTGCATGGCTTCAGGAGCGGACGGCCGAGCTTCATGTTCTGGTCGAGACGCTCTGCCGGGAGCACATCGAAAAGCTTCAGCAGGCCGTGAAAAACGGTAGTTGAGGCTAGTCACCTGAATCTGAAGTTCGGCTCATTGTTTTTTGGTAGAAGCGCTTGACCGAGGCGAGTATTTGGTCGGCGGATTTGACCCACTTGTATGGAGTGGGGTTTTCGTTATGGGTTTCGATGAAGGCGTCGATGTCGGCCTCCATTCTGCAGTGGAACGGTGTACGCCGCGCTGCAACTGCTTTCGTGTCAGCTCTGCGAACCACCGCTCGACCTGATTGATCCAGGATGCCGACGTTGGCGTGAAGTGAACATACCAGTGTGGGCGGCGTGCGAGCCAGGCCTTGATCCTCGGCGTCTTGTGGGTCGCGTAATTGTCCATCACCAGATGCACGTCCGGTCCCTTGGGCATCTCGGCGTCAATCCGCTTCAGGAAGTCGAGAAATTCGGTCGCCCGGTGACGTTTGTAGTACTGGCCGATCACCGCGCCAGTCGCAACGTCGAGAGCGGCGAACAGGGATGTCGTGCCATTGCGGACATAGGTATGGGTGCGCCGTTCGGCGACGCCCGGCGCCATGGGCAGAACAGGCTGCTCGCGATCCAGTGCCTGGATTTGCGATTTCTCATCCACGCACAGCACGACTGCCCGGTCCGGCGGCTACATGTAAAGCCCGACTATGTCCTGCACCTTATCGACGAAGAGCGGATCACGCAATGCATTCGGGGCACCCATGGCCGCAGCCATGCCGAGACGTCGTGCTTCGGTTGCAGCTTTCAGGGTGATCGGGAACTCACAGATGGCAGCACCGAGGTCTTTCAGGAAGTTCACCTTTTCAATCGAGTCGTCGTCGTGGGAAGCGAGAGCAATCCCATGATCTCTCGCGAGCTTGGCAAGGCCGTGGATGACATCGATCGCGTCGGTGGCACACAGTGGCCAACGCTAGCGAACGGCCGGATACAGGCGCGGAAGCCACCGCTCGATGATATCGACCGGGAAACCGAGACGCACCTTGCCCTTTGAACTCGGGGACGTGAGCACGCCGCAGTCCAACA
>Ga0268256_1001641_pt1 | contig 12883 bp, 7 predicted proteins | sample AgamicAtAmrz_FD_200247 | JGI IMG/M metagenome (GOLD analysis project Ga0268256, IMG submission 200247) | Agave microbial communities from Guanajuato, Mexico - At.Am.rz (v2) (version 3) | ecosystem: Host-associated > Plants > Roots > Rhizosphere | place: Guanajato, Mexico | collected 2012-06-07
TGCTGACCGATGCGGAAATCGACGCGCTGAAAACCCGACTGCTTTCAACCGTCAATCGCAATGACGATGACACGTGCGACAGCCTGTACTCACCTGCCGAAAACAGCGATCCGGAAACCGACGGACTCACCCTTACGCCACTGGATGAGACACATGCCTTGCTTTCGGCGCTCTGCTGGCGAGCCGCTTACAACGAAGGCTATGGCTACTGGGTGATCGATAATCAGCTAAAAGGCCAGCCGGTGCTGGTAACCGTGTCCGGGTCGGATTACGACAAGGGCGAGATCACCAGCGTGCAGAAAGGCCGGGGCATCGGCGACTGCATGAACCAGGAGAGCTGGGTATGGGATGGTCAGGCTTTCCGCAAAAGCTATGACGGCGGAACCGGAATGTGCCGTTACATCCATGCGGGCGGCACCTGGGATCTGCCCACGCTGGTAACGGATGTGAAGCCTGTTTCGGGTTAGCGCTTTGGTTACGTCAGGGAACCATGAGGGCAGGAGGAACAGCTATAGAGCGGGCGAGGGGGAGTAGCCGGCGTCAGCAAGGCTGCGATCTGATGAACGTAAAATCTGAAAAGATGGTTTTTTCAGCAGTTGTACCTTAGCCTGCGGATAAGGGTTGCGGAAACAGGGGGTAACGGTATAATCCCCAACGTTTTCCGCATCCCTTCAGTGCCGAAGTGGCGAAATCGGTAGACGCAGTTGATTCAAAATCAACCATCGAAAGGTGTGCCGGTTCGAGTCCGGCCTTCGGCACCATCGGAAAAGAAATTAAGTCGCTTAAGGGCGGCTTTTTTTGTGTATGAAATCCGGTGTCCGCAAAGCCTTGCTCGCTTTTCACTCAATCTAAGTGACCTGTCCCTCGTATTAGATACAACCATCAGTTAGTAATGTCGGTTTGTTTGCTTTCACATTTTTCATTCCGCCACCGTGCTGCAAACTCTGATGGCGTCTAAAAATTCAGTGCTGAATGTGGACGACAATCGTTATAATCCTGCCGCCAGTCATTAATGACTTCCCTGGCGTGAACGATATCACTGAATCAGTGCTCATTTAGACATTCATCGGAAATCGTCTGTTAAAGCTTTCAATAAATCTGTTCTGCGTTGGCTTGCCCGGCTGAATTAAGCGCAACTCAACACCATGCTCAAAAGCCTATTGATCCAGTGCGCGGCAGGTGAACTCAGGCCCCTGGTCAGTTCTTATTGTCGCCGGATAGTCTCGAAACAGTGCAATGCTGTCCAGAATGTGTATCACCTGTACGCATGAAATCCTAAAAACAACAGTGATCGTCAGGCATTCCTTCGTGAAGTCGTCCACACAGGTCAGGCACTTGATCCTGCGACCAGTAGCGAGCGCGTCCATGACAAAATCTATCGACCAGGTCAGGCTGGGCGCCGCCGGGCGGAGCAGCGGCAGACGTTCTGTTGCCAGCCCTTTACGACACCGTCTGCGTTTTACGCCCAGCCCTCTCAGATGATAAAGGCGGTACACGCGCTTGTGATTAACATGAAGGCCTTCACGGTGCAGTAACTGCCAGATACGGCGGGAGCCAAAACGCCTGCGCTCCGGTGCCAGCGCAGTAATGTGCCCTGATAAATGCGCTCCGGTGCCAGCGCAGTAATGTGCCCTGATAAATGCGCTTCAGCCGCCGGGCGCTGAGCCTCATAGCGGCAGGTTGACAGGGACAAACCTGTCAGCCCGCAGGATCGACGTTGCGACAGAGCAGTCGTAATACACATAAACTCAACGGCTTCCCGCTTGTGGTCTGTCGTAAGTACTTTCTCCCCAAAGCCACCTGAAGTGTTTCCTTATCCAGCATGGCTTCGGCAAGCAACTTCTTAAGTCTGACGTTCTCTTCCTCAAGCGACTTCAGGCGCTTACCCTCTCGCACCTCCATACCACCATACTTCTTGCGCTAGGTATAAAAGGTGGCGTCGGAAATAGCGTTCCTGCGGCAGAACACACGGGCAGGAACCCCGGTTTCAGCTTCGTGGAGGATACTGATGATCTGTTCGTCGGAAAAACACTTTTTCATGGGGATGTCCTCATGTGGTTTATGAAGGCATTACTAGCATCGCGGTGTATTAACCAACGGTGAGCAGGTCAAAGTCTATTGCCGCGCAACCTTAAGTTCTAAGAGAATTTTATCCGTATTTCTTAGGTTGAGTGTTCGAAAAGAGAGATGTCTCAGGCTTTCAGCACCGGTGAGTACAGTTCTTTTGCTTCATAGTGAAAGAGCTTACTCTTCGAATAATTTAATTTTTTATAAATATCAATAACTTATTCTCATGTGGCGTTGCGAAAACCTATTTATGAACTTAGTTGGATTTTTTAACAAGATCGCATCAGTGAAGCAATACTTTAACCAAGTAGTTGTCATGGATATGGATAGCTATAGACTCGATTTGAGGCTTTTTTTTTCTGGGAAAAATAGTATTCTATATGTTGTTAATTTTTTTGATTTTTATAGGAGAGTCTGAACATGCAGAACAGATACCAAGCCATACGGTGTAAACAAACCAGCGATGGAAATTGGTTAGTTTTCTTCTCTGCATCAGCTCATGAAATCGATGTTTGGGCTGGTATTCCTGAGAAAAAGAATTTTGACTCAGTCGAATCAACTGGGTTTCAGCGCTCTTTCAAGGCTGAACGCCTTGATAGTCTGATAAATTTTTATTCAAACAATGACAATATTCTACAAAATCCTCTTCTTTGTGCTCCAAGAAAAATAGGCGATTTTGATAGTGCGGTTCACTTTATCCCTGATGAAGATGTAAATCCAGATGATTTTATTCAGAAGGGCACGCTTGTTATAAATTATGAGGATTTTCATAACCTTAAGTTAGTTGAACTACTTCAGCTATTCAGTAGCTATCTCAGTAATAGGGTAGAAGATATTGATAAGCAAGAGTTGGATATTAGTCTTTTAGCCAAATTAAAAGAACGATTATCATTAGACTATGCTGAACAGCCGGATATTACTCCAATAAATATCGATATTAATGATGGAGGAGAAGTCCACGATGAAGATATTACCATTATTGAATCATCACACATTAGTGATTTATGGCAAGAAGTTGCTTGTAGAATTTCAATATTAAAAGAATATGGACAGGATTATGATTCTTTTGAAATTCTAGGATTTACAAAAACCTCAATTATATCTTATCTAAAGCCAGTTATTATTGTTGATGGACAACATAGACTTATTGGTGCCATAGAGTATTCAAATCGAGAATCTAAAACTGATGATGCGATGGCTAGATATTTTGGGTTTATGACAAACAATGGATTGACTGAACAAGAAGCAAAGTTAAAAGTTCAAAATGAAGTGTGTAGACACTTACCAATTTCTTTGGTTTTGTCTGACGATCCTGCTGAGCATGTATTCCAATTTGTTGTTGTTAACCAGAAAGCTACGCCCATTAATAATGCTTTATTAGGAACAATTGTATCTACCACTCTTGCAACAAACGAATTAGAACGAGTAGCTGATAGGCTAAAAAATGCTGATATCGAGTTAGAAGCATCACAAGCCGTTTCATTCGCAACAAGAAACTGCAGTAGCCCATTTTATGGATTGGTACAAACAGGTATTAGTGGAGAACAATCTGGTAAATTACCTTGGACCGTCATGCGATCTTTAATTACTATTTTTAAGGATCTTAGAGGAGGTAAGTTTTTTAGTGATGAGAACCGCATTGATTATGCAGATCTTTGGAGAAGACGCTACCTTGAGGCTTCAGAAATAATTAATGAAGATGATAAATATACAGTATGGAGTTCAGAGGATGGTGTATGGAGAGATGTATTTGTAAACTTTTGGACATGTGTGAGAGATAAATTCGGCAACACAAATGACCCTAGTAGTCATAATTATTGGGGGCACACAAGCTCTAATCTATTTAATAAAATATCTCTAACAATATTAGCGGCAGATTTTTTTAAGTATTTATGTGAGTCAAGAACTAATCTGAATTCTGCAGATTCAATTTCGCAGTTAGTTAATGACTGGCTGACAGATGTTGATCTTAATTACTTTAATAGAGATTGGAAATTAGCGAATGTTAAAAAAGATGCACCTGGGACTAGAAAACAATGGTCAAGACTATGGTTGACTTATCGGCAAGATCCTAGACAGTTACCACAAACAACAAGTTATAAAAAGATATAAAAATGGAAAGATTACATCAATATATCGAACAGTCATTAAGCGGATTTGGAAACGTTTGGAATTCCGCAGGTATTGCAAAACAATCAATTATAGAAGTGCCGGACGATGTCTTTTTAGGTGGCACTTCATTATTAAAAAATGATATTAACTTGCAATGGTTGGCATGGTTTTGTGAGTCACTCTGTAACCTTGATGAGTGTTTAGGTGAAGTAGATCAGTATAAAATATTTTCCCTTGTTAGAAGAGGGTTAATTCACGTTAATATAGATCAGAATAACCCTATGTTTTTGAATTTATGTAGTATAATTTCTGGCTTCATGTTCAAAAGAATAGAGAGTGTCTCAGGAAGATTAAGACAACGTGTTACTAAACAAAATAAATTAGATCTAATTGAATCTTCTCAAGGTGAACCACGGTGTTGGATATGCAATTCAAAGTTCAGTATGGATGCTATTGATATTTTCTTAGGAAGATCTGGAAACATAATTCTGCCTGAATTTGTAGACTATATGATGCCTAGGGGACTAATTGAAAGAGACCTAAAAATTGAGGTGGAACATAAATTACCCTTTTCTAAGGGCGGGGGAGATATTGACGATCTTAGTAATATTGCACTGAGTTGTGGATGGTGTAATCGATATAAATCGAATTTGATTTCTATATACGATGTTGGGCGAAATCTTAAAAACTATAAAAATGATAATTTTGTTGGTTTTAGTATACCAGAGCCTTATTGGATTATAAGAAAAATGGCTTTATCAGAACGATGTTCTCACCCTTGTTGTACAGCTAAACGTAAAAATAATCTGTATATAGATTTAATTAATCCACGGGGAGCAGCAAATCCAATAAACCTTAAAGTTGTATGTAAGGTTCATGTTAAAGACTATCATCACCGCTTGGTGCCAGCAATCAATTATGCTGACTGTGTTTTTAGCAAAAAAAATAGATTAATATAAATCTCAATAATATTTTTTTTGATTTTTCCATGTGGATAGGATGTATTTTAAATTTTAATGTGCGGCTTATTCTATCTAATAATATTTTCGGTTGTTGCCCCATATATAGTACGAGCTAACATGGGGTCAATTTAAAGGACTTAAAAGATGATAGGTCTAAGTTTTCGATGGAGAATGGGTTTTAATTACTTTAAAGTAAAAATATTCAGCGTGTTTGTAAATCATGCGATATGTATTCGGCTACTAATTTTTAATTATAAATGAAACTAATCGAAGTCTTAATGCAATTTCCTTTGATAAATTTTTTCGTGTTAATGAAAGCACATGACTTATTGCCCATTTCTAATACATTATTGATGATTTTAAAAGAGAGTTCAATCCTCTCGATATATGTGTTTTGATAAAATTGTGAATATTTTCATCAACCATATCTTTTTTGCTCCTTAACAATACAAGTGATTCATAAATCTTGTGCTCGCTACCTGCAAATGTTCTCCAGGTCATTTCAATATTACTATCCGAAGGAATATGTTCCTTCGGTGGTACTATTGGATCAGCTAAAGATTTACAAAGCGCCCAGCGGCACAGCACATTCCAGTTCTCTATACCAGTCTTACGTTTAAGAGTGATAAGTTGTTGTTTTTGCTTTTCAGATAAACGAATAATATCAATACTTTGCATGATTAGAAGTATCCTTCTTTAAAGCTGGACGTTTTGCTTTGTTCACTATAATTAATATGGAACTCACGATTTATATATGGTTTTAGTTGTTGATAATACTCACTAATAATTTCTTCGTCGGTCGATAGTAAAATTACTTGTGGACCTGCTTTAGGAAAGTAGTGATTCACTAATTTACTACGGTGCTTACCATCTAATCTACTAAGTGGCGTATCAATAATGGTTGGTAGTTCTTTACCTGAGGCCTCAGCTAAACCCCACAAAATGGCGATTGCTAATAGCTGTCGTTCGCCTGCTGAAAGTTTAGCTGTTTCAAGTATATTACCTGCTGCATCATAAAGTGTGATAGTAAAGCTTTCAGGGCAAATTTTTAACTGGCTAATAAGCTGTGATTTACGGCCTAATGCATCAAATTTTTGCTTAACTAATGTCTGCAAGCGGTCGATATTTTCACTTATTAACAGTTCAGCAAAGCCTTGTAAAGTGGTTTTTAGCTTTTTAATGTGACTGCTTACTTGAATAGTCCGTTTTTGTTCGAAAGTATTTTTATTTTGCTGTGCTAATAAATTGGTATAGCGCTGCGATAAAATATTACTCCTTGTGGTTGCTTGTTCAAGTAATTGCTGTTTATGCTTGCGCTTTGTCGTGAGATCTTTAAGGGTTGTCTCACAATCAGCTAATTCATTAATTAAATGTTGAACTGATTCGTGATCTGGTACGGTATCTAGTTGTTGTTGAAGTAAGGCTTGTTGCTCAAGCAGTTCTTGTTTTTCTTTTTGCAAATTCTGCCGTTGTTTATCTTCTTGCGCAATTCTCTCTTCTAAACCATTAAAAATACCTATTTCCGTTTTCAAAAAACAGTCGACATTAGCCAGAGCCTGTTGCTTACACGCTTGTTCGGCTATCACGTTATTAACGTGAAGAATGGTCAGTTCAGGTGCAGCCGTAGCTTTTAGTACATTAAGAATTTTTCCATTATAAGCACTAATTGCTTCATCCAGTATTTTTGCCTGAGTCACCTCGCTTTCTAGACGAATTTGTGCTTTAGTTTGTTCAATCAGGTCTGTCACTAATCCCAGTGGTCCGACGCCAGCAGCCAATTTAATTTTTTCAGCTTTATTTAGGCTTATTTTAGTTTCAATAGTACCTAGCTCAAACTTGAGTTCGTCACGCTTTTCAATCAGATGGGCACCAGCATTACGTACAGCTTGACGAGCTTTATTAACAGCAATAGTAGTGCTACTGATGCTATGTTCAATTTCAACTAGTTCTTTTTTCAATTTTGAAACTACAGAATTACACTCATCCATTTCATTTTCGCAGGACTCCACTTTTGCAATGATGCTTTGATCAACATTGGCGGCAAGGCGTTTTTTATCCTCTTTAGCAAGGTCAATTTGCAATTGTGACAGTAAATCCAATCCTAGTAGGCTCTCAATACCAGTTCTGACTAATTCTGATGAGCGTTGTGGATGTGCTAAGTTTTCAATTTTCTCGCCATCAAAGAAGAATAGATCCGACAAACTTAGTGGGATAAATTCGTTAACAAATTCATCCCAGTGCTGGCTTAGATGCTCGTTTAGTTCAAGATCAACATATACTTTAATTTTATCTTTTGTATCTAAGTCCTTCACATACCAACTACGCTCAACATCGTAGCGATTAATTCTATTTTCTGTTTGATGTGTAAAAGTTAAATTTAATTTCACCTCAGCTTCTGGAGGCGAAAAACGATTTTTACAGCCGGCTAGAAATGCACTATAGGCAGTACCTGCACGGTTAGAGCATCTCGCATGTTTACCGTACAATACTAACTGTATAGCATCAAGAAAAGTTGTTTTACCCCCACCATTTAATGCACCTAGTAAAATTACCGGCTTATCACGTTCCACTTCAAGGTTGATTGAATGCTCACCTTGATAAATGCCGAAATTTATTATTTGCAATTTGTTAAATATCATCGCTAACAACCTCTGTTTCAATCAGCAATGAGCTATATCCACGTTCCTTGATTGAACGAGTAATGATAGAAATCTGCTCATTGATAGATTCTTTTTCTCTTTCTGACAAATTTGGTGAATTGTCATATTGAATTTGTAACTCGAGCCTTTTACGTTCAAGGGCAAATTTTTTAGCCTCATCTAAAGATGAAAACGCCCCTTTTTCTAAGCTATCTTTTAATTCCGTAGCTAAATTGGCTCGCCGCAACTGGCTTTTATGTCTATTGGCAATAACCATAGCAGCACGTATTTGTTGGTACATGAGGCCTTCATCATCGTTATTTTCTGTGCAAAAGTTTTTGAGTTTATCTAACACTTTTTTGTTCAGAATAGGATGATGAGCTCGACGTGAGCCGGGGTAAGGTTTCCCAATTATTTTTTGGTAAATTGCAGGAAGGTTATCTTCTACCTCTAATTTTTCTTCCAGCCAGATACGACGTATTTCCTCCAATTCTTCTAAAGGTAGTAGTTCAAGACTTTTTACTTCTACAGGCCCCATTTCTTGTACTGCTACTTGAGCCAGCAATACTTTCTCAAGTAGTTCTTCACGAAAACTCTGTACATATGGTCCTGGAACAATATCAGCCCCATTTCTTGTTATGTGTACAGTCAGCGAGCCATTCATACGGCGGAAATCACGACGAGATTTATCTCGACGCAGTTTGCTTAATTTCTTGTCATGATCTGCGTCGTTCACATCAATTTCATTGCGGAGTGCTAATAACGGATACATCCATTCTTTTTCTTCGTCATTAGCAATCATCGCTGACATAGATTTATCTTCAGACACCATAGTACAAACATAACAACCAAATCGGCTATCACCACAGCTTTGAGTACTTTTGTCAACTACAAGTGGGCACTCACCACCTTCAGTTGCTCCTTGGTACATGCCCATTAAATCTTGATTTGGGAAATTCCAAGGGTTAGATACTGAGTTTAGATATATCCAAACATCATCATTAGTCCAGTCGGCAATAGGAGGATATACCCAAACCCGATCTAAGGTGCCATTTGCCGTTAGGCCATCAGCTCTACGAGTGTTGGTTTCAACATTTTCATAGTGCTCCATTGTTGCCGCGCGGGTTGTGCTTTCCGCTTTGCGCGTGCCTAAGACTAAAATAGCTTCACCTCTTTTATCAACCAAGTTATTGATAAAATTATTGGAAGGAGAAATTTTTAGACGATCAGTACACCAGCGGAATTTATAGCGTGGAGCAGGGTAGCCTTTGCCTATGAGGTTAACCCAAAACCGATCTTTGACATCAGGTGTCAGGCGATGTGGCTGGATTGGAAGATCTTGCTGTTGTTTTGCTTCATGCATCCGCTCTAGAGATTTTTCAACCCACATAGCAACAATTGGATTTTCTACAAGAGTATCTGTGCTAATGACATGTACATCTTTATGACAATGACCTTCTTTTTTTAGTTCTTGCAGAGCAGACCATACCAACTGCAAAACTGCAGTTGAGTCTTTACCTCCACTGTATCCGATGACCCAAGGAATTTGATCTGATAGATATAATTTCTTGATATGGGCGATCGTGGCTGCAACAGTCGCTTTTAGGCCTTTTTTGTTAAATGCAGAATAAGGAAGACTGTTATCTGGCAAACTCATTTCTTTATTCCTAAAAATTTATTTTCGACTTTTTGTTGCTCAACATTTAAAGGTAACTGTAAATGTTTTTTTAGGGCGTTCAATGTTAGCAAAGCGGAATGTACGCTATGATCCATACGACCTTTATTAAAGCAGCGTTCCATCCATAATTTGTTTGTTCGAGCCCAATTTAAGCCTTGGAATTTTTTTAGCATTGGTTTCCAATTCGTGTGCTCTGTAAGCAGTTCATTGCCGAACATAGCAAAACTTTTCAGAAGAATTGCACTGAACAATACGTAATTTGCCCTATCCGCCGGCTTGATCTCATGATTTTTTGCTTGCTGCCAGAGTGGTAAATTGCTAGCTAGTTCGTCCCAATATTCCACGGCTTTTTCTGCTTGTTGTTGCCAGTTTTTTTCAGTGATATCAGGGCAAAGCTCCATACAAGCTGCATGCACTGAACTATGCATAAAAAATTTAGCTGAGCGCTTGCTGATACGACTCGAAAACTCAACCACACCATTGAAAAACTCGCTACCCTTTACAACATGATTTGTCAGGTTTTCTTCAGGCGTAGAGCCATACAACACTGCAATGGATCTGTTGGCTGGTATAGGGTATAGATTCAAATCACGGAAAATTTTTTGGCGTTGTTTAAGATTCTTATCAACAAAGAAAACGACAGATATAGTTTCATCTCCCAGTGCCGGGTCTTCCTCTAACGCTTGTTGAATAGCGGCACTCCGGTGTTGGCCATCAGTCAGATAGAACTCGGCATCTTCATCAACGACAAGATTTCCAATCTTATTGCCATGCCCTTCAGCGGCTATGGGCTCAAAGTAAGTTTGTCCTTCAATACAAGCCGTGATGGCCGAAAACGTATAATTCAGCCTGTTGTTGTGGATATAACGTGCAATCTGTGGTATGCGGCTATGGTTTAACACTCGTTGCGCTTTGTCACTTTCTGCCAGCATTGATTCATCTAACGTAAAAATTTTTTTAAGTCTTTTGAGAGGACACATCACAACATAGTATTCGTGACCAGCTTGAATCCCTCGAATCGCGGGGAAACTCATTCCAGATACTATATGATGGTTCACTATTGACAGTCCTCAACGATTCACTGCGCAAATGGTGTTCGAACGAAAAACATAGATTGTTCGTACGAACATGAGCTAGCATGGTAGCAAAACCGTTGAATGATGTCTTTAGATTTTTGGGAACAAAAAATGACTGTTTACCTTGATTACAGTGCAACTACTCCTGTCCTTCCTGAAGTGGCTGATCTTGTCTATCGAATGATGGTTGAAGAGTATGGTAATGCCGGAAGCCGCACTCACGAGTTTGGGGTCAATGCAAAAAGAGCTGTTGAGTTGGCTCGCCATCAGGTTGCAGCGGTAGTAAAGGCTGATAAAACTGAGGTGATTTTCACCAGTGGCGCCACGGAAAGCAATAATTTAGCTATTTTAGGTTTGCGTGAGTTTGCTGAAAACACAGGCAAAAAACACATAATTACCAGTAAGATAGAACATAAAGCCGTATTGGAACCTATTGCACACTTAGAAGCGAAAGGTTTTGATGTGACTTATCTTGATGTTGCACCTAATGGACTAATTGATACTGCGCAGTTAAAAAGATCATTGCGAGAAGACACTGTGCTCGTATCTATTATGCATATTAATAATGAGACTGGAGTTATTCAGCCAATCAGTGAAGTGTGCCAGTTATTAAATGAGCATAATGCATACCTACATGTCGATGCGGCACAAAGTTTTGGTAAGTATCCGTTCGATCTTGAAAATACGCGTATTGATTTCATTAGTGTTAGTGGGCATAAGATATACGCGCCAAAAGGTATAGGTGCTCTGATCATGCGGCGTCGTGGCTATATTAAATCGCCGTTAAAGCCAATATATTTCGGTGGTGGTCAGGAAAGAGGACTGCGGCCTGGTACTTTGGCAACGCCTCTAATAGCAGGCTTTGGGTTGGCTTGTGAAATAGCTATGAAGAATGCAGATAAATGGTTCAAGCATGTTTCAGTGTTGAAAGAAGAGTTTATTTCTACTGTCAATAAAATTGGAGGGGTAATTAATGGAGTGAATGCTTCACCCTACGTTTTAAATTTTTCTATCCCCGGAATTAATTCAGAGGCGGCCATTGTGCAGTTGAAAGGAGTTATTGCTGTTTCAAATGGTTCAGCTTGTACTTCCAGTAGTTATCACCCATCGCATGTGCTAGTCGCTATGGGAATGGATGCAGATCGGATTGATGGCTCAATCCGAGTATCCTTTGGTGTTTGCACTCAACAAATCCCTTATGACAATATTCTGAGACATCTAAAAGCATTGATTTGATAATTGCTATTCGGTTGGGATGGCTACTGTAGAAGCGGAGTCATTATCAGCGGCACAAGGGCAGAGCTAATATCAATATAGAGGCATGTCGTTTATGTTTGAGTTAGGCTTTGTCCCTTAACGTAGCAGTCGCATAAAAAAGTTGATGGATTTTGGTTTAAACATGCTTAGATAATTCTTGGTTAACGGGAAGCAGTTCATATAGGGACGAAGTGATGAAAAAATTTTTAGGTGGTTTGCATCACTAGTTGCTACCAAACTGACTCTTGTAGGATTCTCTTTCTGGCTCGTAGCTTCAGGCTCTGATAAAACGACTGTTTACACGGAAAAGAATTTCTTCAGCTATCACACCCTCACGCACAAAGAGATCGAAAACGCCCGCGAATAACGGACAACTACTATTTTGAGGCGCACCCCGGAGACGGCTATTCTCCTTCAAATAGCATCATATTCAAGGGGGCTACAGATACTGCATCGCTCCACGCTTATCTCGAAAAGCTGGGATATGTGAAGCAAAAACGCAGTCTGGGGGAGAAGGAAATATGGGCGAAGCCCGATCAGCTGGATGGTGATCTGTTCTATCTTTACTTCAACCCCATAACCCGTGAGATTGAGCTGACCAGAGTTTTGAATAATTGAGACGCCTGATCGGAAAATTATTGTGGCGATGCCAGCCGCTATCGCTGATCGTCGCGCTGCTACTGGTGGGATGCGCCCGCTCTGACGCGCTGTGGACGGTCACGCATGACCTCTGCATGAATAACTACCACTACCGTCACGATCCGGCACCCTGCCAGCAAATCTATCTGCCGCAGGACAACACTCAGGGCTACAGCATCATCCAGAATCCTCGCCACAGGCTGCACTTTATTCTGGTGCCGACGGTGGCGATGTCCGGCATTGAGAGCATTGCGCTATCACGCCCCGGACGTCCCGATTATTTCGGCTACGCCTGGTTAATGCGTTATCGTCTGATGGCGGCCTACGGTGCTGCCGTGCCTGAAGATCGGCTCGGCATGGCGCTCAATTCCGCTTATGGCCGCAGCCAGAATCAACTGCATATTCATCTGACCTGCCTGCGGGAAGATGTCTATCGTCAGCTTCAGGCCGAGC
>Ga0268256_1001646_pt1 | contig 12857 bp, 10 predicted proteins | sample AgamicAtAmrz_FD_200247 | JGI IMG/M metagenome (GOLD analysis project Ga0268256, IMG submission 200247) | Agave microbial communities from Guanajuato, Mexico - At.Am.rz (v2) (version 3) | ecosystem: Host-associated > Plants > Roots > Rhizosphere | place: Guanajato, Mexico | collected 2012-06-07
TCTTCGACGTGGCCGGCCTTGTCGTTCGTCGGTTCAAGCATAAACAAATCCCTGGGGCATGAGGCGGGCGAATCGATCGGAATGTGGAGCACAGGAAGCCACGGCTCGGCCAAATTCAGGTGACAGGTCGGCTTTCATGTGATCGGTCACACCCTCCGGAGTCGTCCCTATGACGCGCGGCATGTTCAGACAAGAAATGCCGCTGATGTCAAGCGGTTGCCGGCAAAGCAGTTCGCCTGAAGCACGATTAAGCGACAAAACCCATGAAGTTTCCGATATAGAAGCGCAATGCACGGAAACAATCTCTGCCAGCGAGAGAGGCCGAAAACATGAACCGGACAGCATGGTCACGGCTGGCCGTTTCCCTGGTCCCATTCTTCGGGGGTGTCATCATGGCCACCGAAGCCATGCATGCGCAGCGCCCATTGCAGGCCGATGACGCCGCCCTTGATCGGCTGGATGATGGCAAGCGCCGCGATAATGGTGACGGGTGCCCAGATGGCGAAATGCGCCCAGAGCGGCAGCTTGAAGGTCATATCAGTCAGCATGTAGCCGCCGACGATGAGGTGGCCGAGTACCAGGATCACCAGATAGGGCGGGAGGTCGTCGGCACGTTGATGGGAGATATCTTCGTCGCAGACCGCACAACGGTCGACGGGCTTCAGGAAAGCGCAAAAGAGCTTGCCGGTGCCGCAGCGCGGGCAGCGGTTCAGCATGCCACGTAAAATCGACCGTCCGAGCGGACGTTCGCTCTCGTCTGAACCACCGAAACGGATGGGAGAGTCGGATGGGCTGCCCGTCATGAATACGCTTCCTCCGTGCCGGCAGCCATCTTTTATCTGCGGCCGCGCGGCGGTCTCGTGCCCGGCGCCCTGCGGACCTGGCTCTTGTTGCGGCGGGTCGCCTTGTGGAAGGAGCGCACCGCCGTCGGCATAGGCTTGCCGTCGCTCAGCATTTCGAAGCGCAGGGCTCCGGCAAGCGGCACGGCCTCCGCCAGTCTCACCGTCACATCGTCGCCGAGACGATAGCCGAGCCCCGTTCTTTCACCCGTCAGCGCCTGATGCGCCTCGTCATAAATGAAGTAATCGGTGCCGAGCGTAGATATAGGGATGAAACCGTCGGCGCCATAGTCCGGCAGGGTGACAAAAAGTCCCGACTTGGTGACGCCGCCGACGCGCGCCTCGAATTCCGCGCCGACACGGCCGGCAAGGTGATGGGCAATGAGCCTATCCACGGTCTCGCGCTCGGCAGCCATGGCCCGACGCTCGAAGGTCGAGATTTCGGCGGAGATATCGTCGAGCGACGCCTCTTCGTCCGGCGTGATCCCGCCTTCACCGAGGCCGAGTGAGCCAACGAGCGCGCGATGCACGATCAAGTCGGCATAGCGGCGGATCGGCGAGGTGAAGTGGGCGTACTTCATCAGGTTCAGGCCAAAATGCCCGATATTGTCGGGGCTGTAGATCGCCTGGCTCTGCGAGCGCAGCACCATCTCGTTGACCATGGTCTGATGCGCTGTGCCCTCGGCTTTCGCGAGAATGCCGTTGAAGCTGTTGGCGCGCACGTTGCCGCCCTTGGCAAGTGAAATGCCGAGGGTGGCGAGGAATTCGCGCAGCACTTCCTGCTTGGCGAGCGTCGGGCCATCGTGAATACGATAGATCAGCACCTGCTTCCGCTTTTCCAGCGTTTCTGCCGCGGCGACGTTCGCCTGGATCATCATCTCTTCGATGAGCTTGTGCGCGTCGAGGCGCGGCGGCACGAAGACGCGATCGACGGTGCCATCCGGCTTCAGCAGGATCTTGCGCTCCGGCATGTCGAGCTCGAGCGGCTGGCGCCGGTCGCGGCCCTTTTTCAGAATCTCATAGGCGTGCCAGAGCGGCTTCAGGATCGGCTCCAGCATCGGTCCGGTCTTGTCGTCGGGCCTGCCGTCGATCGCTGCCTGCGCCTGCTGGTAGGAAAGCTTGGCTGCGCTCTTCATCATGACGCGATGGAAGGTATGGCCGGCCTTGCGGCCTTCCTTGGAAAAGATCATTCGAACCGCAAGGGCAGGGCGGTCGACGCCTTCCTTCAGCGAGCAGAGATCGTTGGAGATGCGCTCCGGCAGCATCGGCACGACGCGATCGGGAAAATAGACCGAATTGCCGCGCTTCAGCGCCTCGCGGTCGAGCGGCGAGTTCGGGCGCACGTACCAGGAGACGTCGGCGATGGCGACTGTGACGATCACGCCGTCCGGATTGTCGGGCGAGGGATCCATTTCGGCATAGACGGCGTCGTCATGATCCTTGGCGTCGGCCGGGTCGATTGTTATCAGCGGCAGGCTGCGCCAATCCTCGCGATGGGACATGGTCGCCGGCTTGGCGGCATCGGCCTCCGCAATCACGGGAGCCGGAAATACATGCGGAATTCCATGCGCATGGATGGCGATCATCGAGATCGCCTTTTCCGAGGCGACGGAGCCGATGACCGACAAGACCTTGGCACGCTGCAGGCCGAAGCGGCCGAGACGTGCCACTTCGACTTCGACCAGATCACCGTCCTTGGCGCCACCGGTATAATCGGGGTCGATCACCATCTCCTCGCCGCGCCGTTCGATCGGCATGAGACGGCCGCCGCCGCCCGGCGTTTCGCGGAAGACGCCCATGGAGGCGCCCTGCCGCTTGTCGATGACCTTGATGATGCGGGCCGTATAGGCCGGGCCACCACGATCCACGGCCGAGAAGATCTTCGCGAGGATGCGGTCACCCATGCCGGCGACGGGTGCCTTACCCTTGCCGTTGCGGCCAGCCGGCGAGGAAGACTGCTTGATCAACACGGCAGGCGCGACGCCATTTTCCTCAGCCCATTCCGCGGGGCGGCCGATCAGCATGCCATCTTTGTCGCGAGTCGTGATGTCGAGAACGGCAATCGGCGGCAGCGCGCCGGGGCGGATGAGCGACTTGCGGCTCTTCTGCACCATGCCTTCTTCTTCGAGTTCGCGCAGTAATTCCTTCAATGCGACGCGGCTCTCGCCCTTCAGGCCGAAGGCTTTGGCGAGCTCGCGTTTGGACGCCTGCTGCGGATGATCGGCGATGAAGCGCAGGATGACCTCGCGTGGCGGTAACTCGCCGTGGATGATCGCCATCATCGGCTCGGCGTTCTCGCCCCGCTTGGTCGCGCGACCAGACTTGCCGGGGCGTCGCTCCGACGATGAAATCCTACCGCGCGGTTCTCTGCTCACTCTGCACTCTTCTTTTTCGCTGCCGTCTTGGCCGCAGGCTTCTTTGCAGCAGCCTTGGGCTTGGCGGTCGTTTTCGTCGCTTTTGCGCCGGCTGCCGCGGTCTTTGCCTTGGCAGGCGCCTTCTTGGTGGCGCCGCCGCTCCTGCCCGCCTTGGCGGCGATCAGAGCCAGGGCTTCCTCGACCGTGATCGCCTGCGGATCCGTGCCCTTCGGCAGCGTCGCATTGACCTTGCCCCAGTTGACATAGGGGCCGTATTTGCCGTCGCGAACGGTGATCGCGCCGCCGCCATCCGGATGCTCGCCGAGTTCCTTCAGTGCTGCCGGGGTGCCGCCGCGTGCCTTGCCGCCGGCCGCCTTGCTCTGCTTTTCGGCAATCAGCGTCACCGCGCGGTTGAGACCGACGGTGAAGACATCCTCGACACTTTCGAGATTGGCGTAGCTGCCGTCATGCAGCAGGAAAGGCCCATAGCGGCCGATGCCGGAAGAGATCATCTTGCCGGTTTCTGGATGCTTGCCGATATCGCGCGGCAGCGAGATCAGTGCCATCGCCTTTTCATAATCGATATCCTCGGGCTTCCAGCCGCGCGGTAGCGAGGCGCGCTTGGCGTCCTTGCCCTCGCCGCGTTGGATATAGGGACCGAAGCGGCCCGAACGCAGCGTCAGCTCTTCGCCCGTTACTGGATCGGCGCCGAGCGCCTTCGGCTCGTTCAATCCGTTGGATTCGGCCTCCGCGCCGCCTTCCGACGAAAGCTGGCGGGTATAATTGCATTCCGGATAGTTCGAGCAGCCGACGAAGGCGCCGTATTTGCCGAGCTTCAGCGAAAGGTTGCCCGTGCCGCACACCTGGCAGATACGCGGATCGCTGCCATCCTCGCGCTTCGGGAAGACAAGCGGCGCCAGCGCGTCGTTCAAGGCGTCGAGGACGTTGGTGACGCGTAGTTCCTTGGTGTCTTCGATCTGGGTGAAGAAATCGCGCCAGAAGTCGCGTAGCACGTCCTTCCAGTTCAGCTCGCCGGCGGAGATGCGGTCGAGCTTTTCTTCCAGATCGGCCGTGAAATCATACTCCACATACTTAGTGAAGAAGCTTTCGAGGAAAGCCGTCACCAGCCTTCCCTTGGCCTGCGGCACCAGCTTGCGCTTGTCGATGGTCACGTAATCACGGTCGCGCAGCGTCGCCAGCGTCGCCGCATAGGTGGAGGGGCGGCCGATGCCGAGTTCTTCCATCTTCTTGATCAGCGATGCTTCCGAATAGCGCGGCGGCGGTTCGGTGAAATGCTGGGTCGAATTGATCTTCTGCTTGGCGAGATTTTCGCGTGCGTTGATCTCCGGCAGCCGGCCGCCTTCTTCGCTGTCGTCGCTCTGCTCGCTATCTTCCTTCTGATCGGTATAGGCGGCGATGAAGCCGTCGAAACGGATGACGGAGCCGACGGCGCGCAGACCGGCCTTCTTGCCGGCATTGTCAGCCAGGATCTCGACGGTCGTACGCTCGATTTCGGCCGATGCCATCTGGCTGGCGATGCCGCGCTTCCAGATCAGATCGTAGAGCTTCAGCTGGTCGTCATCGAGGAATTTGCGGATGCGATCCGGCACGCGGTCGAAATCGGTCGGGCGGATCGCTTCGTGCGCTTCCTGGGCATTCTTTGCCTTGGTGGAATAGAAACGCGCCTTTTCCGGCAGGTAGCGGTCGCCGAACTGGTTGGCGATGGCGCGGCGTGCGGCATCGATCGCTTCCGGCGCCATCTGGACGCCGTCGGTACGCATATAGGTGATGAGACCGACGGTCTCGCCGCCGATATCGACGCCTTCATAGAGCTTCTGCGCCACCTGCATGGTGCGAGAGGCCGAGAAGCCGAGCTTCGAGGATGCGGCCTGCTGCAGCGTCGAGGTGGTAAAGGGCGGGCTCGGATTGCGCTTGACCGGCTTCGCCTCGACGGTGTCGACGACGTAGGAGGCACCTTCCAGCAACGCCTTCAGCCTGCCGGCCTCCTCGCCATTGCCGATCGCACGCGGCTGCAGGCGCTTACCGTCGGCAGAGACCAGGCGAGCTTCGAATTCGTCGCCGCGCGGTGTCTTCAGGATCGCCGAGAGATTCCAGTATTCTTCCGAGATGAAGCGTTCGATCTCCGACTCGCGATCGCAAACGAGGCGAAGCGCCACGGATTGAACGCGGCCGGCCGAACGGGCGCCGGGCAGCTTGCGCCAGAGAACCGGCGACAGGTTGAAGCCGACGAGATAGTCGAGGGCGCGGCGAGCGAGATAGGCATCCACCAGCGGCACGTCGATGTCGCGCGGCTCGGCCATGGCGTCGAGCACCGCCTTCTTGGTGATGGCGTTGAAGACGACCCGCTTTACTGGCTTGCCGTTGATGACGCGCTTCTTGTTCAGTACGTCGAGCACATGCCAGGAAATGGCTTCGCCCTCGCGATCCGGGTCGGTCGCGAGAATCAGACCGTCGGAGGTTTTCAGCGCGTCGGCGATGTCCTTGATGCGCTTTTGCGAGGCACCATCGACTTCCCACAGCATTTCGAAATCCTGATCCGGCAGCACCGAACCGTCTTTAGCGGGCAGGTCGCGCACATGGCCGAAGGATGCAAGAACCTTATATCCGGGTCCCAGATATTTGTTGATTGTCTTGGCCTTGGCAGGCGATTCCACCACTACAACGTTCATCATCAAGTCTCTGAATACGAGGTCGCGCCGGTATAAGACGCGGGAGATACCGGGTTTTTCCGTCTTCCCGGCCTTCCGACATGGACAGGGAAATCGTCGCGGTCAAGAGGCTACTGCATAATTCCTTAAATCGGAATCGATTGAAGGACAAAATTATGCAGCACCTTTAACGTGTTACAGCGACCTTCGCGCGTCATTATGTGACGCGCGGCGCTGTAATGCGGTTTTTGCGCTTGGCGCGACGATGCGATGCTTAGAATCGGTACGCGTGTCACAGTTTTCAATCCAGCATGGAGATCGACACAAGTCCGCCGGGGTGCCGATGCAGCCGACCAGCCATGTCGAGTTCGAGAAGAACGGAGTGAACGGCCGATATCGGCAGGCCGGTATGGCGGACGATATCGTCGATCTCGACCGGCGTCGGCCCGAGTGCTTCGACGATATGGTCGCGCTCGGCGTCATCGGGTGGCGCGGTGAGCGGCGTGCTCCTTTCCACGGGTGGTACTACGGCGCGCGGGCGAAAAAGGTCCGGCTCGGCGAGCGGCCGCAGCGCCTCAACGACATCGTCCGACGTTGTAACGATCATCGCGCCATCTTTCAGCAAGCCGTTCGTCCCTTCGCAGCGCGGATCGAGCGGCGACCCGGGAACGGCGAAGACAAGTCGGCCAAATTCGCCAGCAAGTCGCGCGGTTATCAGCGAACCGGATCGCGTTGCCGCCTCGACGACCACGACACCCAGCGATATGCCTGCGATGAGGCGATTGCGGCGCGGGAAATCGCGTGCCCGAGGTTCCCAGCCGAACGGCATCTCGCTCACGGCAAGCCCGTCGCCGTCCCAGATATCGTTGAGCAGGCCGATATTCTCGGGTGGGTAGGGCTGGTCGAGCCCGCCGGCCATGGCGGCGATCGTGCCGGTCGCAAGACTGGCGCGGTGGGCGGCTGTATCAATGCCGCGTGCTAGGCCCGAGACCACGGCATAGCCGGCCTCGCCACAGAGGCGTGCGATCATGGCCGTGAATTTGACGCCGCTGATCGATGCATTTCGCGAGCCGACCATGCCGATGGCCGGACGCGTCGCTGTCGGCACATTGCCTTTGACAGCGAGGAGTGGGGGAGCGCCATCGATCTCGCGAAGGGCAGGGGGATAGTCCGGTTCGCCGATGCCGATGAAGCGTGCGCCAAAACGATGTGCCGCTTCCAGCTCCCGCAAGGCGTCCCGCTCGTCGGCGATGCGGATCGCGCGCGTCGAGCCGCCGCGCTGCGAAAGCTCCGGCAGAGCGGCCAGGGCCGCTTCGGCCGAACCATAGTGATTGATGAGATCGCGGAAGGTGGTGGGACCGACATTGTCGGAGCGTATGAGCCTGAGCCAGGCGATCCTTTGTCTTTCGGTCAGCGCAACTCCCGTCCGTCTTGCGCTGCCTGTGTCCATTATCCCTTTGCTCCGATCTTGCCTTCCGTTCCCGCAGTCAGCCGGGCGATATTTGCCCTATGCTTATACCAGGAGATGACGGTCATCAGCGCCATGACAGCGGCGATTTTGTCGACGCCCAATATCCACAATACAACCGGTATGACAAGAGTTGCAACCAGTGCGGAAAGCGAGGAATAGCGCGTGGTAAAAGCGATCGTCAGCCAGACGATGGCGAAAATCAAAGCCATCAGCGGCGCGAGCCCAAGCAGGATGCCGAGATAGGTGGCGACGCCCTTGCCGCCCTTGAAGCCGATCCAAACCGGGAAAATGTGGCCGATGAAGGCGGCGAAGCCGGCGAGCACGCCGGCATCCTCTCCGAAGAAATGCACGGCGATCAGGACGGCGGCTGTGCCCTTGAAGGCATCGAGCAATAGGGTTGCGGCCGCAAGCCCCTTGTTACCGGTGCGCAGCACATTGGTTGCGCCGATATTGCCCGAGCCGATGTTGCGCACGTCGCCGAGGCCGGCCATGCGGGTCAGCAGCAAGCCGAAGGGGATGGAGCCGAGTAGATAGCCGATGACGAGGGCTGCCAGCGCGGTCTGCAGGGTAAGCTGCCAAGTCCAGAAATCAGCCATCGCGTCTTATTCTCCGTAAACCCTGGCGCTTGCCTCAGAGACTGTGAACCGGCTTGCCGGCGACATAGGTTGCAACCGCCCGGCCGCTCATTCTCGCATCCTCGAAGGGCGTATTCTTCGAGCGCGACAAAAGCATGTCTTTTGCGACAAGCCAAGGCTCGTCGAGATCGACGAGAGCGATATCCGCTTTGGCGCCCGGCTTCAGCGTGCCGGCGGGGAGCCCGAAGATCTGCGCCGGCCGCGTCGAGAGCGCATCGACGAGCCGCATCAAGCTGACCTGACCGCTGTGATAGAGCCGGAGTGCCGCCGGAAGCAGCGTTTCGAGCCCGACGGCACCGTCCTCTGCTTCGCCGAACGGCAGGCGTTTCGTATCGACGTCCTGCGGATCGTGCGACGAGACGATGATGTCGATCGTGCCGTCGGCCAGCGCCTCGATCATCCCCGTGCGATCGTCTTCGGAGCGCAGCGGCGGGTAGAGCTTGAAGAAGGTCCGGTATTCGCCGATGTCGTTCTCGTTGAGCGCAAGATTGTTGATGGAGATGCCGCAGGTGACCCTGGCGCCGCGCGAGCGGGCGAGGCGGATGGCTTCGGCCGATTCCGGCACGGAGATCATAGCAGCGTGGTAATGGCTGCGCGTCAGTGTCGCAATGCGGAGGTCGCGCTCCAGCGGGATCAGTTCGGCTTCTTTCGGAATGCCGGAGAGGCCAAGCCAGCTTGCCAGAAGGCCTTCGTGCATGACGCCGTTGGCGCCGAGATATTTGTCGCGTGTCTCGCAGGAAATCACGGCGCCAAATTCGCGCGCATAGGTCATGATGCGGCGCAGAACCTGACTGTCATGGACACTGGAATGCGCGTCGGTGAACACGACAGCTCCGGCTTCGCGCAGCAGGCCGATTTCCGTCATCTCCTCGCCGGCAAGTCCCTTGGTGAGGGCAGCGGCGGGATAGACATTGACGACGGCCGTATCGCGGGCCGTCTTCCGGACGAATTCGACGAGGGCAATATCATCGATAACCGGATCCGTGTCCGGCATCATGATGAAGGAGGTGACGCCGCCGGCCGCAGCCGCGCGGCTTGCGGAGGCGATCGTTTCGCGATGCTCGCCGCCCGGTTCGCCGACATGCACGCGTGCATCGACCAGGCCGGGGATGGCGACGAGACCGTTGCAGTCGCGAACGGTCGCGCCTTTGGGAATGCCGTGGTTCTTCGCATCCTTGCCGGAGGCAACGATTACGCCGTCTTCGACGACAAGCGTGCCGACCTCGTCGAGATCGCGCGAGGGATCGATGATGCGGACATTCTGAAAGACGATCGAGTTGCTCATGCACCGGCTCCCTCGGTGCGAGGTCCCTGGTTCTGCGAAACGAGCAAGGTCTCCATCACGGCCATGCGGACGGCGACGCCCATTTCCACCTGTTCGGCGATGACGCTTTGCGGGCCATCGGCCACCTCGGAGGCGATTTCCACTCCGCGGTTCATTGGGCCTGGATGCATCACGAGCGCATCTTCCTTGGCGGCCTTGAGCGTCTCGGCGTCGAGTCCGTAGAAGTGATAATATTCGCGCACCGAAGGCACGAAAGCGCCCGACATGCGCTCGCGCTGCAGCCGCAGCATCATCACGACGTCGGCATCCTTCAGCCCTTCTTTCATCGAATGGAAGACCTCGACACCCATGTCGGCGATACCGGCCGGCAGCAGTGTAGCGGGGGCCACGACCCGGACGCGTGCTCCCATGGCGTTGAGAAGCAGGATATTCGAGCGGGCCACGCGCGAATGCAGCACGTCGCCGCAGATCGCCACGATGATGCGCGAAAGCTTGCCCTTGGCGCGGCGGATCGTCAGCGCGTCGAGAAGCGCCTGGGTCGGATGCTCGTGCTGGCCGTCGCCGGCATTGACGACCGAGCAGGAGACTTTCTGCGCCAAAAGCGCGGCGGCGCCCGCGCTCGAATGGCGGATGACAAGCACATCAGGCCGCATCGCATTCAGCGTCATCGCCGTATCAATCAGCGTCTCGCCCTTTTTGACGGAGGAATTGCCGACCGACATGTTCATCACATCGGCGCCGAGCCGTTTGCCGGCAAGCTCGAAGGAGGATTGTGTGCGCGTCGATGCTTCGAAGAAGAGATTGATCTGCGTCAACCCGCGAAGCGTCGACGTCTTTTTCTCGCGCTGGCGGCTGATCTTGACCGCTTCGTCGGCCTTGTCGAGAAGATAGGTGATATCCTGCTCGGTGAGGCCCTTGATGCCGATGAGGTGGCGGTGGGGAAAGAAGACCATGAACCTGCCCTCTGAATTTCGTCAGGCGGTCTATAAAGAGGGAGCGCCGATGGGGCAAGCGGCGGTGTGTATTGAGCCTGTTTGTTCCCCATGCAATTTCGCCCGAATCCCACTACAGGAGCGATGCCGGTGGGAGACGTAACTTCCAGTTTCCCTTTGCAACCCACTTGCTCTACAAGCGATTCATGACCCAAGCGACCCGGACTGACGACCCCTTTGCCGACCTGAACCAGCCGAGCCTCTGGACCGGCATCAATGCCTATCGTTCCGATCCGCTGATCGTCGATCTCACCTCCGGCCTGCCGCGTTCAATACGGGAAGAGCTGGAGCAGCACGGTCGTTTCGTCACCTCGCATGAGGCGCAGGAACTGGCACGCATGGCAAACCAGGGCACGCCGCAGCTGCGCACCCATGGGCCGCGCGGCGAGCGTCTGGATGTCGTGGAATTCCATCCGGCTTGGCATGCGCTGATGCGCCGCTCCATGGCGATGGGCCTGCATTCCTCGATCTGGGATGCGCAGGCTGACCCTGAAGCAAAGGGTCATTCGCACAAGGTGCGCGCCGCCCGCTTCTATCTGACTGCGCAGCTCGAATGCGGCCACCTCTGCCCGCTCACGATGACCAGCGCTTCGGTCGCCGCCATGATGGCTTCCCCAGCGGTGCAGAAGGATTGGGCACCGAAGATTCTCTCGCGTAAGTACGACTCGTCCAACAAGCCCGCCATGCAGAAGAGCGCCGTCACCATCGGCATGGGCATGACGGAAAAGCAGGGCGGCACGGACGTGCGCGCCAACAAGACGAGCGCTGACAAGGTGAGCGAAGGCATTTACCGGCTTTCGGGCCATAAGTGGTTCATGTCGGCGCCGATGAGCGACGCCTTCATCATGCTCGCTCAGACCAAGGACGGCATGGGCTGCTTCCTGGTGCCGCGTCTTTTGGAGGATGGCTCGGCCAACGGTCTGCATTTCCAGAGGCTGAAGGATAAGCTCGGCAACCGCTCGAATGCCTCCTCCGAAGTCGAGTTCACCGACACATTCGGCTTCCTGCTCGGCGCACCCGATGCCGGCATCCGCACGATCCTCGATATGGTGACGCTGACCCGGCTCGACTGCGCGCTGGCCTCCGCAGGCATCATGCGTGCCTCGCTCGCCGAAGCCGTACACCATGCGCGCGGCCGCAGCGTCTTCGGCAAGATGCTGGTCAACCAGCCGATCATGACGCGTGTGCTGGCCGATATGGCGCTCGATGTCGCCGCCGCAACCGCGCTCGCCTTCCGCCTGGCCGAGGCCTTCGACAAGGCAAGCGGCAGCAGCGAGGACGCGGCCTATGCGCGCGTCATGACACCGGTTGCCAAATACTGGTGCTGCAAGATCGCGCCGGCGCTGATCTATGAAGCCATGGAGTGTATCGGCGGCAGCGGCTATATCGAAGAGCGTCCGATTGCCCGCCATTACCGCGAGGCTCCCGTCAACGCGATCTGGGAAGGCTCCGGCAACGTCATGGCGCTTGATGTGCTGCGCGTGTTGAACCGGGGCAGGGACCTGTTCGAGACGGTCTTTGCCGGCCTTGCCCGTGATCTCGGCCCGGCCGGCAAGAAGACCATCGATGTCCTGCGCGCCGCCATGGCGCTTTGCGAACAGGATGAGGGCGCTGCCCGCCTGCTGGTCGAGCAGATGGCGCTCGCGGCCGGTGCCGCCGAACTTTATCGTCTCGGAGCCGGCAAGATCGCCGACGCCTTCATCGAAACCCGTCTCGCCGGCGGCTGGCGCGCCACCTACGGCATGCTCGATTCGCGCTTCGATGCCAGCTACATCGTCGATCTACTGTATCCGCCGGCGACATAGCACTGCGCCAGCGATTCTGTCACGACATCCTTGATTGATGCGATACCAATATTTATTATCTATTGGTATCGGCAAGGAGGGCTTCATGGCTCGCAACACATCCGTCTCGCTGGGAGATCATTTCAGCGCCTTCATCGAGGAACAGATAAAGACGGGCCGGTATGGCTCTGCCAGTGATGTTGTTCGCGCAGGTCTGCGCCTGCTTGAAGAGCACGAGGTAAAGGTCAAGGCCCTGCAGAATGCGTTGATCGCCGGTGAGGAATCCGGGGAGGTTGCTTCCTTCGATAACGCCGCATTCCTCAAGCGGATGCGCGCGACCTATGGTGAATAGGCCTTGCAAGTACGGTCTTTCTCCGCTTGCGGTGGCCGATCTTGAAGGTATCTGGCGATATACGGTCGAGAACTGGTCTGCAAGGCAAGCCGAGATCTACCATGCCGAAATCGTCGAGGCTTTCGAGGGATTGGCATCCGGTCTGAAAATTGGCCGCGCGACTGACATCCGCGACGGCTATTTCAAATATGCCGTAGGGTCCCATGTGATCTACTATCTTTTGCGGGATGGTGAAATCGCGATCATTCGCATATTGCACCGGCGAATGGATGTCGGTCGGCATCTTTGAAGAGATGTCTGGCGTCCGAAACGACAGTGTGGTTTGGTCAGTTTCTCTAATCTGTGGATTCGCGCGTTTTGACGGAGAGAGGCCTGACGGTTTTGTTGTTCAGGGCGACTTGGCTTGTTATTCACCGCTCGGTGACAGATTGGAGTCGAGTCGATGGCCCCCGCAAACGCTGCCGTTAAAATCCCTT
>Ga0268256_1001650_pt1 | contig 12841 bp, 9 predicted proteins | sample AgamicAtAmrz_FD_200247 | JGI IMG/M metagenome (GOLD analysis project Ga0268256, IMG submission 200247) | Agave microbial communities from Guanajuato, Mexico - At.Am.rz (v2) (version 3) | ecosystem: Host-associated > Plants > Roots > Rhizosphere | place: Guanajato, Mexico | collected 2012-06-07
GGCTTGAAGGCTGCCTCGCGCGCCTTGGCGAGCTTCAGGAACGTGACCGGGCCGAGAATGACCGGACGCGTATGGATGCCGAGCGCCTTCGCCTCAAGGAAGTGGTCGACCGGCTTTTGCGAGGTGAGCACGAAATGCTGATCCTCTGAAACCTCCGGCACCATGTAGTGATAGTTGGTGTCGAACCATTTGGTCATTTCCAGCGCCGGAACGCCCTGACCATGATGAGAATGTCCTTCATGCCCATGGCCGCAGCCTGCGTGCCCTTCGCTCTGGCTGCCGCGCACCATGGCGAAATAGGTGGAGAGGGAAACATCCCCGCCCGCCCATCCATAGAGGGATGGAATGGCGCCCACCATCACGGCCGTATCGAGAACGTGATCGTAGAGGGAGAAATCGTTGGAAGGGATATGGGTAATCCCCTTCTCAAGCTGGAGCGCCCAGTTTTCGGCACGCAGCCGGGCGGCGGTTTCGAGCAGTTCCGTCTCGGAAATCTTGCCGGACCAGAAGCCTTCAAGCGCGAACTTCAGTTCGCGATGGCGTCCGATCCTCGGAAAACCGAGCGATGCGACTGGAATTGTCTTGTCTGGCATTGTCATACCCCATTTGGTTGTGGGGGCATGGGTAAAGCGGACGCGTGCAGGCCCGGCCTGTGCCGGACCATTGCAGCAACCACCGGGACACCCCGCCCGTGGACGTTATTTTGTCCTGGCAGGTCTCCTGGCTTACGGGTCGTCGCCTTTGTCCGTCTTCCCGGGGTTTACCCCAGTGACGTGTTGGACAAAGGCTCGCCGCTTACAGTTGCGGGGGCAGCTCCGGTCTTGCCGATCGTCGGCGCACCGGATTCCCTCTTAGCTCCGGGATCGAACAAACAAGCCCGGAGAACCATGACACCCGCATTTCTCACCACGGGCGTCACGATGTCAATAGACATAAAGAAATCTTTATATCTTTATTTCACTAAGTTCAGAGCGCGACCGCACCCGGCCCCGGCACCGCACCGGCCGGCACCTTGCCCAGAATGATCATGCCAAGCACCTCGTCCTTGGTGACATCCTGCGTGCGGGCATGACCCACCACCTTGCCGTTTTTCATCACGAAGACCCTGTCGGCCAGATCGAAGACATCGTGAATATCGTGGCTGATGAGGAAGATGCCGATGCCCTGCCGTTTCAGCTCCTTGACGAGATCGCCCACCTGCGCCGTTTCCTGCGGCCCGAGTGCTGCCGTCGGCTCGTCCATGATGAGGATACGGGCATCGAACAGGATGGCGCGGGCGATGGCGACGGATTGCCGCTGGCCGCCGGACAGGGCCTTCACCGGCTCCTTGAACCGCCGGAAATTGGGGTTGAGACGCCCCATCACCTCGCGAGCCGAGGCTTCCATGGCGACATCGTCAAGCGTGCCCCATTTCGTCTTCAGCTCGCGGCCGAGATAAAGATTGGCCGCCGCATCGACATTATCGGCCACAGCCAGTGTCTGGTAGATGGTCTCGATACCGTATTTCTTGGCATCGCGGGGATTGCGGATATCGGCATCCTCGCCATTGATGAGAATATCGCCGCCATCGCGCCGGTAAGCGCCGGAGAGAATTTTGATAAGGGTCGATTTGCCCGCGCCGTTGTGGCCGAGAAGGGCGACCACCTCACCGGGGAAAAGATCGACAGAGGCGTTTTCCACCGCATGGATACCGCCGAAGGAAATGGAAATATTGCGCATTTCCACGAGGGGCGTGACTTGGTCCGTCATAGGAGTTCTCCTCGGTTCTTACTTGGCGCGGGCGCGGTAGATGGTGTCGAGCCAGACGGCGACGACCAGAACCACACCGACAACGATGCGCTGGAAGGGCGTATCGATGCCCACCAGCACCATGCCGGATTGCAGCGACTGCATGACGAGCGCGCCGAGCATCGCGCCCGCTATGGTTCCGACACCGCCGGCAAGCGAGGTGCCGCCGATGACGGCCGCCGCGATGGTGTAAAGCTCGTCCAGCTCGCCCTGGGCGTTGGTGGCCGCGTTGAGGCGGGCGGTCGAGATGGCCGCCGCGATGGCGCACAGAACGCCCATCAGCGTGAAGATCTTCACCGTGACCCAGCGGGTCTTGATGCCGGCGAGTTCCGCCGCTTCCGGGTTGCCGCCAATGGCGAAAACATAACGCCCGAAACGCAGCCGTGTGGCGATGAAGGTCATGACCGCACCGACGGCGAGCGCCATCAGCACCGGAATGGCGATGCCGTGCGAAATGAACAGACCGCCCTCAGGCCAGGCGATGCCATTGGCATCGGCATAGTTGCGGGCGATGTTGACCGGCCATGGGTAGCTGTTGACCACCGCCACGAAACCGATGACGACAAGGCAGCCGAGCGCGGCCAGAAAATATTCCGCCCAGACGGGCCGCAGCGGAAAGCCGAAACGGCGGCGCTGATGGCGGGAATTCAGGATGGCCGCGATGATGGCGACGCAGGCGATGACGGCGGCGATCCAGCTCCATGTCGCGCCGATCGAACCGCTGGTGCCGCCGCCCATCAGGCGAAAGGTGGAGTCCATCGGCGCCACGGTGCGGCCGCTGGTGATGAACCAGGTGCCGCCGCGCCAGACGAGCAGGCCGCCAAGCGTGACGATGAAGGACGGCACGTTCAGGAAGGCGATGATGGAGCCCTGCAACATGCCGATGCCACCACCGACGAGAATGCCGACCATAAGCGTGACGATCCATGTCGCCCAATGTTCGAAGCCGAGGATCTGCGGCAGGATTTCCGCCTGCATGACACCCATGATCATGCCGGAAAAACCGAGGATCGACCCGACCGAAAGGTCGATATTGCGGGTGACGATGACGAGCACCATGCCGGTCGCCATGACGGCCACGGACGCGGTCTGCACGGAAAGGTTCCAGAGGTTTCGCGGCGTCAGGAACAGCCCGCCGGACAGGATATGGAATCCGATCCAGATCAGAAGAAGCGCACCGACCATGCCGAGCAGTCTGGTATCCAGCTCGGTGGCGTTGATGAAGCGCGTTATCGAGCCTGCTTTTTCCGTCTTTTGCGACGTTGTGGAATTGGATTGGGTCATATCGGCCATGAACTGCCGGTGCTCCTTACATCTTGGAGCGTTTTCGCTTTTCCTTGAATCGCGAAAACGCTCCGACGCTTTGTTCTGGCGCATTTCCGGACGGAAAACCGGGGCCCACTTTTCCTGGAAATGCTCTAAAAGGCGCCGCGCCATGAACCATGGCGCAGCGCCCGAACCGGGACCTATTCGATCAATCGCAGGCTTTGACGGTTCCGGCCTTCACACCCTGGCAGGCCGTTTCCTTCTTGATCCAGCCGGCGTCGATGACGACGTTCAGATTGTCCTTCGTGATGGCGATAGGCTTGAGGAAGACCGACTGCATCTTCACTTTTTTCGGACCGCCTTCAAAGGTGGAGACACCCTTGATCTCGGTCATCTTCTTGCCGCCGGCCAGTTCCAGCGCGATACCGGCTGCTTCTTTGCCGAGTTCACGGCTGTCCTTCCAGACCGACACCGTCTGCGTGCCGAGCGCGACGCGGTTCAGCGCCGCGAAATCGGCATCCTGACCGGAAACGGGAACCGAACCGGCCATGCCCTGCGCGGCGAGAGCGGCGATTGCACCGCCGGCCGTGCCGTCATTCGAGGCGACGACCGCATCGACCTTGTTGTTATTCTTGGTGAGGAACTGTTCCATGTTCTTCTGGGCATTTTCCGGCTTCCAGCCATCGGTATAGGCTTCGCCGACATTCTTGATCTTGCCGCCGTCAATGGCCGCCTTCAGCACTTCCTGCTGGCCGGCGAACAGGAAGTCCGCATTCGGGTCGGAAGAAGAGCCCTTGATGAAGACGTAATTGCCTTCGGGCTTCACCTTGAAGACTTCGGCAGCCTGCAGACGGCCGACTTCCTTGTTGTCGAAGGTGATGTAGAAGGCGTTCTGGTTTTCGATCAGACGGTCGTAACCCACGACCGGAATGCCCTCGGCAACGGCCTTTTCAACGGCCGGGCCAATCGCGTCGCTGTCCTGCGCCAGAATGATCAGCGCGTTGGCGCCCTGCGAGATCAGCGATTCCACGTCGGTCAGCTGCTTTGCGGCAGATGATTGCGCATCGGCGGAGATGTATTTCGCGCCGGCCTTGTCGAGCGCTGCCTTGATGGCTGCCTCATCCGTTTTCCAGCGTTCTTCCTGGAAATTCGACCAGGAAACGCCGACGACGAGATCGGCCGCGATAGCCGCGGTATGCAGGGAAACGAGTACGGCTGTACCCGCCAAAAGCTTGGCAAAAGAATTCATGATGTCCTCCCGGTAAGGGCGAAGCCCCACACCTCCATGCAGGAAAAACGCCCGGAAAAAGCTGCCGGTCTCTGTGGTTTTCACAATTTTCTCGACAGTCGAGAAAATTAATGTCAGAGATTCCCCATGCTGTCAACAACGGCTGCGGGCAGCATCCGGGTGCCTTGCAGCACGACAGGAAAAAGGCCGTTCAGGGAGCATGCCCCAGCCCATGTCCGCCATTGCAAGTACGGAACTGGTGCGCCAGAAAAACAGCCTGTCGGTGATGGCGGCGCTGCGCCTGCACGGCAGCCTTTCCCACACCGACATGTCGTCTTTCACCGGGCTTGCCTCCGCAACAGTCTCCGCCATCACCACCGAGCTTGAGCGGGCCGGGCTCATTCTGCGGAAAGAGCAGCTCGCCACTGCCGGCCGCGGCCGGCCACGCATTCTCTTCGGCCCGCGCGGCGCTTTCTGCCATGTCGCCATCGTCATCATCTCTTCCGACAGCGTGCAATATTCGCTGGTCGATTATTCCGGCAAGCTGGTGGACCGCTTCACCGAACAGAGGATTGCGGCTGAAAAAGGCACATTCGGCGGCGCGATCCTCGCCGGCCTCGCAAGACTTGCCGATCGCTCGCGCATCGACCGTCACGATATCCTCCAGGTCTCGATCAGCAGCAAGGGGCTGGTGGATGCGGCTGCGGCAACGCTTGTCTGGTCGCCGGTTCTCGGTGACGAGAGGATCGATTTCCAGCGGCTGGTTTCCGGGGACGGCCGCATTCGCGTGACGCTGAACAACGAGACGCTGCTGGCCGCAAAAGCCATCTGGATGCGGGAGCAGGCAAAAGAAAACCCGGCGCCGGAGGCCCTCGTCACCCTGTCGCTCGGCCACAGCATCGGCCTTGGCATCGCCCGCTGGACGGGTGGCGCAATCGAGGTCAGCGCCCCCAATTTCGGCCATATGCTGCATCTGGCCGACGGCGCACTGTGCCGTTGCGGCACCAAAGGCTGTATCGAGGCCTATTCCGGGTTTTACGCCATCCTGCGTTCTGCTTTCGAAGCACCGCCGCAGGCGGAACCGGCGAAATTCGTACCGATCGCCGAGGTGGACAAGATCGCCGCCTCCGCCCGCACCGGCGCCCGCATGGCCCGGTTCGCCTTCCGCACCGCCGGACTTGCGCTCGGCAACGGTCTTTCACGCCTCTTCAGCCTGCATGGCCATATGCCGGTCTTCATCACCGGCCCCGGCACCCGCTATTTCGATCTTCTGGAAAGCGGCCTGCGCGACGGTCTGGCGCAATCGCAAGCGGTGCGTTTCGGCGGCATGCCGAAAATCGCCATAGCGCCCAGCGAGCCGGAACTGGTGTTCGAAGGGCATATGGAACACGCCCTTTCAGCCGCCGACGACTATATCCTGAGCGCTGACGGCCCGGAGAGGCCGGCGAAGAGTTCCCGGAGCTGACGGGGCAACCGGCGGATTTTCAGGCCCGCGCCGCCACGGCTTCGGCCTTTTGCCCGCCGCCCGTCAGCACAGCCACGAAGTCATCGAGACCGGCAGCCTCGTCCTTGTTCAGGCGCAGGCCCTGTTTCGTGCGCCGCCAGAGAATGTCCTCGGCCGCGCAGGCCCATTCGTGCTCAACCAGCCAGCGCACCTCGCATTCATAAAGCGTGCCGCCGAAATGCCGGCCGAGGCCGGAGACATCGGTGGCGCTGCCCAACAGTTCCGCCGCCTTGGTGCCATAGTTTCTGACAAGTCGCTCGGCATGGCGTCCGTCAAGGAAGGGATAACGGGAGACGAGCGCCCGCACCTGCGTCTCATATCTCTCAGCGCCGAAATCGCCGCCCGGCAGGTGGGAACCCGCCGTCCACGGCTTGCCCTTTTCGCCAATCGCCGCACCGATCTTTTCCAGCGCATGTTCCGCCAGCCGCCGATAGGTGGTGAGCTTGCCCCCGAAAATATTGAGGAGCGGAGCTTTCCCCTCGTCCTCTTCAACCTTCAGCACATAATCGCGTGTCGCCTCCTGTGCTTTCGAAGCGCCGTCATCAAAAAGCGGCCGCACGCCGGAATAGGTCCAGACGATATCTTCCGGCCGGACCGGTTCGCTGAAATAGTCGCTGGCCGCGTTGCAGAGATAGGAAATCTCCTCCTCGGAGATGCGAACCCTGGCCGGATCGCCCTTGTAATCGCGGTCCGTGGTGCCGATCAGCGTGAAATCGCGCTCATAGGGAATGGCGAAGATGATGCGGTTATCCGGGTTCTGGAAGAAATAGGCGCGCGGGTCGGAAAACTTCCTGCGCACGATGATATGGCTGCCCTGCACGAGCCGGACATTGTGCACGTCGTTGCGGCCGAAGACGCCGGAAAGCACCTTGTCCACCCAGGGACCGGCGGCATTCACCAGCATGCGCGCCCTGTGCATCGCCGCCCGTCCGGTTTTTTCATCCAGCGTCTCGATGAGCCACAACCCGCCTTCGCGCCGTGCGGAAACGACCCGTGTGCGGTTCATGATCGTCGCGCCGCGATTGGCCGCATCGCGCGCGTTGAGGACCACGAAACGGGCATCATCCACCCAGCCATCGGAATATTCGAAAGCTCTGGCAAAAGCCGGCTTCAGCGGCTTGCCCGCCGGATCCTTGCGAAGATCGAGCGTGCGGGTCGCCGGCAAAAGCTTGCGGCCGCCGAGATTGTCATAAAGAAACAGGCCGAGCCGCACCATCCAGGCCGGGCGCACGCCGCCTTTCTGGATGGGCAGGACGAAACGCATGGGCCAGATGACATGCGGGGCCATGGCCCAGAGAATTTCCCGCTCCATCAGCGCTTCGCGCACCAGACGAAACTCGTAATGTTCGAGATAGCGCAGGCCACCATGGATGAGCTTGGTGGCGGCGGAAGAGGTGCCGGAAGCGAAATCGCCCTTTTCCGCAAGCGCCACGGAATAGCCCCTGCCCACGGCATCGCGGGCAATGCCGCAGCCATTGATGCCGCCGCCGATGACAAAAAGATCGAAAATGTTTTCGCCGGACATGAAGCCTCCGCGACAATGCAGGGGAGGAACCCCTTATGGAAAGACAATTATATAAAAACGAAAACAAAACGAATGTCAAAAGAAAATAAACGAACCATATAAACGCAAGTGAAAGCGCCGCCGTGAGCGGTGCTTCACAACGTCAGCCTCCTGGAGCATTTCCGGACGGAAAGCCGGGGTCCACTTTTCCTGGAAATGCTCTAGGAGATTTATGTTTCAGCCGTATGTCTGAGAAACCTGCTCAAGCTCATAGAGCACGCCGCCCATATCCTTCGGATGCAGGAAAAGAACGGGATTGCCATGCGCGCCGATCTTCGGCTCGCCATCACCCAGAATTCGAACGCCCTTTTTGACGAGATCGTCGCGGGCCGCGACAATGTCAGGCACTTCGAAGCAGAGATGGTGCGTGCCGCCGCCCGGATTTCTCTCGAGAAAAGCGGAAATCGGCGAATTTTCGCCGAGCGGATAAAGAAGCTCGATCTTGGTATTGTCAGCCTGAATGAAAACCACCGTCACGCCGTGTTCCGGCAGGGATTGCGGTTCCGAGACATCTGCGCCCAACAGCTTGTATCGGGCAATGGCGGCATTAAGATCGGGCACCGCGATGGCGACGTGATTCAATCTTCCGAACATGGCCGTCTTTCCCTCACGCGTTCCGCCTGACGCCTTCCAGCAGGTCGAGGACCTTGTTGGCGGCATCCATGACATTGGTGCCGGGGCCGAAAATCGCCGAGACACCGTGGTCGAGCAGGAACTGATAATCCTGCCGCGGAATGACGCCGCCGACCACGACGATGATGTCTTCCGCGCCCTTCTGTTTCAGCGCCTCGACCAGCTGCGGCGCAAGCGTCTTGTGACCGGCGGCGAGCGACGACATGCCGACCACATGCACCCTGTTCTGAACGGCGAGATCGGCCGCTTCAACGGGTGTCTGAAACAGGGGTCCGGCCAGCACATCGAAACCGATATCGCCAAAGGCGGAGGCAATGACCTTCGCGCCACGATCATGCCCATCCTGCCCGAGCTTGGCGACCATGATGCGCGGCTTGGTGCCGATCCTCTCAGCCACACCGGAAAGCCGGGCGGCGAGCGTGGCAAGTTCCGGCTCGTCCTTATAGGCCTCGCCGTAGATATCGCTCACCACCTCCGGCACGGCGGCATGGTCGCCGAAGGCCGCACGCAGCGCATCGGAAATCTCTCCCACCGTGGCACGGGCGCGGGCGGCGACAACCGCGGCTTCGAGAATATTGCCCTTGCCGCTGCGGGCGACTTGAGAAAGTGCGGCCAAAGCGGCGGTCACGTCCTTGCCATCGCGGCGGCGGCGCGTCTCTTCGATGCGGCGGATTTGCGCGGCACGCACGGCGGCGTTGTCGATATCGAGAACATCGATATCCTCTTCATTTTCGAGACGGTAACGGTTGACGCCGACGATGATCTCCTCGCCCTTGTCCACCGCCGCCTGGCGGCGCGTCGCCGCTTCTTCGATCAGCCGTTTCGGCAGGCCTTCGGCCACGGCTTTTGTCATGCCGCCAAGCGCCTCCACCTCCTCGATCAGCGCCCAGGCCTTCTCGGCCAGTTCGTCCGTCAGGCTTTCGACATAATAGGAGCCGGCCAGCGGATCGACGACCTTGGTGACGCCGGTTTCATGCTGGAGGATAAGCTGGGTATTGCGGGCGATGCGGGCGGAAAATTCCGTCGGCAGGGCAATCGCCTCATCGAAGGAATTGGTGTGCAGCGACTGCGTGCCTCCCAGCACGGCGGACATGGCTTCAAACGCGGTGCGGACGATGTTGTTATAGGGGTCCTGTTCCTGCAGCGAGACGCCCGACGTCTGGCAATGGGTACGCAGCATCAGCGACGAGGCCTTCTGCGGCTTGAACTCCTCCATGATGCGCGACCAGAGCAGGCGCGCGGCGCGCAGCTTCGCCGCCTCCATGAAAAAATTCATGCCGATGGCGAAAAAGAACGACAGGCGCCCGGCAAAATCATCGACATTCAGCCCCTTGGCCAGCGCCGCCCGCACATATTCGCGGCCATCCGCCAGCGTGAAGGCCAGTTCCTGCACGAGCGTCGCACCCGCTTCCTGCATGTGATAGCCGGATATGGAGATGGAGTTGAATTTCGGCATCTCCTTCGCCGTATATTCGATGATATCGGCAATGATCCGCATCGATGGTTCCGGCGGATAGATATAGGTATTGCGGACCATGAACTCCTTGAGGATGTCGTTCTGAATGGTGCCGGAAAGGGCGGCGCGGGGAACGCCCTGCTCTTCCCCCGCAACGATGAAACTGGCGAGCACGGGAATAACCGCGCCGTTCATGGTCATGGAAACGGAGACTTTTTCGAGCGGAATGCCGTCGAACAGGATTTTCATGTCCTCGACGCTGTCGATCGCCACGCCCGCCTTGCCGACATCGCCCTCCACACGCGGATGATCGCTGTCATAACCGCGATGGGTGGCGAGATCGAAGGCAACCGAAACACCCTGCTGACCGGCGGCGAGCGCCTTGCGGTAAAAGGCGTTGGAGGCTTCGGCCGTGGAAAAACCGGCATATTGGCGGATCGTCCAGGGCCGGCCGGCATACATGGTGGCACGCGGGCCGCGCGTGAAAGGGGCAAAGCCCGGCAGGCTGTCCAGATGGGAAGTCTTTTGCAGATCGTCAGCGGTATAGAGCGGCTTGACCTCGATGCCTTCAGGCGTGTGCCAGACGAGCGTTTCCGGTGAACGCTTCAGCTCTTTTTCGGCAAGCTGCAGCCAATCCCGCACTGACTTCTTTGTCATCTCACGTCCCTCCTCATCTTGCGGAATCAATATCTAGAGTCACCAGCCGGAACAAAAAAAGAACCCAGCTACATATTGTACAGTGGTCAGCCTTGATGTATATCTTGCTTCATAACTCGTTAACTCTTCTTGAGGGTGGCTATGAGCGAAGTTGTGACAGGCATATTCGGTGGACTTTTCGAACTCGGACGGCTTACCCCTGCATTGCCGACGTTTTTTGGAAACGTTTTTCTTGATGACGGGATTGGTACCCAGTACCGCTTTGAAAGCTTTGGAATTCGAGACAAACTCTACGGCGTTAATGTGGTCTATGCTTTCGCAGTAGAACATTTTGGATCCCATTCAATAAAATATATCGGCAAAGCCAATATACTGAGCGAACGAATAAATTCTCACGAGCGACTGGCTGAAGCTATAAGAGCTGGAGCGAATCGACTCCTTATTCACACCCCGACGCCATATGATCGTGTCTCTCACGAAGAAGCAGAGAAGCGTTTGATCCGTCGTTATTCTCCATCAATGAATACGCAGCACACCGCCTCAAACGAATTCAGCCAAATGATTATTGGCTTGGGACTTTTGACGTAACTTCGCTAGTCGAATTCGAGGATGACTTCATCCACCGCGAGGCTATCGCCCGGTTTTGCCGCCACTCTGGCAACGCGGCCGCGTTTTTCCGCGCGCAGGATGTTTTCCATCTTCATGGCCTCCACCGTCGCCAACGCCTGCCCGGCCTCCACCTCATCGCCCTCACCCACCGAAATACCGGTGATGACGCCCGGCATGGGGCAGAGCAGCAGTTTCGATGTATCCGGCGGCAGTTTTTCCGGCATCAGCAGCGCCAGTTCCGCCACACGCGGGCTGCGCACATGGGCGCGAATATCCATGCCGCGCCAGCGCAGGCGGATCGCAGCACCTGCAAGATCGACCTTGGCGGCGATAACCTCACCCGCCACCGTGAACAGGCCGAGGCTCTGGCCGGGAAGCCAGCCGGTATCGACGGTGAGCGCCGCCCCGTCTTCAAAGCGGACCGCCGTGCCATCCGTGCCGGTTTCAACGCTAACCTTGTGGCGGGATGCGCCTGATGACACTACCCAGTCCTGACCGACGATGCGGCGATGATTGCCGATCGTGCCGGAAATTTCCACCGCGCGGCTCTGCAGCCGCTGATGGATGATGGCGGCGATGGCGGAAAGCTGACGTGCAGCGCCCTCATCCGGTTCCACGCCGGAAAATCCTTCCGGAAACTCTTCCGCGATAAAGCCCGTCGTGAGCCTACCGGCGCGGAAACGCTCATGCTGCATGACGGCCGACAGGAAGGGCAGATTGTGGCCGATGCCCTCCACCTCGAAACGATCCAGCGCCTGCCCCATGGCGTCGATTGCCGTTTCGCGTTCCTTACCCCAGCTGCACAGCTTGGCGATCATCGGATCGTAATACATCGAGATTTCGCCACCTTCGAAAACGCCGGTATCGTTGCGGATCACGGTGCCGTTTTCCTGCGCACCCTCCTGCGGCGGGCGATAACGCGTCAGCCGGCCGATGGAGGGAAGGAAGTTGCGATAGGGATCTTCAGCATAAAGCCGGCTTTCGATGGCCCAGCCATTCAGCTTCACATCCGCCTGCCCGAAGGAGAGCTTTTCTCCTGATGCCACACGGATCATCTGTTCGACCAGATCGATGCCGGTGATGAGTTCCGTTACCGGATGCTCCACCTGCAGGCGGGTGTTCATTTCCAGAAAGTAGAAATTCCTCTCGCCATCGACGATGAATTCCACCGTGCCGGCCGAATGGTAACCCACGGCTCTCGCCAGCGCCACGGCCTGCTCGCCCATGGCCTTGCGGGTCGCCTCATCCAGAAAGGGCGATGGCGCTTCCTCGATGACCTTCTGGTTGCGGCGCTGGATCGAGCATTCGCGCTCACCCAGATAAAGTGTGTTGCCGTGCTTGTCGCCCAGCACCTGAATTTCAATATGGCGCGGCTGGGTGACGAATTTCTCGATGAAGATGCGGTCATCGCCAAAGGAGGATTTCGCCTCGTTTTTCGAGGACTGGAAACCCTCACGCGCCTCGGCATCGTTGAAGGCGATGCGCATGCCCTTGCCGCCGCCGCCGGCCGATGCCTTGATCATGACGGGATAACCGATCTGCGACGCGATCCTCACGGCCTCATCTGCATCCTCGATCAATCCCATATGGCCGGGAACGGTGGAAACACCCGCTTTCGCGGCCAGTTTCTTGGAAGTGATCTTGTCACCCATGGCCTTGATGGCGCCAACAGGCGGGCCGATGAAGACGACGCCCGCTTTTTCCAGCGCCTCGGCGAAGGCGGCATTTTCCGACAGGAAACCGTAGCCGGGATGGACAGCATCCGCCCCGGTCTTCTTGATGGCCTCCAGAATTTTATCGATGACGATATAAGACTGAGACGAGGGGGCCGGGCCGATATGAACGGCCTCATCCGCTTGTCTCACATGCAGCGCATTGGCATCCGCATCCGAATAGACCGCGACAGTGGCGATGCCCATCTTCTTCGCGGTCTTGATGACCCGGCAGGCGATCTCGCCGCGATTGGCGATGAGGATTTTCTTGATCATGCGGTTATTCTCCCCTCGCATCGTCATCATCGTCGCGGAATTTCTTTTCATAGGGCATCATCAGGATCGCCGAGGCAGTGGCGGCCGCGCCGAACAGGGATGCAATGGGCATGACGACCAGCAGCACGGGCACGACCGGATTTGCCGC
>Ga0268256_1001651_pt1 | contig 12841 bp, 10 predicted proteins | sample AgamicAtAmrz_FD_200247 | JGI IMG/M metagenome (GOLD analysis project Ga0268256, IMG submission 200247) | Agave microbial communities from Guanajuato, Mexico - At.Am.rz (v2) (version 3) | ecosystem: Host-associated > Plants > Roots > Rhizosphere | place: Guanajato, Mexico | collected 2012-06-07
TCCGCTCGTTGATGCTGAGTCAACCTCGGCCCACTTTACCTCTCGCAATAAGTTACTGGCCATTTAGCCAATAGCTCTACCGCAGGCATCTGAACCGCTCACTTTAAAACAGCAATAAAACAGAAGGAATGGCGTGCCGTGATGAGAGGGGCCCGGGCTAAGGCAACGGGATTGTTTTGAAAAAGCTAATTGACCGATTGGCATTGCGGACAAAACCTCGCCGATCCCTGCTGCTGATTGTGTTCTCCTCCCGGTTAAACTGGAGCTACTCGTGAATCAGCGCAGGCGAGGCGTAAGAGCATCCTCTGCGCCAGCTGATAGCGAGACCGGCCTCTGGTTTGGCAGAGAAGGCCACATCCTCCAGCTACCAGGGTTAAACTGCTGCTACCTGACTACGCAGTTTAGGTTTTGCCTATCTCAATGAGAATCAGCACCGCCTGGATAAGTTGCGTCACTCTGCAAATAATCAGGGTATGACTACATACCGTGTGAGAGTGGGTTTCCATAACCCTTCAGCCCTGACTTTCAGGCAACTTGATGAAATATTGGAACAGCAGAGGTTCTGGAGAACAGCATCGCGCAGCGCTACGTTTCGTTATTTTATGGAATATGAATACGAATCAGAGGTACGCGATCTGTGTGAGGTTTGTGAACTCGCCTACTCCCAGGCCTGTAAGGTTAAAAAATGCCCTTTGGTCATGGTCGTCGAGGATACGACCGAGGAAAAAACGCTGGTTGACATGCAGCAATAGCTGTCCTGTTGCGCACTCTAATGATAAGAGCGCAGACTGACTGCGGGACAGTTGTCCCGCTCTGTTTCTAAGCCCGGCTGTTATCCCCATTCCGTAAGATGAGCCGGCTTGCTTTTTAGCACGCTTAAAACAAGCCCACGACGCATTAGCGTTGCGCTTCGTCATTTGGCCTTTTCACTGCTTCAGGGTCTGTCTTCAGGCCATTTCTGACCTTTCCATGGACTGATTGGGGTTTATGGTAGACGGCAATACGTTGTTGCAGTGCAAATCAGTTGTTCGCATAGTTTCAGCTAAACGAAAACAGCTTGTTAGTGAGCAGTCTGTCCACAGATATTCGCAAAGAACGACAAGGTAACCAGCCAGGTAGGGTAATTCGTCTGTTTCATTGGTGTTTTCTTAAATATCAAAATGTAATTTTTTGTTTCTTGCACCTTTGGGGTTATTCTTATTCCATTAGATAAATTATTATCCCTGAACGGAAAAAATCACGCGCCCTATATTTAAATTTGTACACGTCGGTGTGCTTGTATAATTTTTTATTAAGCGAAGCGGTTAACACTTTTGCAAATACAAAGCTTTTATCTACTCTTAATTACGCAACACGAAATTCCCGGCGTAAAAGCCGGTTGCCAATTAACTAATGAAGTTTGTATTCAGGAGGAGATTATGGCTGAACATCGTGGCGGTTCTGGAAACTTTGCAGAAGACCGTGAAAAAGCCTCTGAGGCAGGTAAAAAAGGCGGTCAAAATAGCGCAGGTAATTTTGCTAACGACCGTGAAAAAGCATCAGAAGCAGGCAAGAAAGGGGGTGAGCATAGCCACGGCGGCGGACGCAAGTCTGAATAAAAGCGAACGGAAATTTATCGCTTAATATGCCAGCCCCGGCATTTAATGCCGGGGTTAAATTTATTTATACAGGTAAATTCTCTATCTGAACTTTATAAAAAATGAAGTTATTAGTCTTTTTATAGACTTTCTTTTGAGCCTTCTTACCCCGCCAGTATTCTTCCAGATAAGGTATAAGTTCAAAAAACAGGATCCCGGCCAGAACACAGGCAATATATGCGTCAGGTAAAGGATCGGCTCGCTGATGAAGATCGAAGCGGGCAGGCTCTGCGCCCAAGCCAAACAGCGCCAGAAACTGCGACCAGTGTCGCGAAATCACCAGCAACAGCGCCATTAACGGCACCATCTCCAGAAAACTGTGGATATGCTGCTCTACGGGCGATACGCGCCGGGTGGTTACGGCATAGCTGACATCCCACAATGCTGTCGCTTCGTGGCAGAAGAACATCACGATCATAAAGCCAATCACCAGCGCATTGATATCCAGGAAAAGCGCAGCGAGAAGCGGGGCGCCCATCTCCAGAAACATCAGAAGATGAATAAAGGTTTCTTTCAGCCCGGCGGTAGTCTCTATGTTTGTGGCTCTGTGGCATAAATAGTCGGCGAAACCGGCAATAAGCCAGACGGGCAGCACAAAATAAAGCAGCACCATCATCTGCGGATCAAAATTTTGCATGGCGACGGCTCATCGGTGTAAGAATGCATAAAGCATAGCCATACAAAACAGAGATGCCAGAATAATGCGCTGTTTCCGGAGTAATGACAGGTTTGCATTATTTCTGAGGTAGGGCAGAAAAGTCGGCTAATTAAACTCAGGGTGCGCCGCGCTAAACGTTAAGTAAGCTATTATTCAGTAGATGTTGATGCCGCTCCAGGTATTGCCCGCAGTTTACTCAATAAGGAACACCAGATGCTCACTTCTACAATGGATAGTTATATTCGCAAGGTAAAAATGAAACCGATCCTTCTTTCCATGCTTGCCGTGGCACTTGCTTTGCCACAGCTTGCTTTGGCGGATATTAAATGCGGGCCTTTTCGTCTGGCCGGGCAGACGGCGAACGGCAGTTGGGCGACCGTGGACGGCGTAAAAACCCGCAGGCAGCAGGTCAGCTGGCTGCAGCAGAAAGGCGATGTCGACAATGTGAAAATGCACTGGACCGTGGCTGCTACCAAATTTCAGGGCGATTACGGGATGACATACCTGAATAAGGCGGGTAGCGCCACGCTTGACGTTGAGGTATTGCGCAGCAGCCGCAGCCAGATAAAAATTTCCGGTTCGTACGACTGTCGTAAGATCGATTAGTGTCTGGCATCCGTCAAGAGCAGTGCGCTACCGGCTTGATTTCCTTTGCTATGCTTAAAATCTTTACCCTTAACCGGGAGGTAAAGCGTTATGCATCGCAGAGAGTTTATCGGTTGCGGAGGCGCACTGGTCGCCCTTTCGCTTATGTCTTCCACACCTGCCGCCGCAGCGGCCTCCGAAGCTTCGACACCGCCTCAGCTTGATAAACCCGTTCTGAAACTGAAAGGGATCGCTATTGGCGAAGGTCAGCCCAAAGTAATTATCCCAACCACTGACAGCAGCGAAAAGGCGGTTTTAGCCTTCGTTGATAAGATTGCGGACAGAAGCGATTTTCATATGCTGGAGCTAAGGCTCGATCCGCTGGACAACGTTGACGATACCGACGCGATGGCGGCTTTAACGCGGCAGGTGTTCTCGCGTCTTGGCGACAAGCTATTGCTGCTGACGTTTCGCACCAAAGCCGAAGGCGGCAAGAAAGCCATCAGCGATCGGAAGTATGCCGCGCTGTATCACGCCTTACTGACGGCTGGCCAGTTCGATCTGCTGGATATTGAAATGTACCGCGACAGCACGCTGACCGATCCGCTGATCGGGCTGGCGCATCAACAGGGTAAACATATCATTCTCTCCAGCCATGAGCTGCACGCTACGCCTTCCGCTCAGGAAATTATCGCCCGCCTGAGCGAGCAGCAGCGGCGCGGCGCGGATGTGTTGAAGCTGGCGGCGATGCCGAAAGGCCCGGAAGACGTGCTGACCCTGCTTAACGCTACGCTGGATATGCATCAGCACTATGCGCAGCGCCCGCTGTTAACGATGTCGATGGGTGAAACGGGCGTGCTGTCACGCATGAGCGGAGAACTGTCCGGTTCGGCGCTGACTTTCGCTATGTTTGGCGACGCTTCGGCGTCGGGGCAGGTTGACGTGCAGGATCTGGGAAAGGTGTTGGAGGTAGTACATAAAGGAATGCGTTCATAAGGCAGCTACAGGCACATCCTGACGTTCTGAGCAGATCGTTTCCGATGCGGCCTGTAGCCTGGGGGCGGGACGCAAAGCGTCGCCACCCCGTACTGCATTAAGCGGTGACGGTGACCACTGAGACGTTCGTGGTTACCTGGTTGGTGGTCACGGTGGCGTCCACGGCACCGACCTGTCCCTTGATCACGCAGCGATACTGGCCGGCATCGGCGGTAGTCACGGCTGCTTTGCTCCAGGTGGCGCTTTTCGCATTGGCGATATTCGTCCAGGTAGTGCCGTTGGTCGACTTCTGCCACTGCCAGGTTGCGGCATCCTTAGCCGCAACGGTCAGATTTAACGTGCCGCCCGCCGCGACGGAAACCGTGGCTGCCGGCTGGGTGTCAATCTGCGGCGTAAAGGCGTAATAAGGCATCGCGTATTCAATTCCGTTGATGTTAATGCGCATCCACTGCCGCGGTTTAGATTGCTCAACCGGCACGGTAGTCGAGGCCTGGGAGCGAGTACTGATCCCGGCAACATCATCCTGTGCGCCAAAACCGGCCAGGCCGTTGTTCATCGACATCCGCGCCTGCGCCGCCACGCCGCCTTCCGGCGCTGCGCTCTGCGTCACGCCGCTTGGCGTAAACCTTGCCCAGCTGCCGTTATCTTCGCGCATTTCACCAGTGCCGCGAACGTGCACGCCATATTCGGCAATGGTATCAGGCAGCTTGACCCACAGGCCCGGCAGGATATCGTTAAAATCCTGAGGGATATACTGCACTTCGCTAATACCCGGCGTGCCTTCCATCCAGTAGCTTACTGCCGGAACCGAGCCCGCGCCACGCGCTACGTGGATATGCAGCGTACCGGCTGCACGGTCGTTCTGGATCGGCATGGCGGTGTCGCCACCGATGCCGCCGTAGGTACTGCGGCAGTCCACCTCAATTTTCCAGTGGCTGCCGGTTTTCGGCATCCGAAACGTACCGATATTCAACCAGCGCTGGCTGCTGTCAATGGTGCCGCGCAGCACGCCGCTCAGCCACTGCGCGCGCAGCGGATGGTCCAGATAGGTGCCGCTGTTTTGAAACAGCGACATGCCCATTTCATACCCGGAGAGTCTGGCGACAATATCGCTGCCGTCCGGGTTTTTCGGATAGCTGAACCAGGTTGCGCTGCCTGGCGCAGAAGTGCGGTCGTACTCCACGCCGGTCGGATTTGACCATTGCGACATAATAACGCGTGAATTAAAGAACACGGCATCGTAGGTAGAGGACTCAATGCTCAGCGCTTCAATCAGCCACTGGCCGTTGTTGATATCCATCGGAACGGCGCTGTGTTCGATCCAGCCGTTACGGATCAGGCCCTGACCATGACGAGGGATCCAGATAGCTGGCGCGTAGCAGTACTGGAAGTTAAATTCCGTAAGCTCAATCGCCGTGGAGTGATCCCAGGCGCCGGACGGACGGTTGCTCCAGCCTACCTTAATCACCGGGCCCGCCACGCGGCTGCAGTAAATCTGGGTGAATTTACTGTCAAGACTGTCGAGGTAGTAAATCGCCGCTTCACCGGTATTGCTGGCTTTAAAGTAGGAGACGTTGGCAAAGGTGCCGCCCACGCATTCGTTAGTGATAAACGGCTGTTTATTGGAGGCGGTATCGTTAAACACGCCCACCGTTGCGCCAATCAGCATATTGGTTTTTTCGTCCTGCTTCACCGTTTGCTGGCCTTCCCACTCAATGCCGTAGATGGAAAAGTAGCGGTGGTTCAGCGCCAGCACGGCCGAAGCGGATTTGTCAGAGATAATACGCGTGCCGATCTGCTTGCCGAAGCTGGTGGTCACGCCGCGCATCACGAAATCGCCGGCGGCGAAGTAGCCGCTTGGGTTATAAGGCAGTTCCGAATGGTTGGCCGGGATTTTGTCGCCATAGGTGCGCAGGTCGAGCGGCTTAACCAGGTAGGTGCCCGTGCCGAAACGGATACCGACTTTGCTGGAAAGGCCGTCGGTAAAGCCGCGGGCGAAGCTGCCGGTCATAAATTCATACATCGCCTTAACGGCAGGCGCGCAGTCAACCTTGCCGCCCGGTACGGCGCCGAAGTCATGAACGGTTAACGCTTCAATATCGCTGTCGCGACGCCAGTGGTACGCGCCGCCGTTGCTGGCGATAAAGCCGCCGTCGTCCGCCGCCGCGACCAGATAACCGGTAAACCAACCTTCGCCGAAGGTGACAGAGCGGTCGCCGGCAGCGCGGGCATTCCAGCAGCTCAGGAAAACGCGTTCGCCTTCAGCGGCAGGTTTGCGAGCACGCAGCGCGGCGAATGAAGCAACTTCATTAAAAATCAGTGTATCAGCCATAATGTTTCCATCCTTTGTTAGTGAGTTTTTAACTGTATGTTTATACAGTAACTGCACTGTATTCCTTTGGTGAAGAATTGGCAATAGTGTTTTTTATTATTTATTTCATATAGTTACGCGATTAACTCGTTACGATTTAATAAGCGGCGTGATATTAACTTAACAATATTTCTTATGTTTTAAGCAGGTTAAAAAAGGGGAGGTAAACGGTGAAATGACGTTCTGAACCCGGCCTGGCTTTAAGGTGCCGGAGGGAGAAAGACAAAAAAATCCCCTGAGCGCGTGACTTCAGGGGAGGCGGGTTCAGGACTGAGGCTGACCGACAGGGCCGCTGCCGCCCGGTGCGCCCGGAGGCTGCTGTCCACTCGGCGGCGCCGGCGGCGGGCTGTGCGTATCATTGGCGCCCCAGTGGGCGCAGCCGGAGAGTAGCGTAACGGAAAAAGCAAAGGAGAGGGCTAACGCAATGTTTTTCATAGTTTCCCTTTTCGCATCGAAGTATGCCTAAAGCGTAGCCGCCTTGTTAAGGGCTGACAACGCGGCCTGCGGGAAAAGGCAAAGCCCGGCCGCCCGCAGACAACGGGCACGACCGGGAGGAGGAGTGCGTTTAGCGGGAAAAAAGATCGCGTTTTTTCGGCGTGAAAAACTGCGCAAGCAGCACCAGCAGGGCGACAACGAGGTAGGCGGCAAAGATAATCGTCATCCACTGCGGCATACCCAGCGAAAACAGCGACCACTGATTTTCCGCACAGTCGCCCGTCGCAACGAATACCGACGGCAGCCACTTATCAAGAGGCAGCCACTGCGGGAAGCGGGCGGCGAAATCACAGGTGGTAAAAGGATTCGGATGCAGCTGGATCATCGTATGCTCCCATGCCAGACGCACGCCTTCCACGGCGCTATAGATCCAAATCAGGATCGCCACCCAGCGCAACGGCGTTTTGGGGGCAATAGCGCCCACCAGCGCAGCGCCAAGAATACCGAACAGGGCGCAGCGTTCGTAAATACACATCACGCAGGGCTTTAGCAGCATCACGTGCTGGAAATAGAGCGCAACCATCTCCAGAGCAAAAGCCGTCAGCGCCATCAGCAACCAGGCGCCGCGACCACGAGAACGGCTATTAAAATAGTGCAACATAATCAATCCCTGTAATAAGCGTTGAACCGGCAGTGTAAACCAAAAGGGCTGCCGTGCCAGCCACTATGCGGTAAATTTACGCTGCTGAATACGGCGCGGCTTAGCCGCTGTGTAAAAAAATGTATCGCTTCGACGGCGCGCTGAAAGCGGCCACGGCTTAATAACGTAAATCAAGGGCTTAATTTCAGGAGAAATGCGATTTCGGCAGCGTTTTACGCTTTCGTCAGTCTAGGTGACGGCTAAGCCATCTGGTATGATGAGCCGAATTTTTGCAGCCCTGAACGCAACGGAAACAATACGCTATGGTTATTAAGGCCCAGAGCCCTGCGGGCTTCGCTGAAGAATATATTATCGAAAGTATCTGGAACAGCCGCTTCCCGCCGGGGTCAATTCTGCCTGCTGAGCGCGAGCTGTCAGAGCTGATCGGCGTGACCCGCACCACGCTGCGTGAGGTGCTGCAGCGCCTGGCGCGCGACGGCTGGCTGACCATTCAACACGGCAAGCCGACCCGGGTAAATAATTTCTGGGAAACCTCGGGCTTAAGCATCCTTGAAACGCTGGCGCGTCTCGATCATGACAGCGTGCCGCAGCTTATCGACAGCCTGCTTTCGGTTCGCACCGATATTTCCTCCGTATTTATTCGCCGCGCTATCCGTATTCATCCGGATAAAGCTGAGGCGGTTCTGGTCACCGCGCAGCAGGTAGAAGACAAGGCGGAAGCCTATACCGAGCTGGATTACAATATCTTTCGCGGGCTGGCTTTTGCCTCCGGTAATCCTATCTACGGCCTGATCCTTAACGGGCTGAAAGGGCTGTACACCCGCGTAGGCCGTCACTATTTTTCAAATCCGGAAGCGCGTCGCGTGGCGCGTGAATTCTATCAGCAGCTGCTGACGATTTGTCAGGCCCAGCAGCTGGACAAGATTGTGGAAACGGTGCGCGATTACGGCCATCGCAGCGGTGAAATCTGGCACGGCATGCAAAACACCATGCCCGCTGAATCCGGCATACGTCGTTAGTATTCCTGTAAAATCTCTGGATAAGCCGTAAAAAAGCCGGTCTTCAGCACCGGCTTTTCAGGTTATTACAGGGAAGTGGGGCGGGGCGGACAGCGGTCGAGGATTTCCGTGCTGCCGTCGTCATTTTGCTGCTCCAGATGGACATCAAAGCCCCACAGGCGATGCACGTGCTTCAACACTTCGCGGCGGCTCTTATCCAGCGGCGCGCGGCTATGCGGCACGTAGCGCAGCGTTAATGAGCGATCGCCGCGCAGATCGACATCATAAACCTGAATATTAGGCTCCAGGTTGCTTAAATTATACTGCGCGGAAAGCTGCTGACGGATCGCCCGATAGCCCGCCTCGTCATGGATAGCGGCAATTTCCAGGAAGTTATTGCGATCGTCATCCATCACCGTAAACAGGCGGAAATCCCGCATGATTTTGGGCGACAGGAACTGGCTGATAAAGCTCTCGTCCTTGAACTCGCGCATCGCGAAGTGCAGCGTTTCCAGCCAGTCTGAACCGGCAATATCCGGGAACCAGTAACGATCTTCTTCCGTCGGCTCCTGACAGATGCGCTTGATATCCTGAAACATGGCGAAGCCCAGCGCGTAAGGGTTAATACCGTTATACCACTGGCTGTTATAGGGCGGCTGATAAACCACGTTGGTATGGCTGTGCAGAAACTCCAGCATAAAGCGCTCGCTGACTTTGCCCTCGTCATACAGATGATTAAGGATGGTGTAGTGCCAGAAGGTCGCCCAGCCCTCGTTCATCACCTGCGTCTGCTTCTGCGGATAAAAATACTGGCTGACTTTACGCACGATACGCAGGATTTCTCGCTGCCACGACTCCAGCAGAGGCGCGTTTTTTTCCATAAAATAGAGCAGGTTTTCCTGCGGCTCGTTGGGATAGCGTGCTGCTTCGGTATGGGTCGCCTCCGCTTCGCGACGCGGCAGCGTGCGCCACAGCATGTTCACCTGGCTTTGCAGATACTCTTCGCGGCTGCGCTGACGGGCCTTCTCCTCCTGCAAGGAGATCTTTTGCGGGCGCTTGTAGCGATCGACGCCATAGTTCATCAGCGCATGGCAGGAATCCAGTAGCCGTTCGACTTCCTCCACGCCGTAGCGCTCTTCACACTCGCTGATATAGTTACGGGCGAAAATCAGGTAGTCAACGATAGAGCTGGCATCCGTCCAGCTGCGGAACAGGTAGTTATTTTTAAAAAAGGAGTTGTGGCCATAGCAGGCGTGCGCCATCACCAGCGCCTGCATAGTGATGGTATTTTCCTCCATCAGATAGGCGATACACGGATTGGAGTTAATGACGATTTCATAAGCCAGGCCCTGCTGACCGTGCTTATAGCGCTGTTCGGTTTCGATAAATTTTTTACCGAATGACCAGTGCGCGTAGTTGATGGGCATCCCGACGCTGGAATAAGCGTCCATCATCTGTTCAGAAGTGATGACTTCGATTTGATGCGGATAGGTATCAAGGCGATAGAGTTTGGCGACGCGGTCAATTTCTGCAAGGTAGACGTCCAGCAGATCGAACGTCCAGTCGGGACCGTCGCTGAGTCGTTGGCTGTTCGTAATGGACTCATCAAAGATAGTCGTCATAGCGCACCCCTTTTTTAAAACCGGTTTTCGACGTTACATCAGTAGCGACAAACATCCGTTTTCATTACGACCTGCCATGACGCTGCCGCCGTCGGAACAGGCCTGGAATTGAAGCCAGTAACTCAATGATAGTTCACTCTCTCCGATCGCTCAGGGGAATACAATGGAAATCTTCGGCAGAAAATAGAGCGGAAGCCGGAAAATCATTTTAACGTCAGGCAAAGCGCAAAAAATAATAATCCGGACAGGATAATATCCTGTATATAAGCGGAAAATATGGCGTAATCATATTCTGCTGCGGAAAGGAATAAATAGCGCCTTCATGATTATTTGCTGCTGCCGTCGCAACTATTGCAATATTAAACTCCGATTTATCATCGGCATCTTGTTTTTATTCCCGCCCAGGGTAAAAAAGAAGGGCAATATTTTTACAGGGCGTCCGCTGTCATCCCGCAGCTTTTTTCACCGCAGCGGCCGCCTGTATCCAGTGTATTCATCTTTAAGAAACCGGCGGTGGAGTAGCGATGCGAGTTGTCATTCTGGGAAGTGGCGTGGTGGGCGTGGCCAGCGCCTGGTATCTGGCCCAAAGCGGGCATGAGGTGACGGTTATCGACCGTCAGCCCGACGTGGCGCTGGAAACCAGCGCGGGCAACGCGGGACAAATTTCGCCCGGCTATGCGGCACCGTGGGCGGCGCCCGGCGTGCCGCTGAAGGCGATAAAATGGATGTTTCAGCGTCATGCGCCGCTGGCTATCCGCCCGGACGGCAGCCGTTTCCAGCTGGCCTGGATGTGGCAAATGCTGCGTAACTGCGATATGCGCCACTATCAGGAAAATAAAAGCCGCATGGTGCGCATCGCCGAATACAGCCGCGACTGCATGAAGGCGCTGCGCCATGAGACGGGTATTGCCTATGAGGGACGCCAGGGTGGAACGCTGCAGCTTTTCCGCACCGCGCAGCAGTTTGAAAGCGCCACCAAGGATATTGCGGTATTAAAAGAGGCGGGCGTGCCCTATGAACTGCTGGAAGCCAGCCAGCTGGCCGAAGCGGAACCCGCGCTGGCGACGACCAGGCATCTGCTGACCGGCGGTCTGCGCCTGCCTAACGACGAAACCGGCGACTGTCAGCTGTTTACTCGTCGGCTGGCAGAGATGGCGAAGGCGGCAGGCGTGACTTTCCGCTTTAATACGCCCGTCGACGCGCTGCTGCAGGAGCATAACCAGATTGTTGGCGTGAAATGCGGCGCTGAGATCGTGACGGCGGACGCGTACGTAGTGGCGTTCGGCTCTTATTCCACTTCGCTGCTCCGCGACATTATCGCTATCCCTGTTTATCCGCTGAAAGGCTATTCGCTGACTATCCCGATTACCAATCCGGAGGCGGCGCCCGTTTCCACGGTGCTGGACGAAACCTATAAAGTGGCGATTACGCGTTTTGATAATCGGATCCGCGTGGGCGGCATGGCGGAGATCGTCGGCTTCAATACCAAACTGCTGCCCGCCAGACGCGAAACGCTGGAGATGGTGGTGCGGGATCTCTATCCGCAGGGCGGCGATCTCGCCCAGGCGACGTTCTGGACCGGGCTGCGTCCGATGACCCCGGACGGCACGCCGATTGTCGGCCGCACGCCGTTTAAAAATCTTTATCTGAATACCGGTCACGGAACGCTCGGTTGGACCATGGCCTGCGGCTCCGGACAGCTGCTTTCTGATATTATCTCAGGACGCGCTCCGGCGATTGCCGCTGACGATTTATCGGTTATGCGTTATCTGCCGGGATTTCTGCCCACTACAGGCCCAATACTGCACGGCGCGCGCTAGTTTCCGCTTATAACAGGAGAAGTTATGTCTCGTCCTATTGTCGCAACTATCGACACCAGCGCGTTGCGGCATAACCTGGCCGTCGCCCGCCAGGCTGCTCCTCGCTCTCACGTCTGGTCGGTGGTAAAAGCCAACGCCTACGGACACGGTATCGCTCGCGTCTGGCAAAGCCTGTCAGAGACCGACGGTTTTGCGCTGCTGAATCTTGAAGAGGCTATTCTGCTGCGCGAAAGCGGCTGGAATAAGCCCATCCTGCTGCTGGAAGGTTTTTTCCATGCGGACGAGCTGCCGATTCTGGATCGCTACCGGCTGACCACCAGCGTGCACAGCAACTGGCAGATCCAGGCGCTGGCGAAGGCGAAGCTTTCCGCGCCGCTGGATATTTACCTGAAAATGAACAGCGGCATGAACCGTCTTGGCTTTCAGCCCGCGCTGGTACAGCAGGTGTGGCACAAGCTTAAAACGCTGCCGAACGTTGGCGAGATCACGCTGATGGCGCATTTTGCCGAAGCGGAAAGCAATGAAGGCGTGACGGCGCCGATGGCGCGCATCAATCAGGCGGCGGAAGGGCTGAACTGCCCGCGCTCGCTGGCGAATTCGGCGGCGACGCTGTGGCACAGCCACACCCATTACGACTGGGTGCGTCCGGGCATTATCCTCTATGGCGCTTCGCCAAGCGGCGACTGGCAGGATGTCGCCAGCAGCGGGCTACGGCCAGCCATGACGCTGAACGGTGAAATCATCGGCGTCCAGTCGCTCAGGCGCGGCGATGGCGTAGGGTATGGCGCACGCTACCGCGCCAGCGACGAGCAGCGTATCGGCATCGTTGCCTGCGGCTATGCCGACGGCTATCCGCGCCATGCGCCAACCGGCACGCCGGTTTGGGTTGATGGCGTCAGAACGCAGATTGTCGGCGCGGTTTCCATGGATATGATCACGGTGGATTTGACGCCCTGCCAGCAGGCGGGCATCGGTACTCAGGTGGAGCTGTGGGGTAACAACATCAAAATCGACGAGGTGGCAAAAGCGGCCGGTACGGTAGGCTATGAGCTGATGTG
>Ga0268256_1001652_pt1 | contig 12841 bp, 9 predicted proteins | sample AgamicAtAmrz_FD_200247 | JGI IMG/M metagenome (GOLD analysis project Ga0268256, IMG submission 200247) | Agave microbial communities from Guanajuato, Mexico - At.Am.rz (v2) (version 3) | ecosystem: Host-associated > Plants > Roots > Rhizosphere | place: Guanajato, Mexico | collected 2012-06-07
CGCCGAGTTCATGCCGAAAGAAGGCGACCGGATCGAAGTGCGGGCGCTCGTCACGATGTACGAGCCGCGTGGCGAGTTGCAACTGAATGTGGAAGCCGTGCGGCGGACCGGCCAGGGTCGTCTGTATGAAGCGTTTTTGCGGCTGAAGGCGCAGCTCGAAGCTGAGGGGCTCTTCGCTGCGGAGCGCAAGCGCGCGTTGCCGTCGCATCCGCGCGCGATTGGCATCGTGACGTCGTTACAGGCCGCGGCGCTGCGCGACGTGCTCACGACGCTGTCACGCCGCGCGCCGCATATTCCGGTGATCGTCTATCCCGCACCGGTGCAGGGGGCGGGCGCAAGCGCGAAGCTGGCCGCGATGGTCGAGGCGGCCAGTGCGCGGCGCGAGGTCGACGTGTTGATCGTATGCCGAGGCGGCGGTTCGATTGAGGACCTGTGGGCCTTCAACGAAGAAGTGCTTGCGCGCGCCATTGCGGAAAGCGCCATTCCGGTCGTGAGCGGCGTCGGTCACGAAACCGATTTCACGATCGCCGACTTCGCCGCCGACGTGCGCGCGCCTACGCCCACCGGCGCGGCCGAACTGGTGAGTCCGCAGCGCGTGCTGTTGTTGCGCGAACTCGATCAACGGCACGCCACGCTCGCGCGCGGCTTCGGCCGGATGATGGAACGGCGGGCCCAGCAGCTCGACTGGCTTGCGCGCCGGCTAGTGTCGCCCGCCGAGCGTCTTGCGCGGCAACGCATGCATTTGCAGCAACTGAGCGCGCGGCTCACGTCGGCGGGCGCGCGGCCGGTACGCGACGCACGAGCACGCTTTTCGCTGCTGCACATGCGCTGGCAGCGCTGGCGCCCTGACCTTGACGCGCATCGGGCGCGACTCGACGGTCTCGCGCAACGGCTGGATGCCGCGTTGCTGCGCCAGCATGAACGTCAGGTCGCCCGCATTGCCACGCTGTCGGCGCGCCTCGAAGTGCTCAGTCCGCAGCGCACGCTCGAGCGCGGCTATGCAGCGGTGCTCGATGCGCAGACGGGGCGCGCGGTGCGTGCGCCTGCGTCGCTGAAACCGGGACGTCGCCTGACCGTGCATCTTGCCGAGGGCGCCGCCGACGTTGCTTTGTCCGACGTTCAACCGCGTCTTGCCGATGGTTTCTGACAGCGCGTGAGCAGCGTGCGAATGAGATTGTTCACAAGCGCGCATGCGTACTTTTGACTGTGCGACGCCGCTTGTGCCGGTTCTCGGCGAGCAGTAATTACGCGCTTTTACAGGCCATTCGCCGCTGCCGGACATAAAGTCCGTTGGTTTGCGGGGTTATTCCAAGTCGCCTACAATCGAGTGCTCTGAAGCGTTATCCGCAGACTCCCCACAACAGATACAGACTGAAGGAAAGCACCATGGAACATACGCTCCCGCCGCTGCCGTTCGCGAAAAACGCACTCGCTCCGCACATGTCGGAAGAGACGCTCGAGTTTCACTACGGCAAGCATCACCAGACCTATGTGACCAACCTGAACAATCTGATCAAGGGCACGGAGTTCGAGAACCTGTCGCTCGAAGAAATCGTGAAGAAGTCGTCGGGCGGCGTGTTCAATAACGCAGCTCAGGTGTGGAACCACACGTTCTTCTGGAACAGCCTGTCGCCGCAAGGTGGCGGCGCACCGACCGGCGCGCTGGCGGATGCGATCAACGCCAAGTGGGGCTCGTTCGACAAGTTCAAGGAAGAGTTTGCGAAGACCGCCATCGGCACGTTCGGCTCGGGTTGGGCATGGCTCGTGAAGAAGGCAGACGGTTCGCTCGACCTGGTGTCCACGAGCAACGCGGCCACGCCGCTCACCACGGACGCCAAGGCGCTGCTGACCATCGATGTGTGGGAACACGCGTACTACATCGACTATCGCAATGCACGTCCGAAGTTTGTCGAGGCGTACTGGAACATCGTCAACTGGGAATTCGCAGCGAAGAACTTCGCGTAATTGCTGGTGCCACATATACGGGAGCGGAACGACGCGCTGTAATGTAGTTTCGAAACCGTAGTGGAAATGAAAGCCCTCCGTTGTGAGGGCTTTTTGTTTTTGCTTTGTTGTGGATTTGGTTTTAGTTTGCGTTTTTGTTTTAGTTCTCGGTTTGGCTTGTTCCAGTGCTGGTGGGCGTTCGCTTTCGAAGAGCCACAAAACAAACATCGCTTACGAGCTTGCGAACTGCGCATCGGCAGATAAACGCAGGGAGCCCGCATGCGTGGGTGTTGTCCTCACCATTATTTGTTCGCGGCTCGGTAAAAGCGAGTTAGACGAAGGACCGATCGATTGTGAATGAGCCGTGCCTGACGTCGAACATACAACCGTTAGCGTCTCCTCCTGTTTGGCATGAAGGCTTAGCATTTAGGGTGCCTCATTCCGGGTCCCTCTATTGAGAGACTTTCGCGTGACTGCAGATAGCGCCAACCCTGGTTCGCACGCCCGCATCAATTTTTGTCACTGTTCGTAACCGCGCCAGCCGGCGCGCCGCGCGGCTAAGGCTAGCGGCGCGGATCTGCGGATTGATGCAAAACATACGGTAACGATCCGGTAAACATGCTTTGGGCGGATTGGCATAACGTATGTCTCCCGTCTCCTGCCATTCGCACCATCATGATTTCGAGTTCAAAAACGGTACGTATCGGGCTGCCTCTCGGTGCCGTCGCGCTTGCGCTGCTCGGCGGCTGTGCTGTGGTGCCGCCCAGCGGTCCGTCGGTGGTGGCCATGCCGCGCAGCGGCGAGCCGCTTAGTCAGTTTCAGCAAGACGATTACGCTTGCCGCGATTATGCGTTCCGTTCCTCCGATCCGGCCGGTGCTTCGCAAAGTGCAACTACGAACAGTGTTAATAGTGCAGCGGTGGGCACGTTGGGCGGCGCGGCGGTCGGCGCGCTCATCGGAGCGGCGGCCGGCAATGCGGGTGCCGGTGCAGCCATCGGCGCGGGCAGCGGTCTGCTGATTGGCGGCGCAGCCGGGGCGAACGGCGCCCAGTATTCGGCAAACAGCCTGCAGGCGCGATACGACGCGGCGTACGCGCAGTGCATGACTTCGAAGGGCAACACGATCTCCCAGCCACAAGTGCCGGTTTATGTGCCGCAGCCGGTTTATGCGCCACCGCCCGTATATGTTGCACCGCCGCCGCGCTACTACGGGCCGCCGCCAGTCATATACGCGCCTTATCCGTACTACTGATCGCCCTGTTGCTTCAACAGGCGATCATCCGCGCCGCCGCACCTCGCGATCGCTCGGCTCGCTCCTGCCAGGCGCACGTTGCGCGCCTGGCGCAGACTGCAGAGACCTCAGGCGACTTCAAGAGGCTCGCGCAGAGGCGGACCGACAAATTGCCGTGATGACGATGAACGATCTATTTCGCTTCGTTAGCTCCTGCTGTCTTGCGCGAGCGACGAGCCTTTGACGAGTCCGTCTTGCGCGCGGCCTTCTTGCGTGGCGCGGGCGTGTCGTCCGTCATCGTCGAAGCCTGGGTTGCTGGCGACGCCGTTTCTGCACTATCACCCGATACTGCGGGTGCCGGCTTTCGAGATTTCTTCGCGGCTGTCTTCCGCGGTTCAGGTTGCTTGCGGCGGTTTGCTGCCGTTGCGTTCGTTGCGTTCGTTGCGTCAGTGCGCTGCGCGTCAGCGCTTTCGGGGGCGCCCGTATGGTCGGAAGCCTGGCTCGACCTTGCCTCAGAGCGTTGCGGAGCGTCGGAGAATCTATCCTCGCTTTGGGGCGCGGGCATAGGCATCTCTCGGGCAAGAGGGCTGGTCAGCTCCGCTGCACCGTGTTCGCCGCTGGGCCGCCCGGCGGTTTTGGCGTGGGACGCGGTCTCTGGTGCACTGCTCTGCGCGACTTCTTGCCGGTCTTCGTGCGGGACTTCATGCGGGACTTCATGCGCACCCTCATGCACGCCCTCACGCGCGACTTCATGCACAACCTCGTCCGCAAACCCATGTGCAGCTTCGTGCTCCGCTTTGGGCGCTACCTGAAGCGCTGTTCCACGTGCGGCGCTGCGGGCGGCTTGCTGGCTAGCGCCTCTCTTTCGATCGCCACGTCCACGACGACGAGAATCCTGTTTGCCGGCTGTATCCGTGCCTACCGTTCCAACGGTTGCGGATTCGTCGAGCTGTTCCGCTTCCTCGACAATATCGAGAGCCGCGCCCGTCCGTGCCCCTGTCTGCTCGGCCCCCGGTTCGCCTGCACTATCTCCAATCACGCTCGATGCAGCGCTTCGGTACACATAGGCCCCTGACTTCTCGTCACGGCCGAATTCGAGCAGTCCGCGTGCGTGCGCCTCTTCAAGAAGATTACCGAACGCGCGAAAGCCATAATACGTTTCGTTGAAATCAGGCTTGCGCCGCTTGATCGCATTCTTCAGGACCGAGGCCCAGATCTTTCCGCTGTCTCCGCGTTCGGACGCGAGCGCGTCGAATGTCTGTACCGCGATTTCTATGGCTTTCGTGCGACGCTTTTCGAGATCTTCCTTCTGGCGGCTTTTCTCTTCATCTAGCGATGGCTTGGCTGTGGGCTGCACGTTCTTCTGCTGGCGCGACGACTCCCTTTTTGCGACGGCGCGCTGACTCTCGCGCACCAAATCGTCGTAAAAGAAGAACTCGTCGCAGTTCGCGATCAGCAGGTCTGACGTGGACTGCTGAACGCCGACGCCAATCACCTGCTTCGCGTTCTCGCGCAATTTCGACACCAGCGGCGAAAAATCGGAATCGCCGCTAATGATCACGAACGTATTGACGTGCGACTTCGTGTAGCAGAGGTCGAGCGCGTCCACGACCAGCCGGATGTCCGCCGAATTCTTGCCGGATTGACGTACATGTGGAATCTCGATCAATTCGAAATTGGCCTCGTGCATAGCACCCTTGAAACTCTTATAGCGGTCCCAGTCGCAGTAGGCTTTCTTGACGACAATGCTGCCCTTGAGCAACAGACGTTCGAGCACCAGCTTGATATCGAACTTGTCGTACTTCGCGTCGCGCACGCCCAGCGCGACGTTTTCGAAGTCGCAGAATAGCGCCATGCTGACGGTTTCGTTGGATGACGCCATGTCAATCTCCATTGAAGCGCTCGTCGGAATCGACGAATCGCGACAATGATAGCGATTCCAGCCAACGGGATCAGCTTTTGCCCCGCCAACGCAGCAAATCTTGCGGAGTTATACGTCATGGCGCCCGCCTGACGCGACAGGATGCGAGCCTAATGCCGCGCGCGTTTCCAATACCTCGTCTACAAGGCCATACGCTTTTGCTGCGAATGCGGACATGAAATTGTCTCGGTCAGTGTCGCGCGCGATTTCCTCGACACCGCGCCCGGTCCGTTCGGCCATCATTGTGTTGAGGCGTTCGCGCAGGTAGAGCACTTCCTTAGCCTGAATGTCGATGTCCGCCGCCGTGCCCTGGCCGCCGCCCGAAGGCTGATGAATCATGATGCGGGCATTGGGCAACGCATACCGCTTGCCCGGCTGGCCCGCACATAGCAGAAACGTGCCCATGCTCGCTGCAAAGCCGGTGCATAAAGTGGAAACCTCTGGCTTGATGAACTGCATGGTGTCGTAAATGGCGAGTCCGTCGTACACCGAACCGCCCGGCGAATTGATGTAAAAGGAAATGTCCTTGTCCGGATTCTCGGACTCCAGAAACAGTAATTGCGCCACAATGAGACTGGCCGATTGCTCGGCCCGACGAGGAATACGATGCGCTCGCGCAGCAAGCGTGAATAAATGTCGTACGCGCGCTCGCCGCGGCCGGACTGCTCGATTACTGTGGGCACGAGGCCGAGGCCTGTAACCGGTGGATAGCTGAATTGCATGTCTACCTCGTTGAAGTGGGCTGCTGTCACCGCATGACGCTTCGGCGCGAGGCCGCGTGACACAAATTTTTTTCCGCGTGCCTGTCACGCGGCGACCCGCTCAACCGTCAAGCTGCAATGGATGCCTTTGCGGCGCGTCGTCCAGCAATTCCATAGGCGGCGCACGCGTTTTTCACCACGCACGATCTGGAGGTCCACGCATGAAAGAACATGAAATCGACAAGGCATCCAGCTTCCGGGCTGTGCGCGCCCGTCTGCTCGCGTTGGCGTATCGCATGCTCGGCAGCCGCGCCGAGGCCGAGGACATCGTGCAGGACGTCTGGCTGAAGTGGCACCTTGCCGATACCCATGCAGTGCAGACCCCGGCCGCCTGGCTCACCACGCTCACCACGCGCACGGCGATCGACCGCCTGAGAAATGTGCAGCGCGAACGTGAATCACAGGCCACCGGCTGGCTGCCGGAGCCGTGGCTAGATGAATTTGCGCCATCGGCGGAAGAACTTGCCTTGCGTGCTGCGGAAATGTCCTATGGCGTGATGCTGCTGCTCGATCGTCTCAAGCCTGACGAGCGCGCAGCGTTCGTGCTGCACGAAGCGTTCGACTGCGACTACGCCGAAATCGGCAAGATCCTTGAGCGGCCACCGGCTAGTTGCAGGCAACTGGTTCATCGGGCGCGGGAGCGTGTGCGGCGCGCGGGTGCGCCGTTGCAGCGGCGCGATCCCGGCGCGCACGCGCTAATTGTCGAGCGTTTGCGCAATGCGCTGCAGGCGCAGGACCGGACGAGCTTGCTCGAGCTGTTCAGCGCTGTGCCAGAAGTCGTCAGTGACCAGCCTTTGTGCGAGTCGCCAGCTACGGTAGCGCGGTCGTCGGAGGCTGTGCAGGCCATCGCCGAATCGCATTCGAACCGCGTGCCGGCGAAGGCACTTGCCGAGGCCGGCGCGAGCGCGCCAGACCTGGCATTCCAGGACTGGATGGAGAAGGTGACCTCGCTCGCGCGTCAGGCGCGGCAGGCGGAGCTCGTGTCGGTGGACGGAATGCTGTCTATCGCGCTGCTAGTAGAAGGGGAGGTCGTCGCGTTGATCGACGTTTCGATCGAGGGCTCAGGCGCAGCGCTGACAGGCGGCGCCAGATGCGGCATGAAAACGGGCAAAACCACGGAAACGGCCAAAACCCCGAAAACGGCCAAAACAGTTGGCAGGGGCGAAGGAATACCGAAGGTTGCACCAGGCAGCACAAGAAGCGCCATGACAAGCGAGCCGCGCCGTGGCCTCGCAACCGGCTTTTCAACTAGCCTTGCAACTAGCCTTGCAACTGGCCAGACAACCGGTCTGACTCCCGCCGAAGCGCTCGACCAGGAACCGCCATACGGCCATACCGAGGGCCTCGCAAAAATTGTTTCGTTGCGCTGGGTCACGAGCGCGTCGCGATTACAAGCCGCGAACCGTCTGCTCGGCCGCGCGGCGGTCACCGAACTGCTGTCGCGCATCCAGCAGCGTTCGCTGGATTCAACTGCGATGGGCCGCGACTTCCCAGTTGATGTCTACGCATAGCACCTGCGTGCCGCCCGACGTATGGGCGGCGATCGAAGCAGTCACGCACAGGTGCGCTTCATTGATCGAGAGGTACGGAGGGGTGAGATGCACTTGATCCGGCGCCCGCATCGCCTGAATGAAATATGGCCGACGCTCCCAGCTTGCGCCCTCGGAATGCAACAGCGGACGGAAGCGTTTGGCGCGTTGCGAGGCGCGCCCGGGAGGCAGCATGTTATCGCCGATCTGCCGTCCGGAACCGTCGAGAATGAAGCAGCGCGCTGTTTCGCCAAGTTTCAGCAGCGGGGCAGTCGCCTCGGCAGGGGGCTGCCCGGCAACCAACTGCGCCGCGGCTGTTTCAAGCGCGGTGACATACGGTGCGAGCCGCGTGGCCTGCGCGCGTTCGCGCGCGGCAACGCGCTCGCGCAACGCTGCAGAAAGCGAATCCATCAGGCGGGCAGCGGCTTGCGGCTTGACCGGTTCGACGCTCGGGCCGGCGAAGAACGCGCCCTGCACGAAGTCCACGTTGCATTCCAGTGCAATGAGGGCGTCGCGTTCCGTCGTCAGGCCGCCCATCAACACCAATTGGCCGGATTCGTGCAGCAGCGAAACAAGACCAGGCAGAACGCGTTCAATGTGCGAATGTTCGCTTGCCTGCGCGAGAATGCAGCGGTCAAGCGTGACGATATCGGGGCGCAGGTTCCATACGCGGTCAATGTTCGAGTGCTTCGCGCCGAAGCCGTCCAGCGCGATGAGGAAGCCGGACTTGCGCAGCGCATCGATAATCTCCGCGAAGCGCGTCGTTTCTCCGCCCGCCTGTTCGGACACTTCGAGCACTACGCGCTGAGGGGGCAAGCCCAGTGCCTTGAGTCCGGCGAGCAGTGCGTCGCCGTAGCTCGTGTCCATCAGCGCCGCTGGATGAAGGCTCAGAAAAAGCCATTCGTCGTGACTGTCGAACGCATTGAAGTTGCCAAGATGGAGCGACTCCGCCAGCCGTCCGAGTTCCAGCAGGTCGCCGCGGCGCGCTGCCTGCGTGAACACCTCGTGCGAGGGGACTTGCATGGCATGCTCGTCGTGCGCGCGCAACGAGGCGTGATAGCCGATCGCGCGGCGGTGCGACACCGAGAACACCGGCTGGAATACGCTGAAGACGGTGTAGCCGCCATAGAGTACGGTGCGCCGGGAGCCCTCGTCGCCGGCCATCGGGCGGGGAGGCTGAAAGCCGGGAGGATCGAGTTCGATCATGCTCATCATGTCAGTCGTGTGGGGTGGCGGCCAGATTACGGGCTCAATGCGTAATCTCCATGCGCAATACGTCAGTTTACAGGATAGCCGAGCAAGATCTATGCGCATGCGGAAAGGCCGCTAGGGCGTGCGATCAACGCATGGATTTCGCGACTTTGGGTGTTAATGCGGCGTGGACACCCGGATCCGCACTGTGCTGGTGCGAGGCGCGCCCTGTTGCGGACGGCAATTGCAGAGCGCATCTTGCTCCGCGATCGCGCCTTGGTGTTTGGCAAGGTAGGCTAAGCGCGGCGCTCGACTTGAGTGGCCTTCACCCGAAACCGCTCAAGCCTCGATCAGATAAAGGCGGCGATACTTCCCGCCAGGAGCGGGCGGCGAACAACATCATGACGGAGAGGCATTCAAGACCCGCCGGCAAAAAGCGTCGTTACGGGACACAAAGCGGATCGCCAGTCGCTCCCGCTCGTATTCGCAAAGCGATCAGGTCCGCTCCGAAGGATCCGTCTTCTTGGCCGGCGTGCGGATTTCGGGCGACAACTGCGCGAAGATCCACGCGGAGCCCGCAGTGATAATGCCGACACAAAGGAACGTCGCATGAAAAGCCGGCAGAGAGTTCGCGGCCGTCACGCGCGGCAACAGACCTGTGAAAGTAGCGAGCAGCGCGCCCGCAACGGTAACGCCGAGGCTCATGGAGAGCATTTGAACCAGGGAGAACAGACTATTGCCGCTGCTTGCGCCGCCAGTGCCCAGATCCTTGAGCGTCAAAGTGTTCATCGCGGTGAACTGCATCGAGTTGACGGCGCCGAAAAACGCCAGTTGCACGAGCCGCAGCCACAACGGTTGGCCCGCGCTCGTCAGCGAGAAGCTCGCCATCGTCAAGCCGACAAGAACTGTGTTGGCGAGCAGTACGCGCCGATAGCTGTACTTGACGATCAACCGTGTCACGAGCCGCTTCGACGCCATGCCGGCGGCTGCGACGGGCAGCATCATCAGGCCCGCTTCGAATGCGCTGTAGCCGAGGCTCACTTGCAGCAGCAACGGAATGAGGTAGGGCATCGCGCCGCTGCCGATCCGCGCGAACAGGTTGCCCAGCAGTCCGACGCTGAACGTGTGGATCTTGAACAGATCGAGCGGAAAAATAGGCGCGGGCTCGCGCACGGCATGCAGCCCGTAGGCGACAAAGCAGGCGAGGCTCAGAATCAGCAGCACCAGCACGGTCGCATGCTGAATGCCGAATTCGGTGCGGCCGTCCAGTGCGAACGAAATGGCCACCATGCCGACAATCAACAACAAATAGCCCTTCACGTCGAACTTGCCAACCTGTTCGTTGCGGCTGTCCGGCATGAAGATGAATGTGGCAATGCATCCGGCTACACCCACGGGGACGTTGATGAGAAAGATCCAGTGCCACGACGCGATCTTGACCAGCCAACCGCCAAGCGTCGGCCCGATCAACGGGCCGATCAGTCCGGGAATTGCCACAAACGAAAGGGCTGGCAGATAGCGCTCGGCCGGGAACGTCCGCAGCACGGCCAGCCGTCCGACCGGCAGCAGCATGGCGCCGCCCACGCCTTGCACAATGCGGAACACGACCAGTTGGTTCAGCGTGTGAGCGTTCGCGCAGAGCAGCGACCCGACCGCGAACACCAGAATCGCGCTGAAGAACACGCGCCGCGTACCAAATTTGTCAGCAAGCCACCCGGAGACCGGGATCATCACCGCCATCGTCAGCGAATAGGCGATCACGACCGACTGCATGCGCAGCGGCAGTTCGCCGAGGCTTGTTGCCATCGCGGGGAGCGCGGTGTTGACGATGGTCGAATCCAGCGTCTGCATGAAGAAGCCCGTTGCGACCAGCCACAACATGACCGTGAGCGAACGGGCGGAAGGTGCGCTGGGTGCGACGGTTGCGGGGGCGGGCGGAGTCGGCGGCGAGGACATGAAGTAGCGGCTAGGCGCGGGGGAGCAGGGACTCGCTATTCTAGGGAAAAGCTGCGGACCCCGCAGGTAGGACAAGCCAGTCATGAAGCCCGCATGGCCGCAGATAGAAAAAGTGCGGACCGGGCGCCCGGTCCGTCAACGCAACTGCGCCGCCGCCTTGAAAAATGCCTGCGCCCGCGGATCATTGCCGAATGCCGCGTGAACCCGTATCCACGGGCTCGGCTCCATGCCCGGCCGGAAATAACTGCCCGGCGCTACCGTCACGCCCAACGGCGCGCCGCACTCCACGAGCCGTTCGGCATTGTCCACATGCGGCACGCGGGCCCACAGGAATTTGCCGCCGACCGGCTTCTCGAACACTTCCCAGCCCGCGTCTTCGAGCGTCTGGATCGTCGAGCCGAGCGCATCGCGCATGCGGCGGCGCAGTCGTTCGAGATACTTGCGGTAGGCGCCGCGCTCGAGCAGCGACGCGGTCACCGCTTCGGCAAACAGCGAGCCGCCGATGCTCGTCAGCATCTTGATATCGACCAGGTCCTTGATGATCGCATGGCTCGCGACCACACAGCCGATCCGCAACGCAGACGAGAGCGTCTTCGAAAGTCCGCCGATGTAGATCACATGCTCGAGCTGGTCGAGCGTGGCAAGACGGTCCGTGACGTCGGTCTGAAAGTCGGCGTAGACATCGTCTTCGATGATCGTGAAGCCGTGCTCGCGCGCCAGTTGCAGCAGCCGGAACGCCACGGGCGGCGCGACGGTCGTTCCCGTCGGGTTGTGGAACACCGTGTTGATGAAAAAGAGCTTCGGCCTGTGCAGCTTCAATTGCGCCTGCATGACATCCAGGTCCGGCCCGCTGCGCGTGCGCGGAATGGCGACGAGCCGCACGCCGTGGAGCTTTAGCAGCCCGTACAGGTTGTAGTAGCCGGGGTCTTCGACGAAGATCGTGTCGCCTGCTTTCAGCATGTAGCGCATGAGCAGGTCGAAAGCCTGGCTCGCGCCGTTCGTAATGAGGATCTGCGACGCGTCTGCGCGAATTCCCAGTTGCGCGATGCGCGCCTGCAAATGCTCGCGCAAACTGAGATTGCCGAGCGGCGTCGCGTAGTCGACCATGCTCGCGGGATCGGTGCGCAACACATGCCGTATGGCCTGCGCAATGCCCTCCGTGTCGCGCCACGCTTCGGGGATAAATCCACTGCCGAGCTTGAGCGTCTCGCCCGGATGGTTGAATTGCTGGAGCAGGTGGTCCGATTCGTCCTCGGCGCGGCGCGGGTCCGACGTGCCATCGCACTGCCAGGCGCCCGGCGCCCGGTCGGCCACATAGAACCCCGAACCGTGGCGCGAGTCGACGTAACCGAGCGACACCAGCCGGTCGTATGCCTCGATCACCGGGAAGCGGCTGACGCCGTAGTCGGCTGCGAACTGGCGGATCGACGGCAACTTCGAGCCGGGGTGCGCGGCGCGCGAGCGGATCCACGTGGTGACGCCCGCAACGATCTGCTCGGTCAGCGGTACGCCGCTCTCTCTATCAAGCTGGATTTGAGGTCGCATGCTGTTTCCTTCCCGAACGAGGCTCGCGCTCTGTTCGCCGACGCGCGACAACTGTTCGGTTTTTCGACTGCACAGTTCCGATGAAAGTGTTCGGAACTGTGCATGGGTATCCGATGATCGCACGACAATAATCGATACAACAGAAAAGTCCTTTGAAGGAGAACGGCAATGCGTGAAGTGCGGATTTTCGAACTGGAACATGACGAGCCGGCGGCGGCCTGGCGTGTCGCGCGCCCGTCCACCTTCAAGGTGATTTCGGGTGAGATCTGGTTGACGGTCGAGGGCGACAGCGCGGACTACTGGCTGGCGACCGGCGAATCGATCGAACTGCCTCGCCACGCAGTCACGTGGATAAGTGCGGGGCGGGCCGGTGCCCGTTTTGCGCTCGCAAGCGGCTCCGAGCGTGGCGCAACCCGGCCGACGCGGGGCTTTTCGGTGTCGGAGTGGCTGCCGCGCTGGCTCGGCGCGGCGTGAGGGCGGGCGCTTCGCGCGGGGGGCGGTGAAGCCGGGGCCGCTGGGCCAGACCACGCCCTGACACTCAATTCTCATGCTCAGGCTCCCGCCCCCCGAGCCGTGAGCCCTGAGCATGCCCCACGCGTGAACTCTATGCATGAGCCGTGAGCCCTGACCCTCAGCCCAGAGCCGGAGCCGGAGCCCGCGGAGCCGGAGCCCTGAGCCCGGAGCCTGAGCCTGAGCCCGGAGCCTGAGCCTGAGCCTGAGCCCGGAGCCTGAGCCTGAGCCTGAGCCCGGAGCCTGAGCCTGAG
>Ga0268256_1001657_pt1 | contig 12822 bp, 12 predicted proteins | sample AgamicAtAmrz_FD_200247 | JGI IMG/M metagenome (GOLD analysis project Ga0268256, IMG submission 200247) | Agave microbial communities from Guanajuato, Mexico - At.Am.rz (v2) (version 3) | ecosystem: Host-associated > Plants > Roots > Rhizosphere | place: Guanajato, Mexico | collected 2012-06-07
CATGGTGCGCGGCGACGCGAAAGCGCTGTTCCGGGACTGCATCTACGAGCTGCCGCTGCGCTATATGATTAAGCACGGCTATCTGACGCCGCCGGAGCGCCTTGATATGCCGGTGGTGCAGTATGACTTCAGCCGCCTGACGGCCCAGTCCAACGGCCTGTTCAGCGAGGCGGATCTCAATCGCGAACTGAAAAACCAGAAGCGCATCACGCCCCATATCATCAGCCAGATTATGGAGTTCGCTCAGTCGCGCAAAGGGGTGATGATTTTTGCCGCCACCGTGGAGCACGCGCGTGAAATCACCGGCCTGCTGCCAACCGATGAAGCCGCGCTGATCACCGGCGATACGCCCGGGCCGGTACGCGATGAGCTGATTGAGGCATTCAAAGCCCAGCGCTATCGCTATCTGGTGAACGTGTCGGTGCTGACCACCGGGTTTGACGCACCGCACGTCGATCTGATCGCTATTCTGCGCCCTACCGAATCGGTCAGCCTGTACCAGCAGATCGTCGGACGCGGCCTGCGCCTCGCGCCGGGCAAAACCGACTGCCTGATCCTCGACTATGCCGGTAACCCGCACGATCTTTACACCCCGGAAGTGGGCAGCCCGAAAGGGAAAAGCGATAACGTCCCGGTGCAGGTGTTCTGCCCGGCCTGCGGCTTTGCCAACACTTTCTGGGGAAAGACCACCGCGGACGGCACGCTGCTCGAACACTTTGGCCGTCGCTGCCAGGGCTGGTTTGAGGATGACGACGGCACGCGCGAGCAGTGCGACTACCGCTTCCGCTTTAAGAACTGCCCGAACTGCAATGCGGAAAACGACATCGCGGCCCGCCGCTGCCGTGAGTGCGACCAGGTGCTGGTGGACCCTGACGATATGCTGAAAGCCGCGCTGAAACTGAAAGACGCGCTGGTGCTGCGCTGCGGCGGTATGGCGCTGGCGAGCGGCGCCGATGACAAGGGCGAGTGGCTGAACGTCACCTATTATGATGAAGAAGGTGCCGACGTCAGCGAACGCTTCCGGTTGACCACCCCGGCCCAGCGCACCGCCTTTGAGCAGCTGTTTATCCGCCCGCATACCCGCACGCCCGGCGTTCCGCTGGCGTGGAAAACCGCCGCGGACATCCAGCGGCAGCAGGCCTTGCTGCGCCATCCCGACTTTGTGGTGGCGCGTAAAAAAGGTCACTACTGGCAGGTACGCGAGAAAGTGTTCGACTACCAGGGGCGTTTCCGGCGCGCCAATGAATTGCGCGGCTGAGGCTGTTTTCGTTGCTGCTGCCTGAAAACAAAGCTATAATGCCGCCCGCTTTTGCATCCGCAAAGCAGAACAATCGCCTGTTGCTGGGTCGCCTGTAACAGGTTTTTTATTTGAAGAGAGACAGCAATGTTCACTATCGAAGCACAAGCACGTAAAGAGCAGGGTAAGGGTGCGAGCCGCCGCCTGCGCACAGCGAACAAGTTCCCGGCCATCATCTATGGTGGTTCTGAAGCGGCAATCGCCATCGAACTGGATCACGACAAAGTAATGAACATGCAGGCGAAGCCTGAGTTCTACTCTGAAGTTCTGACCATCGCTGTTGACGGTAAAGAAATCAAAGTTAAAGTTCAGGCTGTACAGCGCCACCCGTACAAACCTAAACTGTCCCACATGGACTTCGTTCGCGCGTAAGTGCAAATGAAACCAGAAAAAACGCCGCTTATGCGGCGTTTTTTTATGGCTGAATCTGGGCGGCGCACCGCCCGGTGTTATTTGCCCGACGTGCGGCGCTGAAGCTGATCGCGCAGGTTCGGCGGCGTACCCTTGATGGTCAGGGTATCGGTGGCTGGGTCCCAGAAAATGCGCTCGCCCAGCAGCATGGCATCGAAATTGATGGTCAGACCGCCGCCGCTACCGGCGTATTTAGTGAGCTGACGCAGGGTGCTGCGATCCGCCGGGAACGTCTCTTCCAGCTCATAACCCTGATCGGCAGTAAACTCCTGGAAATTTTTCTCGCCAAAGCTCGGCAGCTCTTTTGCCAGCTCGGAAAGCGCAATCTCCTCCCCCGCCTGAAGCTGCTCGCTGCAGTAGCTGTACACCTGTTGACGCACGTTCTGACGCTCGTTTTTATCGAGCTGCGCTTCCGCAGTGTAGTCATCCACCGCCTGTAACAGGCCACGATTCTGCGCTTTGGTATCAAGCCCCTCGCTGGCACCGAGGAAATCCATAAAGAAGTCGGACACCTTGCGCCCCACGCGCCCTTTCAGGAACGTCAGGTAGCGGGTCGATTCCGGGTTGGTTTCCCACTCGGTGAGATCGATACGCGCCACGATGTCGGCATGAGCGATGTCCAGATAGTGTGTCGAACTGATATCCAGGTTCTCATTCACGCGCATGCTGCTGAGGTTCGTCAGCACTGCCACCAGCAGATATTCCACCGCCAGATAGCGATAGTGGCAGAACAGCACCACACCGCCGTCGGCAAACGGGTATTTCGCCAGCTCGTCGCGCAGACGCGCCGTCGCCGCACGGCTGAACGGCAGGAAATCTTCTTCACCCTGGCGGTGCAGACGCAGGGCCTGCGCCAGCTCGCTCTCTTCGGCAAACAGGCCGTAGGCTTTACTTTTGGCGCTATAAACCCGGTGCAGCTCCGCCATCATCTCTTCAACGGCGGCGCTGGTTTCCAGCAATGAATCGCGCAAGACCAGCTCAAGGTGCTGCTCATCACGCTTGATAAGCTGGTGTATGGCAATCTGGTTGATATCCAGACTCATGATAAACTCTCCTTTCAGACCGGGCGGTATTCAACCACCGCCCGTCGCCTTGTGCAACCGTTGATAAAAATGCGGAAAAAATGCCTCTGCTACGGTAAGATGTCGGACTTTCTTCACAAACTGATTTTGAGTTATGCCACAACAATCCCGCTATAGTGACGAACACGTCGAACAACTGCTGAGTGAACTGGCGCAGGTGCTGGAAAAGCATCAGACGCCGACCGACCTTTCCCTGATGGTACTGGGCAATATGGTCACGAACCTTATCAACACCAGCGTCTCCTCCGCGCAACGTCAGGCGATCGCCCGTTCGTTCGCCCAGGCCTTGCAGTCTTCCATTCACGAAGACAGCAAGCACTAAGGGATATTAACGACTCGTTATGGTGACTAACCGCCAGCGCTACCGTGAAAAAGTCTCCCAGATGATTAGCTGGGGGCACTGGTTCGCCCTGTTCAACATTCTGGTTGCCATAGCGCTGGGAAGCCGTTACCTGTTCATCGCTGACTGGCCGACGACCCTGACGGGCCGGGTATTCTCCTGGGTCAGTCTGATGGGCCACTTCAGCTTTCTGGTCTTCGCCGGTTATCTGCTGATCCTGTTCCCACTCACCTTCGTGGTGATGTCGCAGCGGCTGATGCGCTTCCTCTCCGCCGCTTTTGCCACCGCCGGCATGACGCTGCTGCTCATCGACAGCGAAGTCTTTACCCGATTCCACCTGCACCTCAATCCGGTGGTGTGGGAGCTGGTGATAAACCCCGATCAGAGCGAAATGGCCCGCGACTGGCAGCTGATGTTTATCGGCGTGCCTATCCTGCTGCTGATTGAGATGCTGTTCGCCACCTGGAGCTGGCAGAAGCTGCGCAGCCTGAGCCGCCGCCGTCATTACGCCCGCCCGGTAGCGACGCTGTTTTTCGTCTCGTTTGTGGCCTCGCACCTGATGTATATCTGGGCCGACGCCAACTTCTACCGTCCGATCACCATGCAGCGCGCCAACCTGCCGCTCTCTTACCCGATGACCGCGCGCCGCTTCCTTGAGAAGCACGGCCTGCTGGATGCCCAGGAGTACCAGCGTCGCCTGGTGGAACAGGGCAACCCGGAAGCGGTGTCGGTACAGTATCCGCTGAGCGACTTGCGCTATCGCGACATGGGCACCGGGCATAACGTTCTGCTGATCACCGTCGATGGCCTGAACTATTCGCGCTACGAGAAGCTGATGCCAAACCTGGCACAGTTTGCCGGGCAGAACATCAGCTTTACCCAGCATATGAGCGCCGGTAACTACAGCGATAACGGCATCTTCGGCCTGTTCTACGGCATCTCTCCGGCCTATATGGACGGCGTGCTCTCGGCGCGCATTCCGGCTGCGCTGATTACCGCGCTGAACCAGCAGGGCTATCAGCTCGGCCTGTTCTCGTCAGACGGCTTCAACAGTGCGCTCTATCGACAGGCCCTGCTCTCCGACTTCTCGCTGCCAACGGCGAAACCGCAAAGCGATGCCCAGACCGCCGGGCAGTGGATCAACTGGCTCGATAAATACGCAGCGGAAGATAACCGCTGGTTCTCGTGGGTCTCCTTCAACGGCACAACGCTTGACGGTGACAGCAACCAGCAGAACTTTACCCGTCGCTATGGCCGGGCGGCGCAGAACGTCGACGGGCAAATTTCCCGCGTGCTGGAGGCGTTAAAAGCCGCCGGTAAGTTTGATAATACCGTGGTGATTATCACCGCCGGACGCGGCGTGCCGCTTGACGACGCACGCGACAGCTTCGCCTGGGATCGCTCGCGCATTCAGGTTCCGCTGGTGATCCACTGGCCGGGTACGCCAGCGCAGAGCATCAGCAAGCTCACGCAGCATCAGGACGTGATGACGACCCTGATGATGCGCCTGCTGCACGTCAGCACGTCGCCGGGGGAATACTCTCAGGGTGAAGATCTGTTTGCCGCGACGCGTAAAAATAACTGGGCCATCGGTGCCGACAGCAACACGCTGGCGGTGACCACCCCGCAGATGACGCTGGTGCTGGATAACAACGGCAACTACCGCACCTGGGACGAGGGCGGTCATCGGGTTGATGATGATAAACCGCAGCTCGGGCTGCTGCTGCAGGTGCTGACCGATGAAAAACGGTTTATCGCTAACTGATTGATTAATTATAATCCAGTCAGTTTGCCGTACCCTTGCAATCGGTCGGGAAATGGGTAGTATTAGCCTCCACGTGTCGGCACGTAGCGCAGCCTGGTAGCGCACTGTCATGGGGTGTCAGGGGTCGGAGGTTCAAATCCTCTCGTGCCGACCAAAAATCCTTTAAAAAAGGGCTTATCATTTCGATAAGCCCTTTTTTATTGCCACGTCACACTCGCTTCATGCCTTCGCTGGCGTAACGCGCCGCATCACATCACCCACAAAGCTGCCAGCACCGCCAGCCAGAACACTACACAAACGAGACACAGGAAAAGTACCGAGAAGCGATAAAGGAAATCGATCATTTATCGCCCTTCAGCTGCGAGATCCTGATCTCCCTGATGCAGCGCTGATTCACAAGCAGCAGGGCATACACAGAAACTGCAATCACAAAAGCAATCCCAACAAAGCCCCAACTGTCGAACAAGGCGGTACTGTCACTCAGGCTACAGATGGCAAGGCCGCCCATATAGATAGCCAGCCAAAGAAAAGCGAATAATTTCATCTGCTGTCTTCCAGAGAAAAGCCCCTCTGATGGGGGCTATCATCATCAACCATTACATGTGGAATCCGTGACCCGCTCCGGTATGCCCGCCGAACGCATGGTCGTGAGCGTTATCACCACCGGTGCCCGTGCCATGGTCACCACGAGAGCCACCTTTCGTTGCCCCATCATGGCCGCCTTTAACAGAGGGATGGAAAGCAGAATTGAAGGCTACCTGAACCTGGGTGCCCGGCTTGAGCGTCGAAGCCTTAACGACTTTCCCGTTTACAGCTACAGGCGTGTCAGGGGTCAGCGTAGAGGCACTTACATTGATAGTCTGACCAGTTGGCTTACCGGTAGGGTCCATCTTAGCCCCGGCAATCATAGAAACAGGCGTACCCGTTGGATCATTTTTTGTCATGCTTTGTGAAACACTGCTACCGCGGGTGGCTTGCTCATTTTTTGCATCGATATATGAATGCCCAAAACCCGCTCCTGCTTCATTTTTAGCGTCGATATATGACTGACCGAAGTGTAAGTCTGCAGGTGAAATAGCCGGGGCATGGCTTGTATCCATCGACCCATTTACAGCCTGTTTAGCGTCGTTGTATGCCGCGTTAACACGGGCGCGGGTACTGTCATTTTTATTGTTTACATTATCTTTAAGTGCAGAATCCAAACGATCATTCATGATGTTGAAATCTTCATTTGCCTGTGCATTCAATGAAGCAACACAGGCCAAAGCCAGCAAAGAAACAGATAAGATTTTTGCAGTATTGGTAATCATCATTAACGCTCAAGTTGTTTTATTAAAGTAAATTGCAGATAGCATGGATAACCAGAACCCATGCCGATCGGTAACCGCGCACCCGATACGCAGCAGCCGTCAGATCTAACAGCCTAAAGGGGAGAGCACTGCTCAGGGCTTAACCGCCGCGTACGTCACGCGGTCTGCGTCGTTCACCCTCAGATAAACGGCGTACTTCCCTTTCACCCATTTGAGTGGCGCAGGGTTAGTGAATCCGTACCCATTCAGCGCTTCGTATGCTGCATCCGTCGGTTGATTGAGAACGGAGTCGCGCAAAAATGCGCTGATCTGCTGTCGCTCGGTATTGGTGTTTTGCATTTTTGTCTGGTGAATATCGCAGCCTTGTAACTCAGTAATCTGAGTACAGCCGGAGCGCTCAAGCTGGGCGCGATATTTAGCACTAATGGCATGTGATGGCGTGGCAACGACGGCGAGAAGTGCCAATATATAGACTGTGTTTCTAAGTTTCACCTGGTGATATTTCCGGAGGTCAACTATTTGTGTTGCTAATATAGCAACAGTTCAGGATGTGATATTGATCACAATCAAGTCTGTTTGTCGTGGCGTTACACCGTCGAAATTGCCCTCCGAATCACCTGCTGGCACGGCATATATCTTTAGCAGTTAGTGCGATATCTTTACATTTAACCGTCATAAACCACTGACAAAAAATCCTCTGCTATAATAAAACCTAAGCAAAACAACCAATAGAGAGGATGGATATGAAAAAGACACTGATCATTCCGTTAGCCGCACTGCTGGCGGTAACCGCACTGTCAGGTTGTACGCGCACAAGCTACGCTATCCACACAACGGACGGGCGTACCATCATCAGCGATGGCAAACCAAAAGAGTCTGATGCTGGCCTGCTGGGCTATACCGATGCGAACGGCGTGAAGCAGCAGATCAACAAAACCGAAGTCGAAAAAGTGGCGGAAGTGCCGCACTGATCGTCGAAGCCCCTGCGGGGGCTTTTACTTACCCTCCATACATCCCTTCAACTAAATGCCCACAATCAGCCTGAAACACCATCGATATTTTATTAACCAGTTTTTCACACCGAAAAATATCGTAAATCTGAATTAATCCATTAAGATCGTATGGTAATCTTTCAGCACGATGAATTTGCTTTAAGGAACCACGATGAAACATGCACTGATGCTGATTATCGCTGCCTGCGCCAGCGGTGCCGCATGGGCTGACACCCTCCCCGCTTCGGCGTCCCAGCCGCTTGAGAAAATCGCGCCTTATCCGGCGGCGGAAAAAGGCATGAAGCGCGTGGCGATTGCTCTGCCTGCGCTGGAGAACGAACAGAATTACAAAGTAGAACTGCTGCCCGGTAAAACCCTGAGCGTGGACTGCAACCAGCACCGTATGGGCGGCACGCTGGAGACTAAAACCCTGGAGGGCTGGGGCTATGACTATTATCAGCTGAGCCGCGTCAGCGCGCCGGCATCCACCATGATGGCCTGCCCGAAAAACGAGAAAACGCAGAAGTTTGTGCCGGTACAGCTCGGCGATAAGGCTATGCTGCGCTACAACAGCAAGCTGCCGATCGTGGTCTATGCGCCGGAGAATATTGAGGTGAAGTATCGGGTGTGGAAAGCGGATGAGACGCTGCAGAGCGCCGTTGAACGATAAGCATAAAAAAACCCCGCCGCAGCGGGGTTTTTTGTCAGTTACAGCGCGATATCAGATACCGCGTTAACTTCCTGGTCCGGCATTTTGCCTTCCGGCTTCGGTGCCGGAGAGACCGCTTTCGGCGCTTCGTATTTCAGGCCCAGTACGCGGCTGGTGTTTTCCAGTTCACGTTCCGTGGCGTCAACGTTACCGTTCAGCTTAGTGCCATAAGACGGGATGATGGTTTTCAGCTTCGCCTGCCACTCTGGGGTCGCAACCTTGTCTTTAAACACTTTTTCCATCAGGTGCAGCATGATCGGTGCCGCAGTAGACGCGCCCGGAGATGCACCCAGCAGCGCGGCAACGGTGCCGTCTTTGTCGCTGACAACTTCAGTACCCAGGCGCAGCACGCCGCCTTTCTCTTCATCACGTTTGATGATCTGCACGCGCTGACCCGCCTGCCACAGACGCCAGTCTTCTTTCTTCGCCTGCGGGTAGTATTCCTGCAGCGCTTCGAAACGCTCGTCGTCAGACAGCATGACCTGGCTAATCAGGTATTTCACCAGATCGAAGTTATCCAGGCCTACGTTTACCATCGGCATGAAGTTCGAGGTGGTGGTCGCGCTCATCAGATCCCACAGGGAACCGTTTTTCAGGAACTTGGTGGAGAAGGTCGCGAACGGCCCGAACAGAACGACGCGCTTGCCGTCCAGCATACGGGTGTCGATGTGCGGAACCGACATCGGCGGCGCACCCACGGAAGCCTGACCGTAGACTTTCGCCAGGTGACGGTTAACCACTTCCGGGTTCTCAGACACCAGGAACTGACCGCCGACCGGGAAGCCTGCATAGTTTTCCGCTTCCGGAATACCGGTTTCCTGCAGCAGTTTCAGCGCCGCGCCGCCCGCACCGATGAAGACGAATTTCGCCTTGATGGTACGTTCCTGCTCGTTGTTTTTCAGATCGGCAACGGTCACAGTCCAGGACTTGTCGTCGTTACGCTTGAAGCCGCGCACTTCAGTGCTGAGCTGCAGATCGAATTTCTCGTTCTTCTTCAGAGACGCCACCAGCTGACGGGTGATTTCGCCGTAGTTAACGTCGGTACCGATTTCAGTGCGGGTGGCAGCGACTTTCTGGTTCGGGTCGCGACCTTCCATTACCAGCGGTGCCCACTGCTTGATCTGCGCGTGATCTTCAGAGTAGAGCATGCCGCGGAACAGGGAGCTTTTCTGCAGAGCGGCATAGCGCGCGCGCAGGAAGTTCACGTTCTGATCGCCCCACACGAAGCTCATGTGCGGTACGGTATTGATAAAGGTTTTCGGGTTGGTCAGCACGCCCAGGTTGACCTGGTGGGCCCAGAACTGACGGGAGATCTGGAAGGCTTCGTTGATCTCAACCGCTTTCTCGATGCTGATGCTGCCGTCGGAATTCTGCGGGGTGTAGTTCAGTTCCATCAGCGCAGAGTGGCCGGTACCGGCGTTGTTCCAGCCGTTAGAGCTCTCTTCCGCCACGCCGTCCAGACGCTCAACCATGGTCATCGACCAGTCCGGCTCCAGCTCGTGCAGGTAGGTGCCGAGGGTGGCACTCATGACGCCGCCGCCGATGAGCAGAACGTCGGTTTGCTCTTCTTGCGCTGCGTTAGCCATTCCGGTAAACAGTCCGGTTCCCATCGCTGCCGCGAAGAGAATGGCAGATAAGTTTTTCATATTCATAGCCTTATCGCTTTCTTCTGGCCTTATTCAGGCGCTTATATGGTCTTTGCAGGTGAAAGTTGTCGCCGCAGCCACGCGCACGCGCGGCCTGGATACGCTGACATTTCCATACTTAAGGGGGGCTAAAGTTAACACTACCAGGAAAAGATTGAAATAATGTTTAAAAATTAAATTAATATTTGTCTTAAGTTGTTAATCCGTTGTTTTTATACGTATTTGCGGCTGCGCCTGAAAGTGATTGCGCTAATGAACTGATATAAAAGCAATAATCTTATTAATGGACATAGCGATAAATGCACTTTTAGCGCCAAAAAACTGTGACACAGATAACGGTAGCGAGATTTGTTGCAGACTTGTAAGATAACGCGCGCCGCGCCAGCGCGGCCTCTTCGTTGCCTTCACTGCGGCAATATTGACTGATAACTACCCACTCCCTGCGAAAATAATATGTCTGAAAACAATATCGCTGCGGTTCGTACCGTCCTGCGTTCGCCGCGTCTGCTGGTGAGAGAGACCCTGGCTGGCGTGATCACTGCTCTGGCGCTGATCCCGGAAGTGATCTCCTTCTCCGTTATTGCCGGTGTCGATCCGAAAGTCAGCCTTATCGCCTCGGTGGTGCTGTGCCTGGCGATGTCCTTACTCGGCGGTCGCCCGGCGATGGTGACTGCCGCTGCCGGCTCGGTGGCGCTGGTGATCGGCCCGATGGTGCATCAGCACGGCGTGGGCTACATCCTGCCGGCGGTCGTGCTGGCAGGCATTATCCAGATCCTGTTTGGCGTCTGCGGCCTGGCGCGCATGATGCGCTATATTCCGCGCTCGGTAATGACCGGATTCGTTAATGCCCTCGGGATCCTTATCTTCTTCGCGCAGGTGCCGCACATCTGGGGCCAGTCGCCGCTGGTGTGGGGGCTGTTTGCCCTGACGCTGGTCATCGTGCTCGGTTTGCCTTACGTGACGAAAAGCGTGCCCTCCCCGCTGGTGGCTATCGTGGCGGTGACTGCTATAACTATGGGCTTTGGTCTGCTGACGCCCACCGTCGGCGACGAAGGACCGATGCTGCCGGGTCTGCCAGGGCTGACCGAGCTGCTGGTGCCGTTAAACCTACAAACCCTGCAGATCATCTGGCCCTGCGCGCTGAGCGTAGCCTTTGTCGGTCTGATGGAATCGCTGCTCACCGCCAAGCTGGTGGATGAGATCACCGATACCCCGTCCAGTAAACGCCGCGAATGCTGGGGCCTCGGAGTGGCGAATATTTTTGCCGGGTTCTATGGCGGCATCGCCGGCTGCGCGATGATCGGCCAGACGATTGTTAACGTCGGGCTGGGTAAAGCACGCTCCCGCGTCTCCACCGTTGCCGCCGGGCTGGTCCTGCTGCTGCTGGTGACGGTGCTGAGCGAGATCATGGCGCAGATCCCGATGGTGGTGCTGGCGGGTATTATGATGATTGTGGCGGTGAAAACCCTCGACTGGCACAGCGTCAGGCCCGCCACCCTGAAGCATATGCCGGTGCCGGAAACCCTGGTGATGCTGGTGACGGTGGCTGCCACGGTGGCGACCGGAAATCTGGCGATTGGCGTGGCCGGCGGTGTGATCTTTGCGATGGTGCTGTTCGCCCGCCGCGTGGCACATGTGGTGCGCGCCGAGCGCGAACTGGCAGCGGACGGACAGAGCGTGCGCTACACCGTGCGCGGCCCGCTGTTCTTTGCCAGCAGCAACGACCTGTTCGAACACTTTAACTATGCGGACGATCCGGCGCAGGTCACTATCGACCTGACCCACGCCCAGATCTGGGATGCCTCTACCGTGGCGATGCTGGATGCAATCGAAACCCGCTATGCGCGTCATGATGCAACGGTGACCATCGACGGCCTCGACCTGCGCAGCCGCGATTTCCATCAGCGCTTAAGCGGTAAAGTCTGATGCTCACGGCGGGTGCGCAAGCTTACCCGCCCTACCCGCTATGCGCGTCATGATGCGACGGTAACCATCGACGGCCTCGACCTGCGCAGCCGCGATTTCCATCAGCGCTTAAGCGGTAAAGTCTGATGCTCACGGCGGGTGCGCGAGCTTACCCGCCCTACTGAACTGGCGGACGTATCATCCTGCGCCCCGTCAGCTCCCGGTACGCGCCACCGCGTCGCGGCTGGCGAGGGCGCGCTCTTCGCCGTGCAGCTCTGCCAGCTGGCCGCTGCGCATCTCCAGCAGGCGATCGGCGTGAATGAAATAGTGATCGTCATGGCTGATAGCAAAGATGGTTTTTCCCATCTCCTGCATCAGCGGCAGCAGCACCTGATAGAACTCGCGGCGGAAGTGCGGGTCCTGATCGGCAGCCCACTCATCCAGCAGAATGATGTCGCGATCCTCAGCCAGCGCCAGCAGCAATGCCACGCGCTTCTTCTGCCCTTTTGACAGGTTCAGGTTGAGGATCTTCCCGTTCTCCAGCGTCAGCTTTTCACTCATCTTCAGCCGCTCCAGCCACTGCGCCACCAGCTCAGGTCGCGCCTCCTGCCCGTTGTGCCCCAGCAGCTTGTCGAACAGCCAGACGTCGGTGAATACCGCGGAGAAACGCGCCCGGTAGTCATCGAGCGTCGCGGCGGTAACCGGTTCGCCATCCAGCAGAATGGTGCCGGATACCGGCTGATACAGTCCGGTGAGCAGCATCGCGAGCGTCGATTTCCCGCTGCCGTTACCGCCAATCAGGAACAGCAGCTCGCCGCGCTGGATAGTGAGGTTGATCGGCCCGACGCCAAAGCTGTTGTCCGCATAGTGGAACACCACATCGCGCAGCTCCAGCGTCTGCCACGCCTGCTTCTCACCGCGCGTCGGAAACGCGGGGTGGTAAGGCGCGAGGGCGAATTTGTTCAGCTTGTTGAACGCCACCTGGGCGGTAAGGAGCGTCGGCAGCGCCCCCACCGCAGAGAGCAGCGGCGTGCGCAGGAACAGCAGCGTCAGGGAGTAGATGGCCGCCACGTTGGTATCGGCCCAGCCGAGGCTGTTCGCCATCCAGAACACCAGCCCGATGGCACCGAGCATCATAATGTTCGACCAGTTCACCGCGCTCAGGTGGAAGGTATCGGCGCGAATAATGTGGTGGCGATACTCTTTCGCGTCCGGGGTGTAGATCTGGTCGAAAATCCAGCCGGCACGCTCGCGGTTGAGGGTCAGCTCTTTGCGCCCCTCCAGCACCGTCTGGTAATCCTTGTAAAGCTTGTCTTCGGTTTCACGCAGGATCGCCATGTGCCGATAAACCCGCGACACCAGCAC
>Ga0268256_1001659_pt1 | contig 12813 bp, 10 predicted proteins | sample AgamicAtAmrz_FD_200247 | JGI IMG/M metagenome (GOLD analysis project Ga0268256, IMG submission 200247) | Agave microbial communities from Guanajuato, Mexico - At.Am.rz (v2) (version 3) | ecosystem: Host-associated > Plants > Roots > Rhizosphere | place: Guanajato, Mexico | collected 2012-06-07
CCAGAATATGGAAGCCTGTCAGAGCGCTACGCTGGACGAGTACCAGAGCCAGGATTAATGGCCTTTCGCCCTGCTGGCTGTGACGCAGTCAGCAGCGGCGGCTTCTTTTTGACTGCGTGGCGTCATCAAAACCGGCGGGCGGCAGAGAACGCAGGCGTAGCAAGCCAAAGCGGTCATTGTCATCAGCAGACCGGAAGCGATTGAAAAGCGAAGAGCGTGTTAGCGAGCTGAAAACGATTGAAACGTGGGATAAGCGAAGACGGGTTTAGCGAGTCGAAAGCGGGATAAGCGAAGACGGGTTTAGCGAGTCGAAAGCGGGATAAGTGAAGAAGCTTTTAGCGAGTCAAAAACGGGATAAGCGAAGAAAATTTTAGCGGGGTAACAGGTGATAACCATCGGTCTTTCCCTGACCGCGGCTATCGAGGGTTTCGGGCCGGAGCCATTAATACATAGCGCCTGGCGGTACGTGTTTAAATGTTTCAACATAGCTACGGAACACGTAATTGATAACTTTTTTCATTTTTTGCACCTGAAATTCAACTTTTATTGATAGAACGCAAAAAAAGTATACAAGAAGCGCGCTTTCCAGGCAAATAAATTTGAACCAGATCACATAATTCGCAAGATTATGCGAAAGCAAACCTAAACAAAAGCTAAACGAGACGGGTAAAGCCGGTCTTTTGTCTGCACCTTTACAGGATGCCCAGGTGCTCAACCAGGATACTGGTGCCAATGCCAATCAGCACCACGCCGCCGAAAATCTCCGCCCACTTGCCCATCACCGGGCCAAGAAAACGGCCTAACAGGATGCCCGCCGAAGCCATTACCAGCGTGGAAGCGCCAATCGCCAGCGCGGTCGTCACAATATTCACCTGCAGGAAAGCCAGGCCGACGCCGACGGCCATGGCATCGAGACTGGTCGCGACGGCGGTCATCGCCAGCAGCCAGAATCCGTGACGCTGGGGCGCTTCGCACTCTTCATCCTTTTTACGGAAACCCTCCAGAATCATGCGGCCGCCAAGCACCAGCAGCAGCGTAAAAGCGACCCAGTGATCCCATGCCATTACGTAGCGGCTGGCTGCAATGCCTACGCCCCAACCAATCAGTGGCGTCAGCGCTTCAATCGCACCGAAAATCAGGCCGATGCGCAGCGCTTCTCTCAGACCCGGACGCTGCAGGCTTGCGCCTTTGCCAATCGCGGCGGCAAAAGCATCCATCGACATGCCGAAGGCCAGAATAAGGGTTGCATATAGGTTCATTGTGGTTATACCGGTCTGGCGGTTATCTTATCGCCCAGACATCAAAAGAACGGTTCTTGTTGAAGAAACAAGCCCCTCAGGCTTAATGTGCGTGCATCCTACCACGCGATTGCGCCTATAAAAAGACAATAAAATCAGGTGTTTAAGTATAGCCTTGGCTATACTTTTTAACGAATGCTAATTTCGCGCAAAAAAGAGGCGCAAAAACACTAAAGGAATTACCGGGTTAGTCTGCTCAACCCTGGAGATAATGGGGGATTTTAAGGGGAAAAAAGAGGCCGTCGCTTGATGTAATGTTGCCGATCAATCAGGCGACCTGGCGGGCTGCCGCCTGATGAAATGTTGCCGATCAATCAGACGACCTGGCGGGCTGCCGCCTGATGTAATGGCCCTGATCAATCAGACCATCTGGCGGGCTGTCGCCTGATGTAATGGCCCTGATCAAACAGGTGACTTAACGGGTAGCCGGATGCTACGCCGGAATTTGTTGCGTAATGCAGTGGATATTCCCGCCGCCAAGCAGGATCTCCCGCGCTGGTACACCGGTGATCGAATAATCAGGATACATTTCCCTGAATAAAGCTTCAGCCGTCCGGTCTGTCTTTGCCTCCAGTAACGGGAAGATAATTTGCCCGTTACTGACCAGGTAATTGATATAGGAACCCGCCAGCCGATTACCAGGATAGCGTTCCGTGGCCGTCCCCTGTATCAGCCCCGTGATTTCCTCTTTGGTAGCGTAAAGTGGTTTGGGCGCGGGCATTTTCCATATTTTCAGGCGGCGACCACGCGCATCTGTCGTATTTTCCAGCACCTTTAGCGCGGCGGCAGAACGGGCATACTGTGGATCATTTCGATCTTCCGTCCAGTGCAAAGCCACTTCTCCGGGGCGAACGAAACAACACATATTATCGATATGCCCATTTGTCTCATCGTTAAACACGCCATAAGGTAACCAGATAATCGACTCCACGCCCGTATAATCCCGCAGATAGCGCTCAAGCTCTGCCTGCGTCAGCTGAGGATTACGATTTGAATTAAGCAGGCACTCGGCGGTCGTCAATAAGGTTCCTTCGCCATCGGTATGGATCGATCCGCCTTCAAGCACCAGGCCGGCGTGATAGCAGTAAAAGCCATGATAATCAGCAACCTGATGGGCAATCGCGCCATCGCGTTCCCAGCAGGCGTACAGCCCTTCCTGCGCTCCACCCCAGGCATTAAACATCCAGCTTACTGCGCGCCGCTCGCCCTGATGATTCACCAACACCGTCGGGCCGGTATCACGCATCCAGGCATCATCGCTTTCCATCTGCACCAGGGTAACCAAAGGAGATAAGGTCTGGCGCGCAGACTCCATTTCAGCCGCCGGTACGGCCATAAAAACCGGGGTGGTTCGGGCTATAGCAGCGGCGACAGCGGTAAACGCCAGCTGCGCGGGCCTTCCGTACAATCGCCAGTTATCAGGGCGATAAGGCCAGATCATCCACACCGCCTGCTGCGGCGCCCACTCCGCAGGCATAGCGAATCCATCATGATAAGGGCGGGTAAAAGAAGGCATATATTATCTCCTTACCCTGCCGTCGGAAGTCGCGATAACGCCGTACATCTCTGGTCGTCGATCGCGAAACAAACCCCATGCAGCCCGCTGGGCGGCGATAGCGTCCAGATCGAAAGTATGCACCAGTACGCATTCTTCTGTTTTACCGGCCTGCTTTACCAGTTCTCCCGTCTGGTCGGCAATAAATGAAGAACCATAAAAGGTCATTTCAAGGTCCGGGATATAACGGCTTTGTTCCGTCCCAATACGGTTAGACGCAATAACGGGCAGGATATTAGCCGCAGCGTGTCCCTGCTGAACCCGCGTCCAGTGCGGCTGGCTGTCAATATCGGGATAAGCAGGTTCCGAACCTATCGCCGTGGGGTAAAAGATCAGCTCAGCTCCCTGAAGCGCCAGACAGCGTGCGGTTTCCGGAAACCACTGGTCCCAGCAGATGCCGACGCCGATTTTGGCATACCGCGTTTCCCATACCTTAAAACCGCTGTCGCCGGGAATAAAAAATTGCTTTTCCTGATAGGCCGGGCCATTGGGAATATGCGTTTTACGGTAGGTATCCAGCAAGGTACCATCCGCATCGATCGTTACCAGCGAGTTATAATAAGCGTTATGGCATTTCTCAAAAAAGCTCAACGGTAGCACCACCTGCAATTCGCTGGCAAGGGCGGAAAAATGCTGAATAATCGGGCTGGATGCTTTTTCCTGTGCCAGCAAATAATGCGCCGGATTTTGATCGATACAAAAGTAAGGGGTGGCGAAAAGCTCCTGAATTAAAATAATTTGCGCACCCTGAGCATGGGCCTCACGCACTTTACTTTCCGCCTTAGCGATATTTTTCTCCAGCTCCCAGCAGCAGCGCATTTGTGTTGCCGATACCGTTACGTTTCTCATAACCCTCCTTAAATCAGACAGAAAAACCCTTAAAATTTAGAACGGGAACCTTGCATTTTTCGTTCATATTGCAACAGGCAGCACTCTCCGGCGATTAGCGTAGCGATAATCCCTGCAATAATCGGCAGGCTATGTCTGGCATTAATATTCCCTTTAAATAAATCCGGAAAAATAAACAGCACGATCCCCTGAATAATAAATAGCAGACAGATAATCGTTACCAGCCACTGTCCCACCATCCCGCCCGGTACGCGATAAGGACGGTAAGCCTGGGGAGCCTGATAACGTAACCAGAACCAACCGCTGAACAGAAATAAATAAGGAAGCAGAAAAATACAGCTGGAAAAAGAGAAAATCACCCAGAATAATTCACTGTTGTCGTTGGCAAGCTGGCTGTAACAAATAATCACCAGAGTAGAAATAATGCCCGTAGCAACGTTCGCGCCTACAGGCGTTTGATATCGGGAGCTGGTTTTTCCCAGGCAGGCAGGGAGTTCGCCACTTTTAGCGGCTTCTGCGGCGGTGCGGCTGGAACCCGAAGTCCATGTCACCATGTTACTGATAAAACTGAATAAAGTCAGCACGCATAAAACATGCAACATCACTTGTGACATCCCGTCGCCGCCAAAAATGATTTTCATTGCATCGATAATGCCGGATACCACGTTGATTTCCTTTAGCGGCAACGCGGCAAGCAGGCCAAAGGTGCCAAACAGATAAAGCAGCGAGATCAATAATGCCGAGGTTAACATCGCCAGCGGCAGCGTTGTCTCCGGTTTTTTTATCAGCTTTCCCATACTGGCAACCAGTTCCAGCCCGAGAAGGCTATAAATAATGGCGGGCAGAAAGCGGGTGCTTTCATCCAGACGAGGAATAAAACGTTCAGCCTGAAAATGATTAGCCAGACCGTGTTTTGCCAGATAATGCACGCCAGCCAGACCAAGGACGACAATCACCGTTATTTTCGCCCAGGCTCCCCAGCGGGCTATTTTCAGACAAACGCTCGTTGAGATATTACAAAATCCTACCGTCAGCCATGTCAGCATCAGACACAACATAATTTGCCAGTAAAGACTCATTTGGGGCCAGTAGAGTGAAGAGAAGGTGCCGGCAAACAGAATATATACCGAAGGCATCCACAGGCCGACATTAATCCAGTACAGAAAAGAGGTTCTGGCTGCCATTCGTTGACCAAAGGCTCTTTTGACCCACTCATATATTCCCCCTTCGGCAGGCCAGGCGGTGCCTAATTCCGTTACCACCAGCGTATAGGGAAGAATAAAACCAGCCAGCATGATCCCCCACCAGGCAAATGCCGAAGGCCCCATAGCGGCAGACGCAGCAAGCGTATCCAGAATGACCACGGCGCAAAGCGTAAACATTGTCAGGCTGCCCGATCCTATTTGCTGATTATTATTTTCACTCATCCATAACCTCTGCCTGTTTCCGGTTTAGCGGAAATATATCAGTGTCAAAACTCATGAATAAAATGTATTGTTTACATCAGCTAATGAAAGGAATGCATAGCCATGTTGGATCTGAATCTGCTGCGTCTTTTGCTGATTCTGGCAAAAGAAAGGAATGTTACTCGTGCCGCCCGCAAAGCCAATATTACCCAGTCCGCTTTCAGCCATGCCCTGAATCGTTTACGTGAACAGTTAAATGATGACGTTTTTGTTCGCACCCGTAACGGTATGGAACCCACGCCCTACGCGGCATCCATTATTCCGGTTATAGGCAATGTTCTGGACAGGCTGGATGCCGCCACCCGGGGCGCGCATCCCTTTGATCCTATGCTGGATGCCCATACTTTCTACCTGGGCGCCGTGGATTATTTTGAATTTTTATTTATGCCCGTCCTGACCGCCAGGTTTAAAACCGTGGCGCCAAACGTCCGGCTTTCCGTGGATATATTATCGGAAACGATAAAACTGGAGCGCATGGAGATGGGCCAGCTGGATGCGTTTATTGCCGTGGACAGCCTGCAACATATTCCGCATTATTTTCATAAACATTCGCTGATAACCGATCGTTATGTGGCCATTGCCGCCAAAACACGCACGGATTTACCCGATCGGCTCACGCTCAGCCATCTGGTTACGGAGGCACAAATTCATCTGCCTGCCGTAAGCTCAGGCGCCGATCATATCGATCGTTGGCTGGCAGAACAGCACTTATATCGACCGTTAGCCGCCGTGGTGCAGAGCTATGCCGTTGCCGGCAGGATCGCCGTGGCTTCGGGGTATTTAATGTGCGTGCCCTTTCGCATTGCCAAAGAGCTGGCAACCATGCTTCCTCTACAGATACTTGAACTACCGCAGGGCTTACCCGCTTATGAGCTGATATTACTGACGCACAGCTTGTTCGATCGTCAGCCTGCCCTGCGCTGGCTTACAGACGAATTAAAAAATGCCGGTATTGACAATAGTGGGCCTGCCGTTTCAGCCATTCCTTGTCCGCTTATCCCGAAAAAAACAGGCTTATAATTACGGTTGTCCAATATATCCATAGCAAAAAAGGAATGGATAAATTTCCCAAAAGGCCAACGGCCGGGAAGCTCTTTATTATTTTTCCCAAAAAGTAATTTAATTCACCAACAAACTCCAAATAAGAATGAAATGCTTAGCTAAAATACAACAGACATTCTGGTTATCAGCCTTACGTGCCGCTCCTGAAGCAGGTCTGTTTTTTTGCGCCAGGCCGTGTTCAGAGTTGAACCCGCCAGCCGTTTACCGGAAAATGGCCGTCACTGACCGAGACGGAACCGCTATGAACAATCCTTTTCTGACCTTTTTAATGCCGATGAGCACGCTGATGCTGGGCTTTCTCTCCGCGCTGCTGCTGCCCGCGCCCTGGTTTGGCGTGGAGCTGACGCGCCGCCTGACCACGCTGTTTCATCTCAGCGATGTCGGCCAGCTCTATACGCTGGTGTTCTGCCTGTGGTTTTTACTATTAGGCGCGCTGGAATACTATGTGATTCGCTTTATTTATCTGCAGTTTATCAAGGTATAAACAAACTTTTACCGGCCCTCCACGCGGGTTCCGGATCAGGTTAACGACGGCGCGGCAGGCTTCGTTTACAGCTTCTGCCAACCGCGCCCGGCTCTATGCCTGCTCCTTTTCAGTGGCCGAAGATCATCAGCAGGCCGCTGGACAGGATAACTAACGCAACAAAGAACAGCACGATAGCAGTGATGGCGTTGTTATATTTCATCTTTCCTCCTCAGAACCACTGGCCGAAACGGCGGATATAAAGGCGCTTCATTCCCTGCGTCACCAGGCAATAACCCAGCAGCGTCGCTACCAGCCACGGGAAGTAAGCCCAGGGCAGCGGCGTCAGCCCAACCGCTTCGCCCAGCGGTGAAAAGGGGATGGCGATCCCCAGCGCCATCACCAGCCCCGTCATCAGCATCACCGGCAGCGCCGCGCGGCTCTGGATAAAAGGGATCTTCTGCGTGCGCAGCATATGCACCACCAGCGTTTGCGACAGCAGACCTTCGACAAACCAGCCTGACTGGAACAGCGCCTGATGCTCCACGCTGTTGGCGGCAAAAACGTGCCACATCAGCAGAAAGGTGGTGACGTCAAACAGCGAAGACGTCGGGCCCATCCACAGCATAAAGCGGCCGATATTCCTTGCGTCCCACTTACGCGGCTTGCGCAGGAACGCCTTATCCATTTTGTCCCAGGGCAGCGCCAGCTGGGAAAGGTCATACATCAGGTTCTGGATCAGCAATTGGATAGCCAGCATGGGCAAAAAAGGCAGGAATGCGCTGGCGATCAGCACGGAAAAAACGTTGCCGAAGTTGGAGCTGGCGGTCATATTCAGGTACTTAATAATGTTGCCGAAAGTCTCGCGGCCTTTGATAACACCCTGCTCCAGCACCATCAGGTTTTTTTCCAGCAGAATAATATCGGCAGACTCTTTCGCAATATCCGTAGCGCTGTCGACGGAAATCCCGACATCCGCCTCCCGTAACGCTGGCGCATCGTTGATGCCGTCGCCCAGGAAGCCGGCCGTATGGCCGTTTTGTTGCAGCATATTCAGCACGCGGGATTTTTGCAGCGGCGTCAGGCGGCAAAAAATGGTGCGTGAGTCCGCCAGCGTCGCCAGTTCGCGGTCATCCAGCCGCTCGATTTCGCTGCCGCACAGCGGCTCTCCTGGCTCCAGCCCGACATCGCGGCAAATCTTACTGGTGATAATGGCGTTATCGCCGGTCAGCACTTTTACCGTTACGCCGTGCTCGTGCAGGGCGGCAATCGCTTCTCTGGCGCTCTCTTTGGGCGGATCAAGGAAGGTCAGCAGGCCGCAAAGCGTCAAATCCCGCTCATCATCCTTGTGCAGCGGCAGCGTTAGCGGCATATCGCTCAGATCGCGCTCGCCGATAAGCAGTACGCGAAAACCCTGCTGATTCCAGCGCGCCGCCTGTTGGCTCCACTGCTGACGCGCGGCCTCATCCAGCGGACGCCGTTCGCGTCCGTCCTGCCAGTGCGTGGCGACAGACAGCATTTCGCCCGCCGCGCCCTTGCAGATCAGTTTCTGCCGATCGTGTTCGTCCGCCACCACAATGGACAAACGGCGGCGTTCAAAATCAAACGGCAGCTCGTCGATTTTGCGATAGCGATGCAGCCCGCTAACCACCCATTTTCCCTGGCTGAAGCTCAGGATCGCCCTGTCCATCAGGTTTTTTACGCCGGTCTGATGGCGGCTGTTCAGCCAGGCCAGCTGCAAAACCCGATCGCTGCTGTGCCCGTGCGCGTCAAGATGCTGCGCCAGGATAATGCGATCCTGGGTCAGCGTGCCGGTTTTATCGGTACACAGCACGTCCATCGCGCCAAAATTCTGAATAGCGTTAAGCCGCTTCACCACCACTTTGCGCCGCGACAGGGCAATGGCGCCTTTCGCCAGATTAGAGCTGACAATCATCGGCAGCATCTCCGGCGTCAGGCCAACCGCCACGGCCAGCGCGAACAGCGTGGCGTCTGCCCAGTCGCCTTTGGTAAAGCCGTTGATAAACAACACCACGGGCACCATCGCCAGCATAAAGCGCACCAGCAGCCAGCTGACGCTGTTTACGCCGCGATCGAAAGCGGTTTGTGGCCGGCTGCCGGTCACGGATTTTGCCAGCGAGCCAAACCAGGTACGGTTGCCTGTCGCGACTACGACGGCGGTAGCCGTACCGCTGGCGACGCTGGTGCCCATCAGGCAGATATCGGGCCTGTTCAGCAGATCGTCATCTGGCTGGCACCGATCTGACGCGGCATGTTTTTCTACCGGCACCGCTTCGCCGCTTAGCGAAGCCTGGCTGATAAACAAATCTTTAGCGGTCAGCAGGCGCACATCTGCCGGCACCATGTCGCCAGCCGACAGAAAGATCACGTCGCCGGGCACCACGTCCTGTAGCGCAACTTCCATTCTGACCGGCGCGGCGTTTTCGCTACTGCGGCGAATAGCGGTTGCCGTCGTGCGTACCAGCGATTTCAGCGCTTCCGCCGCTTTATTGGTGCGGTACTCCTGCCAGAAACGCAGCAGGCCGCTGAGCGCCACCATGGTCAGCATGATGATAATGCCGGTAAGATCGGTCTCTTCGCCCTGCCGCAGCGGCAGCAGGTAATCCGTGAAAAAGCTGATGGCGGCCAGCACGATCAGGATCCAGATAAAGGGGTTATTAAAGGCCTGGATCAGCTGGATCAGCGCGTGCGGCGCCTGAGCCGTGGCGACCTCATTTTTGCCATATTCCAACAGGCGCTCGCTGGCATCAGCGGCGGTCAAACCATTGCGTTGGGTGTGCAGACGAGCCAGCGTGCTGTCCAGGCTCAGTTTTATTTCTTGTGCGATAGCCAGATCGCGGGAGCGGGATTTTTTCATGTGCCTAATCCTTTATTTTTATTCAGGCGCAGAGAAGCGACCCTGCGCATGAGGATTTGATTTTTGGGGTCAGGATTGGGCGAGGCGGGGAAGAGGAAAAGAGGACGTTACGGGAAGCGTGTACGCTTAACTCTGCCTGTTTGCCATCGCCCGTCGCTGGTCGGAGGTTCTTTCATCGTTAATCCTTGCCCGGCGGCTGCGCGGGAGAAAAAAGTTATGACGGGGACGTAATGCTCAGGAGAGAGAAAAACAGTGCCCACCGGTTATCGGCAAGCAAACGGCGTAGCCTGCCTTATGAGTTAAAACGTAAAGGATGACTGTCCAATTATTGGCTCCGTTAAGGAAATCGCCGCCACTATAATCCCGCTTACCGGGGAAGTAAACCCAGACGGCGGCGAGCGAATTTTTCAGCGTAAACAATTATTTTTCATTTATAATCAATAGATTAAACTAATTTATAACCGTAACTAACCGCTGGGTTAATCTAAACCCTGACTCAACGAGTGCGATTTAATGGGTCACTTGGTGGGTACGGCACACCAGCGCGAATGATGACGATCAACGCTATCGTCCTGATTTCCTCTATACTTCCTGCGCAAATTTGCCAACGGGAACAGCCATGCTACAACGCACACGATTCTGGATAAGACGCCTGGTGTTACTGGTTGTCCTGCTGGCCTTCCTGCTGCTGGCGCTGCGTGTTGCCGTTACCGAGCGCGGGCCAGCCCTGGAGCCGTGGCATACCTGGCTGCCTGCCGAAATGAGCGACCGTCAGATGGACCGCAGCGACTGGTCCGCCTATTTGCGCAATGAGCAGCAGATCTTTGCCCGGATGAAAATCGACGTCAGACCGTCGGAAGACAGCGCGGATAGCTATAACCGTTATGCGGAGAAAAGCCCGGTTTATCCGGCGCGTTTCGCCACGGACTGGAACCGTTCTTATCAGTTATTGCCGCAGGGAAAGCCTCGCGGTGCGGTGGTGCTTTTGCACGGGCTGACGGATTCGCCCTATAGCCTGCGACATTTCGCCGCAGATTATCAGCAGCATGGTTATGTGGTGGTCGCCATCCGGCTGCCGGGTCACGGCACCGTCCCGGCGGCGCTGACCCAAACCGAATGGGAAGACTGGCTGGCGGCCACCAGGCTGGCGGTGCGGGAAGCCCATCGGCGCATTCCGGCGGGCGCGCCGCTGCAAATAATGGGCTTTTCCAACGGCGGCGCGCTGGCGATGAAATATACGCTGGACGCGCTGGAAGATCCCTCGCTGCCCGTGCCGAACCGGCTAATTTTGATTTCGCCGATGATTGGCGTCAGCAGCTATGCGCGCTACGCGGGCCTGGCCGGGTTGCCTTCTCTGCTGCCCGCGTTTGCCCGTTCGGCCTGGCTGAGCATCCTGCCGGAGTTCAATCCCTTTAAATACAACTCCTTTCCGGTAAAAGCGGCGCGGCAGTCGTGGCTGCTGACCAGCGCGCTGCAAAGTCAGCTGCACCGCGATCGCGCCAGCCGTTTGCTGGACAAACTGCCGCCGGTGCTGACCTTCCAGTCGGTGGCCGATGCGACGGTCAGCACGCCCGCCGTGGTGCGCGGCCTCTATAATCTGTTGCCCGCTAACGGCAGCGAGCTGGTGCTTTTCGACGTTAATCGTTCGGTGGCGCTTTCTCCGCTGATGCGTCCCACGGCGCTGCACGCGGCGGATAATCTGCTGCCGGCGACGCCGCGCAATTACGCCGTTACGCTGGTGACCAACGCGGCGCCGACCAGCAACGATGCCGTTGCCCGCACCACGCCCGCGGGCAGCAAGGTGACCACCAGCGTGCCGCTGGGCGTCCGCTATCCGGCGGACGTCTATTCCCTCTCGCACGTGGCGCTGCCCTTTCCGTTCAGCGATTCGCTGTATGGCCGTCAGCCCGACCGGCCGAACGAGTTTGGCGTCAGCTTTGGCGTCCTGACGCCGCGCGGCGAGCGCAGCGTGCTGATGGTCAGCCTGGATATGCTGATGCGCCAGGCCTCCAATCCGTTCTGGTTCTGGATGCAGCAGCGCGTTAATCAGACGCTGTGAGGCCTGCCGTCGCCAGGAGGCCTGCCGTCGCTGAGCAGCAGCGCCAGCCGTTCGCCGCCCGGCGTCTGCTCCAGCGCTATCTTCACCACGATGGTCAGCGGCACGGAGAGCAGCATCCCGACCAGCCCCAGCAGCCAGCCCCAAAAAATCAGCGACAGAAAAACCACCAGCGTGGACAGGCCCAGCCCGCGCCCCATCCAGCGCGGCTCCAGCATATTGCCAATCACCAGATTAATCAGCAGATAGCCGACGGCCACCACCACACTTTCCCAACTGCCATTAAAGATTAAGGCCTGGATCACGGGTGGAACGGCGGCGATAACCGAGCCGATATTGGGGATGTAGTTCAGCGCAAAGGCCAGCACGCTCCACAGCAGCGCAAAGCGCACGCCCATCAGCCACAGCAGCAGCCAGACCACCACGCCGGTCAGCAGGCTGATAGCGGTTTTCAGGATCAGGTAGCGGCTTACGCTGTCGAGCGCCTGCTGGATAGCCGCCATGCCATCGCCGGGTCGGCTGAGGATCCGCCGTAGCTTTCCCGGCAGCAGCGGCGCTTCGAACAGCATAAACACCACCGTCATCAGCAGCAGAAAGATGCCGCTGATGGCGCCGGAAAGCTGCGATACCAGGCGACTGACCAGGTTGATGGCCGCGTTAGGATCGGCCAGCGCCATCGCTTCGCCAAAAGAGAACGGCACGCCAAAACGCGCCATCAGCTGCCGCGTCTCTTCCAGACAGGCAAGCATCACCAGCCGGTATTGCGGCAGCGTGCGGGCAAAGTCGTTAAGCATTGCCGCCAGCGTGGTCAGCAGCAGAACGCTTGCCAGCACGATAATGCCGATAATCAGCGCAACGGCCAGCAGCCTCGGCAGGCCAATCCGCTGCAACAACATCACCAGCGGATTGAGGATGACCGCCACGAACAGCGCCAGAATAAAGGGCACCACGATATCGGCCCCCGCCCGGATGCCCGCAAAAATAATGACCAACATGCCCAGCATCACAACGGCTTTCAATGCCCTGTCATGGTGGGCCATTAACGCGTTCCCCGGGGCCGTTTGCGCCACTCCCGCAGGCGCTGAATATGCAGCCAGAGCGCGGGAATAAATAAAATGCCAAACAGCGTGGCCGCCAGCATGCCGCTAAAGACCGTGATGCCGATAATCCGGCGGCTGGCCGCGCC
>Ga0268256_1001669_pt1 | contig 12707 bp, 10 predicted proteins | sample AgamicAtAmrz_FD_200247 | JGI IMG/M metagenome (GOLD analysis project Ga0268256, IMG submission 200247) | Agave microbial communities from Guanajuato, Mexico - At.Am.rz (v2) (version 3) | ecosystem: Host-associated > Plants > Roots > Rhizosphere | place: Guanajato, Mexico | collected 2012-06-07
ACATCATCAGGCAGAACACCGGCATGTTGATGCCCGGAATCGAGGCGGCAATGGTCAGCATGGCAGGCAGCAGGGCGGTGGTGTGCGCCGTGGTGCTGGCGAACAGATAGTGCAGCAGGTAGAAGGCCACCAGCAGTACCACTGCGGAAACCTGCGGGTCGTAGCCGTGCAGCAGCAGCGCACCCTCTTTACCCAGCCAGGCGATGAAGCCCACGCGCGCCAGACCATCAGCCAGCGCGACCAGCGTGGCAAACCAGGCAAAGGTGTTCCAGGCGGCTTTGTTGCTGGTGATGTCGTTCCAGTTCAGTACGCCGGTCCACAGCATTAGCACGATAACCAGCAGGGCGGCCATCGCCGGTTCAATCCACGCAGTGGCGAAGATCCACATCATCAGCGCAGCGACTACGAACACCAGCAGCAGAATTTCATTGCGCGACAGCGGACCCAGTTTCTCCAGCTCGGCTTTAGCCCAGCGTGGCACTTCGTCATTCACTTTTACTTCTGGTGGATAGAGCCAGTAAGCCAGCAGCGGCATGGTGAGAATCAGCAGGATACCCAGCGGCAGGAAGGCGAGGAACCACATGCCCCACGAGATATCAAAGCCAACTACGCTTTTTACCAGCGCCAGCGCCAGCAGGTTAGGGGCCAGCGCGGAGAGGAACATTGAGCTGGTGATACAGGCGGCGGTGATAGCAACCCACATCAGGTAAGAACCAATTTTGCGTGCGCTTGGGTCGTTAGGTTTAGAACCGTACAGCGGCGGCAGGTTGGCAATGATGGGATAGATCGTCCCGCCGCTGCGCGCGGTGTTGGACGGCGTAAACGGTGCCAGCAGCAGGTCGGCAAAGGTGATGGCATAGCCGAGCGTCAGGCTGCGACGGCCGAGATATTTCACCAGAATCAGCGCCAGGCGGCGACCGAACTGGGTTTTATCGTAGCCAGCGGCAAACATGAAGGCGCCGAAAATCAGCCACACGGTGGAGTTGCCGAAGCCGCTCACCGCCCATTTAAACGCCTGTCCGGCCGTTTTGAACTTCGGATCGGCCAGTTCTGCCGGGCTGAACAGCACGTACTGGCTGAACAGCGCGATGATCACCACGCCGGTCAGGCCGATGACCGCGCCCGGCAGCGGTTCGAAGATCAGGCCGACAATCACCCCGACGAAGATGGCGAAGAAGTGCCATGCATACGACTCCAGCCCGGCAGGGGTGGGCACCAGCAGCAACAGCACGGCAACCACGATCGGCAGGCACAACATGACTAGCCGGTTCTTTTTCCCCGGTGCGGCAGGTGGCGCCTTTAGGGGTTCACTCTGGGTTGTTTGTGTATTCATAGTTTTGGTCTGCAAGTTATGGGAATGCGATTGACGGCCCGGTCGGGTTGATTTTTTTAGTTACGAAATGCTTGTAGCAGATCAACCGGGACGTTTTAAAGTGTCTTTTACATGAATCTTCGTTATTGCAATTTTGCTTCGCGAATTATCAATTGAATGACGCTATGATGCGATTAATTAAAATATCTATTTTGATCTGGATCAATAAATTTATTAGCGGGTTTTTTGTTTTAACGTTTTGCGCCGTAATAAATGAACCAACAGGTGTAAAATATGTGTTAAAAGTGAACGGAACGGCAAAAATACCGCCAGAATCGGGCGAAAGGTGCTTTTTATCTATTTGATATTACGTTATTTGTTTTAAATGTAAGGAAAAAGTTGATTTTTGTCAAGTATTGGTTAAAACTTAGCGGAGCGCGGATTTCAGCAATGAGCAATAAAAAGTATTTTCACGCGTAAAACTTATATAACTAACATTCTGGGTTATGTAACTAAATAAAATGGTATATTTATACCATGAAGTCGGACCACTTAAATTAATTATAAAGACCTCCGAACTGCCAAAGAATTGAATACACGATTTCTTAATTCTGGAGTTGCTCATCATGAATACGCTCACCCCGATTCTTAATCCGCTGACATTACCGAAAGGGGCGGTGCTGAAAAACCGCCTGGTGATGGCCCCGATGACCACCTGTACCGGCTATTACGACGGCGGCGTGACCAGCGATCTCGTTGAGTATTATCGCGTGCGTGCCGGCAGCATCGGCACCGTGATCGTCGAGTGCGCCTTTATCGATAACCGCGGTCCGGCGTTCCCGGGCGCTATCGGCATCGACAGCGACAACAAAATTCCTGGCCTGGCCAGAATCGCGCACGCCATCAAGTCTCAGGGTTCCAAAGCCATTCTGCAGATTTACCACGGCGGCCGCATGGTTGAGCCCGCGCTGATCGGCGGGAAAACCCCGGTCGCGCCCAGCGCTATCGCCGCGCCGCGTGAAGGTGCCAGCACCCCGCAGGCGCTGACGGCGGAAGAAGTGGAGGTGATGATCACCAAGTTTGGTGATGCGGTGAACCGCGCCATCAAAGCCGGCTTCGACGGCGTGGAGATCCACGGCGCTAACACCTACCTGATTCAGCAGTTCTACTCGCCTAACTCTAACCAGCGCGACGACAAATGGGGCGGCAGCCGCGACAACCGCGCGCGCTTCCCGCTGGAAGTGCTGGAAATCACCCACAAAATGGCGGAGCGCTTCGCCGCAGCGGATTTCATCATCGGCTATCGTTTCTCGCCGGAAGAGCTGGAAGTGCCCGGTATCCGCTGGGACGACACGCTGTACCTGCTGGAAAAACTGGCGGCGCGCGGGCTGGATTACGTGCACTTCTCCGTCGGCCAGCTGCTGCGTCCGTCGATTGTCGACACCCAGGATCCGACGCCGTTAATCAGCAAATACATTGAACAGCGCTCGGCGACGCTGGCGAAAGTGCCGGTGATTGGCGTTGGCGGCGTGGTGAACAAAGAGGATGCCGAACTGGCGCTGGCCTCGGGCTTCGATCTGGTGGCGATTGGTAAAGCCTGTATTGCCTATCCGGACTGGGCCGATCGCATCATCAAAAACGAGCACATGGATCTGTACATCGACAGCACCAAACGCGAAGCGCTGACCATTCCGGAACCGCTGTGGCGCTTCTCGCTGGTGGATGCGATGATCCGTGACGTCAGCGATGGCCATCGTAAGTACAAAGCCGGCGTTTACCAGGCGAAAGTGGAAGCCGAAGCGCTGAAGCTGAAAATCAACGTAACGCTTGACACCGACCGTATCACCGACATCTCGCTGGTGCCGGATCCTAACCTCGACGTCGATTTCACCAGCACCTTTGAAAGCCTGCGTGAACGTATTCTGGTGGCGAACAGCCCGCACGTCGATGCCATCACCGGTGCTACCACGCAGAGTGAGGCGCTGAAGAAAGCGGTATCGCGCGCGCTGACCACCTCCAGCAAAGAGTATGTGATTGAAGAGGGCGGTAACCCGAATGCGCCGGTCAATTACGATGTGGTGGTGGTTGGTACCGGCGGGGCCGGTCTGGCGGCGGCGATTCAGGCGCACGATGATGGCGCGCGCGTGGTGATCATTGAGAAGATGCCCACCATTGGCGGTAACACCATCAAAGCGTCGGTGGGGATGAACGCGGCGGAAACCCGGTATCAGAAACTGAAAGGCATCGAAGACAGCAAAGAGCTGTTCTACGAGGAAACGCTGAAAGGCGGCAAATTCAAAAACAACCCGGTGCTGCTGCGTGAGTTCGTTGAGCGTGCGCCAGAAGCCATTGAGTGGCTGGCGGCGAAAGACATTGAGCTGAGTGATATCACCATCACCGGCGGCATGAGCATTGACCGTACGCACCGTCCGGAAGATCGCTCGGCGGTGGGCGGCTTCCTGATTAGCGGCCTGGTGAAAAACGTTAACCAGCGCAACATCGAAGTGCTGCTGGAAACCTCGGTGGCCGAGATCCTGTTTGAAAACGGTGCGGTGACCGGCGTGAAAGTGGTCGATGAGTACAACGACAGCCGCATCCTGAATGCGAAAAGCGTGATTGTGGCCACCGGTGGCTTCAGTGCCAACCGCGAGATGGTGGTGAAATACCGTCCGGAGCTGGATGGTTTCGTCACCACCAACCACAAAGGCGCCACCGGCAGCGGTATCGCCATGCTGCAGAAAATTGGCGCAGAGACCGTCGACATGGGTGAAATCCAGATTCACCCAACCGTTGAGCAGACCACCTCGTACCTGATTTCCGAAGCGATGCGCGGCGGCGGGGCGATTCTGGTCAGCCAGGCCGGTAAGCGTTTCTACAATGAAATGGAAACCCGTGACAAAGTTTCTGCCGAGATTATCGCGCTGCCGGAAAAAAGCGCGTGGATCGTGTTCGATGAGCAGGTACGTGCCAACAACAAAGCGGCGGATGAATACATCGCCAAAGGCTTTGTGATTAGCGCGCCAACGCCACACGAGCTGGCGGTGAAACTCAATATGGATCAGGAAACGCTGCAAAGCACGCTGGGCCGTTACAATGAGTTTGTGATTAACCAGAAAGACGAAGACTTTGGCCGTGCCACCGCGCTGCGCCATCCGCTCAATCAGGGGCCGTTCTTCGCGATTCGTATCGCACCGGGCGTGCATCACACCATGGGCGGCGTGACCATCAATACCGAGACCGCGGTGCTTGACGCGCAGAAACAGGTGATTCCTGGTGCCTGGGCGGCGGGTGAAGTGGTCGGCGGTATCCACGGTGCGAACCGCATCGGCGGTAACGCCGTCGCCGATATCATTATCTTTGGTATCAAAGCGGGCCGTAATGCCGCTAAACTGGCGTTAGGTAACTAAGCTATCACGATGCCCGCGCCCTGCGGGCATCGTTCTCTTGCGGGGCCACAATGACAAGCGACGCTGGCGTCCATTCCTATTCTGCCGTCCTCATGGGTTCGCCCATTCTGCTCAAACTGTTCGAAGACAATCCCACGCTGGCCAGCCAGGTCTTTCGCCTGATCAAACATCAGGAAAACCTGTTTACCGTCAACCGCGCCGAATCCGAAGTGATGGCCATTAATCAGGCCGCCGGACGCCATCCGGTGGTGGTGAGCGCGCCGGTTTTTGCGCTGATTAGCGTGGCGCACGCGGTGAGCATCCTGCCGGACAGCGCGTTTAACTTCACCATCGGTCCGGTGGTGAAACGCTGGAAAATTGGTTTTCAGGGACGTGAAGTGCCGCCCGCAGCGGAGATTGAGGCGCTGTTGCGCCTGACCGATCCGCATCAGGTGGTGCTGGATGCCGAACAGCACTCGGTGTTTCTGCCGCTGCCGGGCATGGAGATCGATTTGGGCGCCATTGCGAAAGGCTACATCGCCGATGTGGTGCAGGCATTTCTGCGTCAGCAGGGTGTTGCGCAGGCGCTGATTAATCTCGGTGGCAATGTGCAGACGCTGGGCAGCCCGCCGCATCAGCCGCAGGGCTGGGGTATCGGGCTCAAAAAACCGTTTGGCCGGGACGATGAACTGCTGGGTACGCTGCAGGTGCAGGGCAAATCGGTGGTGACGTCCGGGATTTATGAGCGCTACTTTGAACGCGACGGCCGCTGCTGGCATCACATCTTTGATCCGCGCACCGGCTATCCGCTGGACAATGAGTTATTGAGCGTGACGGTGATTGCCGATCGCTCGCTGGATGGCGATATCTATACCACGCTGCTGTACGGCATGGGCGTAGAGCAGGGGCTGGCGTATCTCGCCGGCCAGCCTGATATCGACGCGGTGTTTGTCACCCGAGATCGGCAGATTATCTGCTCGCCGGCGCGCCATTTCCGCTTCAGCCAGCTGGATTTCAGCTGGCAGCTGCGTCACTGACAGTACTGCTGCAGCAGCGAATGGTACTCCGGCTGCAGGCGATAGCGATACACCGGGCGGCCGGTGGCACCGTAGTGAATGCTGGTGAACAGAATATTAATCTGCGCCAGCCAGATCAGGTATTTGCGACACGAAACGCGTGAAATGTTCACTTCGGCCGCCAGCTCGTCGGTGGAAAACTCATGGCCGGGATGGGCGTCAATCCACTGACACAGCGTGCGCAGCGTCTGCGGCGTTAAGCCTTTCGGCAGCCGTTTGTTGTCGTGCTGGGTGGCCGGGCTGCCGTGCATCAGCAGATCGAGATCCGATTGCTGATAGTAGTGCTGGTTATCCATCAGCGATTTTTTCTGCCGCCAGCCGGTCAGCGCCTCTTCAAAACGCGGGAACTGGAACGGTTTGATCAGGTAGTCGACTACGCCGTAGTGCAGCGAGGTTTTGATGTTCTCCGCGTCGGCCGCTGACGAAATGATGATCACTTCCACTGAACTCTGCGCCTGGCGCAGCTCCGGCAGCAGATCGAGCCCGTTCTCCTGCTGCATATAGATATCCAGCAGCACCAGGTCGATCGGCGTTTCGCTATTAAACAGGAACTCGCGCGCCTGCTGCAGCGTCGCGGCGGTACCCACGCAGTGAAAGCCCGGTACCTGGCCGATAAAGCTGCGGTTCAGCTCGGCCACCATGGCGTCATCGTCGACCACTAACACGTTAATCATGCGGTTTGGTTCCTCCATCCCACGGAAGTTGGACTAAAAATTGGGTGAACACGCCGGGCTCGGACTCCACGCTGACGCTGCCGCCGAGGTGCTCCGTCTGCTGTTTCAGCAGGAACAGGCCGACCCCGCGATCCTCGCCTTTGGTGGAGAAGCCCTTGTCGAACACGGTTGCCAGATGCTGCGGCGCAATGCCCGGTCCGTCATCGCTCACTTCACAGGTCAGCCAGCCGTTCTGGTAGTGCAGCATGACGTGGATTTCGCCCTCGGTCTGCTCGCTCATCGCATCCAGCGCATTCTCCACCAGATTGCCGACCACGGTGATCAGCGCCGCCATTTGCTGCTCGTTGCCGCTGTCCGGCAGGTAACTGGCATCGCTGATGGTCAGGCGATGGCCGCAATCAGAGGCGCGGTTAATTTTGCTGAGCAGAAAACCGGCAATCACCGGTGATTTGATCTTCTCCAGCAGGAAGCCGATTTCCGTCTGATAGTTATTAGCGGTCTTCAGAATATAGGCTTCTACCTGCGCATAATTTTTCATGTGCAGCAGGCCGAGGATCACATGCAGCTTATTCATGAACTCGTGCGAGCGCTCACGCAGGGCATCAACATAGTTTACCATGCCGGTCAGACGCTGCATCAGCTGGCTGATTTCGGTCTTGTCCCTGAAGGTGCAGACCGCGCCGATAATGCGTCCCTGACTGCGCACCGGCACGGTGTTGCTCAGCAGCAGTCGGCCATTGACGTTGAGCTCCTCATCGCGCCGTGCGCGACCGCCGTTGAGCACTTCCTGCAGATGCTGGTCGATCACCGAAGCATCATAAATGCGCGCGGTACTCACTACGCTGCTGCCCATTTTATCGCTCAGCAGCTGGCGCGCCGCCTGATTGACCAGCGTCACCTCACCCCGATCGTCCATCGCCACCACGCCTTCCTTGACGGAGTTAAGGATCGCCTGGCGCTGCTCAAACAGGGTGGAAATTTCGTATGGCTCGAGGCCGAACAGGATACGCTTCAGCACGCGCACCAGAATGAAGGTGCCAACCGCGCCGGCAAAAGTGCCGATCAGAATGGTCCACAGAATGCTCCAGCGACTCTGGTTGATCTGGTCGGTGACCGCCTCCAGCGAGATGCCGATAGCCACCACGCCAATCTGCCGCTGCTGGGCGTCATACACCGGGGTAAACACGCGCAGCGATTTGGCCAGCGAGCCCTGATTCACGGAGACATTCTCGTTGCCGCGCAGCGCCGGTTCGATGTCCGGGCCGATAAAGTGTTTGCCCACCAGCTCCGGATTACGGTGTGAGTAGCGGATGCCATCCATGTTGGTGATGCTGATAAACAGCAAATTATTGCTCTCTTCCACCGCTTTGGCGATGGGCTGGATAGCGGCCCGGTCGGGCGGCAGGCGAAGCGCCTGCTGAATTTCAGGTGATTTCGCCAGCGTGCGCGCCACCGCCATGGCTTTATCCTCCAGCTGGCTGCGCGTCGCGGCGCCAATCTGGAAGAAATAAAACATGTGTACGCTCAGCAGCACCAGCACAATCACCGCGCTGAGCATCAGCGTTACCAGGGTGTTGAGCTTCATCGGTCGCCTGCGCACCGGCGTGGCTTGCTGTGGTGAGATCATGGTCGTGCTCTGCGGAAAACGGGGGGCTATTATGACGGATAATCCGCAGCGGGTCGCGCTAAATGCAGGAAGGCCGTCAGCGATGACGACCTTCCGTGGGGGAGTGCGGGCGGGTTAGGCCTGTTTCACCCGGTTCGCGAAGCTTTTACGCAGTTTCTGCAGCTTCGGCGGGATCACCGCCAGGCAGTAACCGTTGCGCTGACCCGCGCCATCCCAGTAATCCTGATGATAATCTTCTGCCGGATACCAGGCTTTCAGCGGCTCGATAGTGGTCACCACCGGCTCGCTGTGATCTTCCTGCGCGCGGGCAATCGCCGCAATCGCTTCGGCTTCCTGCTCCGCGTTAGCCGGGAAAATTGCCGAACGGTACTGGGTGCCGACATCATTACCCTGACGGTTCAGCTGGGTAGGATCGTGGGTGGCAAAGCTGATGTCCAGCAGATCGCCGTAGCTCACTTTCTCCGGATCGAAGCCTACGCGAATCGCTTCGGCGTGGCCGGTCGCACCGCTGCACACCTGCTCGTAGGTGGGATTAGGACGTTCACCGCCGGTGTAACCACTTTCGACTGACTCGACGCCAATCACATCTTTGAATACTGCTTCGGTGCACCAGAAACAGCCACCCGCGATAATCGCATATTCGGTTGCCATTGTTTTACTCCTGTCAGGGCGAAAGCGTTAGAGTGGGGGTTCAGCACGCTGAATTCAAGCCGCTTTCTGTTAACATTTCTGGCGCAACCTGGCGCGGCTTAGCCCGCCGCTGCTCGCTCATCACGCGTAAACGGCCTGGGCTGGTGGCGTGCAGCATCACTTTGCCTTCACGCGCGGCACGTCACTAATACGCGTGGTGTAAGCCGGAGACAGCATGTCGCGTTTCATCGCCCAGGGTTTCTGAATGCCCTGACCGGCAAACCACAAGGCACCGCGCTGGTGGGCGTTGATCTTATCCATCAGCGCCATCAGCTGATCGCTGTTACGGCGCGGCTGATAGTCAGCAAACATATCAAGCTGCGCCACCCCGTCGCTGAAAAAGTCGCCCAGCATTACGCCGCCTTTCAGGTAGCGCTTGCTGGGGATCCAGATGCGATCCAGGCAGTTGAGCGTGGCCTGAATGATGTCGCGGCTGTCGGCGGTAGGGGTAATCAGCGTCTGGCTGGCGGCATTGGCATAGTAGGGCTGATGCGGATCGTGCGGACTGGTGCGGATAAAGGTGCCGATGTAGCGGCAATACTGACGCTCGCTGCGCAGTTTTTCCGCTGCGCGTGCCGCATAGCTGGCGATGGCTTCGCGCATATCCTGATAATCGGTAATGCGATCGCCAAACGAGCGCGAGCAGAGGATATTTTGCCGGTGCGGAATCACCTCTTCAAACGCCAGGCACGGTTCGCCGCGCAGCTCGCGCACGGTGCGCTCCAGCACCACGCCAAAATGCTTGCGGATCAGCGCAGTGGGCGTCTCCGCCAGCTGCAGGGCGGTTTGAATGCCCATCAGGTTCAGCTTGTTCGATAAACGGCGGCCGACGCCCCACACTTCCTCTACGCCCACCCGCTGCATCAGGCCGCGCTGGCGCGCCGGATCAGAGAGGTCCATGACGTTTTCGGCTTTGGTCCAGCGTTTGGCCGCCCAGTTAGCCAGCTTGGCGAGGGTTTTCGTTGGCGCGATGCCGACGCCCACTTTCAGGTGCGTCTCTTTCCACAGGCAGTCACGTACCTGCTGTCCAAAGCGCGTCAGCGAGGTGTAGCCTTCAATTCCGCTGACATCAAGAAAGGCCTCATCAATCGAATAGACATCTACGCGCGGCGCCAGCCGGTCGAGCGTCTCCATCACGCGCGCCGACATGTTGCCGTACAGCGCATAGTTAGATGAAAACACCACCACCTGATGACGCATCAGCTCGTCGCGATGTTTAAACCAGGGCGCACCCATTTTGATGCCGAGCGCCTTCGCTTCGCGGCTCAGCGAGATAATGCAGCCATCATTGTTTGACAGCACCACGATCGGCCTGCCGCGCAGATCCGGGCGAAACACGGTTTCGCAGCTGGCGTAGAAAGAGTTTACGTCGACCAATGCATACATCATCGGCACCCTAAAAATACTGTATATAAAAACAGTATGTGCCGGAAGTGTGGTAAAGATCAAGCGGCAGGATTGTGCATTGCCGAATGTGAGAGCTGGAGCAAGTTGCTAACTGAACGGTCTCTGAGAGACAAAATTTTTATGACATTTCCGTATCCCAGTCTAATGCGTCGAAACGCCAGCAAGCCTGCCTGGTCGCATGCATTCCTGTGAATAAATTAATAGTCTGAAGGATAATCAGTATTAAACCATAAACCCGCTTAACCGTGAGATTAAAAAGTAAAGTAACGCTATTTTGCTCAACGTTTTTGGCAGTATAAGTAATATAAATAAATAAGGTTTTCACTTACCTCTCGCTGAATTTAATTTCAAGGTCTCATTTGATTCTGATCATCTAAATCGGGATGTGTTTATCTTAAAATAGTTCTATATTTATTCGGTTGCAAGGTTATAGGTGTGAGCGATTTATCAATGCAGGAAGTTCACGATTACTGTCTCAACTTAACGCAACGTATTATTAAAAGCTTTAACTGGAAAAATATCATCACAGGCATATTGAGCGAAGCGGATAAGCAATCCCTTGCCGCAGGCGTTACGGGGAGTAAGCTCAACTGGGCGTGGGGAATGGAGCGCTACCAGGGGACAGCAAATGACAAAGGGATGTTAGATATAAGCCTCAAGGTCGTTGACTATGCAGGCCCCGAGGCACTGCATGCTGTTATTATTTGTAAATATGACATGCTGCGTGACGAGTTTGCTATTTGTATGCTGGAAAATTTTATTGCTGATAAAGAGACATCATTATCAGGTAAAGTCTTTATTATAGCGCTGGTATATGCCACGACTTTTTGCGCAATGGTGGGTTTGGATGACGTGCATATCTGCGACCCTGTTCCCGAGGCTCAGTCCCGATACCGATCGTATGGGTTTGCTTTCGTATTTGATGCTCCTGATAAAATGTCCTCATCGGTAGAGGAAATACAAGATAAAATACGCGAGAAAGTGAGGCGGTTTTTTTGAGGAAGAGTGAATGAATGCAGGGATTCAGCATCCTGTTTGATAAATAAACAAGGGTAGGGTAAATTATGATCACAGCAGGAACTTCAGGAGGCATCATGATTAAGCAAAGTAAAAAAATTGATTCATCCAGGGCGATGACTGCTGCCAAACGTTCAGTCGCTTTCTGGTCTTCCATTGATGGTGCGAAGCTTGCCGGAGTAGGTTTTGCCGAAAAAGACGCGGACGTTATTGGTCCGGAGAAGCCGTCAGCGAAGGCTCGAATCGCCAGTTAACAATATGCAATCGCATCGTTAGCAGAATCAAAGCTCCTGTCCCGGGAGCTTTTTTGCTTTACATGCCTGAGTTTTTAGCAGGCCGGACACAGGTATAAACGCATCCCGGCGGAAAGCTGTTCGGAAGAATTTATGGCAGCAGGACGAAAAAACGGCGTTCCCGTCAGGGAAACGCCGTGGGCCAGGGGCCAGTTACTGCGCGAGAAAAAACTGTGTCACTGCATACTCTGACTGAACGTCAGGGCGCCTTCTTGCTGCCTGCTTCCGCCCCGGTGATCGGATCGATCAGCGGATCGGACGCGGTGCGTGCGGCCAGCGCGTCAATGTCGCGCTGCTCATCCGGCGACAGCGTCACAGAAGGCAGACCATCGCCGCCATCCACCGCCGGTTGCGGATCGGCCACATAATCGAAGTTGTCATCGGAGTTCCAGCTACCACGCACGTCATCACCTTCTGACATGTTGTAGTAGTTGTGCGCATACTGCTCAATTGGCGGCAGCTTGCCCGGTGGGAAGTTGTCGCGAATGGAGTACAGCGCTTTCTCAAATGAAAGCTGGTGCGCGGCTTCACGCGTCATCAGGAAGCCTAACGCATCCTTCACGCCGACATCGTCAGTGACGTTGATCAGGCGTTCATAGATGATTTTGGCGCGCGCTTCGGCGGCGATATTAGAACGCAGATCCGCCGTCACTTCGCCGATGGTATCCACGTAAGCCGCGGTCCACGGCACGCCGCCGGAGTTGGTCAGCGGCGGACCACCGCCATAAAGAATCGAAGTCAGATGGCTATCGTTACCGGCACCCGTGATTGAGCGATATAGTTCGCCTTCCTCTTCAGTGCCTTCGGCCAGCTTGCCTTTGGCGCCTTTATTGAGCATGCCAACCAGCGAGCCGATAATCTCAAGATGACTGAGCTCCTCGGTAGCGATATCCATCAGCAGGTCGCGGCGTCCTAAATCCTCATCGCCGAGGCCCTGGGTAAAATAGCGCATGGCTGCTGCCAGTTCGCCCTGCGGACCACCAAACTGCTCTAATAGCAGATTGGCCAGGCCCGGGTTCGGCGCACTGACGCGCACCGTGTACTGCAGTTTCTTAACGTGTCGAAACATAGCTCACCTCAAAAAGTCTCTTACGAAAGGAGAAAATCAGCGTTTCGCTTTCGCGTCCGGGTCTTCGCTGCGCAGCAGGAACTGATCGGTCAGTTCAGGCATGTGCGTTAACATCCAGTCCGCCATCGCGATCTCCTGCTCACAGATCTGTTTGAG
>Ga0268256_1001675_pt1 | contig 12675 bp, 9 predicted proteins | sample AgamicAtAmrz_FD_200247 | JGI IMG/M metagenome (GOLD analysis project Ga0268256, IMG submission 200247) | Agave microbial communities from Guanajuato, Mexico - At.Am.rz (v2) (version 3) | ecosystem: Host-associated > Plants > Roots > Rhizosphere | place: Guanajato, Mexico | collected 2012-06-07
CTTTCCCGGATTAGCAGCACTCACCGCGCCTTGCCGACACGGCCAGAATAAACGTGTCATTATGGCACAAAAAATAGACTGAATAAATATCCAGTACTCTGTGGTCCGGACGTGCGAAGGATTAAAAACGGAACGCGGCTCGAAAGTGGGAAACAGTGAGCAGGACGTGTTAGAATTGATGGATTAGACTGAATGCATTAACTCATCGGGAGACAGCAACATGGCCAGTCGTGGCGTTAACAAAGTGATTCTTGTCGGGAATCTGGGTCAGGATCCGGAAGTACGTTATATGCCAAATGGTGGCGCTGTTGCCAACATTACGCTGGCTACGTCGGAGAGCTGGCGTGATAAGCAGACCGGTGAAAACAAAGAGATCACCGAGTGGCACCGTGTGGTGCTGTTTGGCAAACTGGCTGAAGTCGCGGGTGAATATCTGCGCAAAGGCTCTCAGGTTTACATCGAAGGTCAGCTGCGCACCCGTAAATGGCAGGATCAGGGTGGCCAGGAACGTTACACCACTGAAGTCGTGGTTAACGTCGGCGGCACCATGCAGATGCTGGGCGGCCGTCAGCAGGGCGGTAATGCCGGTGCAGGCGCGCAGGGTGGTGGCAACAACAATGGCTGGGGCCAGCCGCAGCAGCCGCAGGGCAACAACAATCAGTTCAGCGGCGGCGCGCAGTCCCGTCCGCAGCAGCCGCAGAGTGCGCCTGCCAGCAACAACAACGAACCGCCAATGGATTTTGACGACGATATTCCGTTCTGAATGACATAAAGTGATTTTTGTTAAGTAATTCTTAATCTGGTTTATTTAATAGATTGGTTTTACTAAGGATAAATGAAAAATTAAGCCCTTTAAGTGCGTAAACATTTGAAGGGCTTTTTTGTACTGCATAGTTCTGTGTTTTTGTGAAATCGTATAATTAAGCATATTGTAAAGATGGGTTTTGCAGCTATCCTTGTTTTGTTAACAATGGTGGTGTAATGAAAATAGAGTTAGTCACGCACAAAACAGGTGAGCAAATACCAATGATGCTGGATGCTTCTGGTACGCCAGTTGTTTTACCCAATGAATTTATCCTGGCCAGACGATCCCTTAGTACCAATACGTTGGTTCGGAATTTGAGAGAACTGTCAGTGCTCTATCGTTGGCTGGATAAATCAAATTGTGATCTATCTGCGAAATTACTGGCTCAAAACTCATTCAACGAAGCGGAATTAAAAGGTGGTTTGGTCGAAGCGTTAAGGGTCGATCAGTCCAATGGACGTATAAGTGCAGTAGCGCCTAATACCTTCGATCAACGGTTAACTACTACCCGATAATTTATCAGTTGGTGCATGGACGTACTAATTAGTCAGTTATCCCTATCTTCCTTGGATTATGAGCGTTTAAGGGAGAAAAAGTCATTTTTGCTCAAAACGTTGGATGGTAGCTTTATGTCTGCCACACCAATGAGAAAGAGCCTTCGAAAGGGCCTAAATGAGGCTGAAGTTGATTTCTTGCTTGATGACCTGCTCCCCGTTGATTAATACACCACGATGTTAGTAATGTCTTCATAAGCCACATGAGGACATCCCCATGAAGAAGCGTTTTTCCGACGAACAGATCATCAGTATTCTTCGCGAGGCTGAAGCCGGGGTTTCTGCCCGTGAACTCTGCCGTAAGCACGCCATTTCTGACGCCACCTTTTACACCTGGCGCAAGAAGTATAGCGGTATGGAGGTGCCCGAGGTTAAGCGTCTGAAGTCGCCTGAGGAAGATAACGCCCGCCTTAAGAAGCTGCCTGCAGAAGCCATGCTGGATAAGGAGGCGCTTCAGGTGGCTCTTGGCCGAAAGTTCTGACGACAGACCAGAAGCGGGAAGCCGTGGAAGTCATGTGTGAGGCCGCAGGTCTGTCGCAACGTCGGGCCTGCAGGCTGGCAGGTTTGCCCCTGTCGACCTGCCGTTACTCGGCTCAGCGTCCGGCTGCTGACGCGCAGCTGTCTCTACGCATCACAGAGCTGGCACTTGAACGTCGCCGGTTTGGTTACCGGCGCATCTGGCAGTTGTTGCGTCGGGAGGGCCTTCACGTCAACCACAAGCGGGTTTACCGCATCTATCACCTTAACGATCTGGGTGTAAAACGCAGGCGACGCCGTAAGGGTCTGGCGACTGAGCGGCTTCCGCTTCTCCGCCCGGATGCGCCGAACCTGACATGGTCGATGGATTTTGTCATGGATGCACTTGCCAGCGGCCGCCGGATTAAGTGTCTGACCTGCGTGGATGATTTCACGAAGGAGTGCCTGACGATCACCGCCGCTTTCGGTATTTCAGGCGTTCAGGTCGTGCGTATTCTGGACGGCATAGCGCTGTTTCGTGGCTATCCGGCAACGATAAGAACGGATCAGGGCCCGGAGTTTACCTGCCGTGCGCTCGATCAATGGGCCTTTGAACATGGTGTTGAGTTGCGCTTAATCCAGCCGGGCAAGCCAACGCAGAACGGATTTATTGAGAGTTTCAATGGCCGCTTCCGGGATGAATGCCTGAATGAGCACTGGTTCAGCGATATTCTACATGCCCGGAAAATCATTAATGACTGGCGGCAGGACTATAACGAGTCCAGACCGCATTCATCGCTGAATTACCAGACGCCGTCTGAATTTGCAGCATGCTGGCGAAACGGGAAACAAGAAGAAAAACCAACCGACATTACTAACTGAAGGTTGTATCTAATACTGGGGGCAGGTCAATTCAAAGAAGTTGGAGAACTTCAGATGGAGCTAGTTCGCTTAAAAGCGGAATTGGACATCTATGAACTTAAGGAGGAAAAGTGGTTGCGCAAATGGCAGCAGATCGCTTTTCATGTTCGTCAGAAGGGTTTACAAATGTCCAGCATTGATAAAGCATTACCAGATGATGCAGAGTTGCCTTCTGAAACAGAAGCAACTCAAATTTTGAGACCTTTTGGTCAGAAAATCCCGCCTTCTGGTAGAGTCTGGTATGGATTTCCAATTGGGAATTTTTAGTGTAATGGATATTGTATAAGGATGGTTTTTAATTATTATGAAAATAAAACATTCAGCGATTATATATACTGGTTATGAATATCAAACCTTACAAGGAATAAAGCTGCTTGCGGAATGGTTACATAGTCCTAATAAATATTCCAGGGTGGCGTTTGAAGCCGATGCGGATAATAATGAAACTCCGGAAGGAATAGATGATATCGTATGTGAGCGGCCAAATGGCATTAAAGACTTCTGGCAAGTAAAATTTACACCATCCCCTTATAAAGAAGAAAATCATCTCACTTGGGATTGGCTGCTAAATGTTTCAGGTAAAACAGCAAGATCTCGCTCTATTCTTAAAAAAATTTATGATGCCATTATTTCTGTACCAACTGAAAAACTTGGTGAGGTTGTTTTACTAACTAATAAATTTCCTGACAGATTAATGGAGAATTGTTTGAATGGTTCGAAAGTAGATTTCGAAAAGATTGATGACGATACACGAATTAAGATAACTGAACAATTAGGGAATGTTGAGGCAGCAGAATCGCTTTTTTCTAGATTAAGTGTGCAGCATAGCGATGGGGATTATACCACAACAAAGCGTTTTATAAGGAATGAGCTTCTAAAGTTTTCTGACGATGCAGGAATTGAGCGGCTTGTCGCCAGAGCACGTGAATGGGCAATGTTTAAGAATAATCCTCCAGAGGATGGATGGATACACCTTTACCATATTAGAGCTGTTTTATCAACGAAAAGACCGGAGCCGATTCCAGAAATATTTACTGTTCCAGATGATTATTGTTTGCCAGATGTTGAATTCCATGAAAATTTAATGGTTAAAATTTCTTCATCTAAAGGTGCAGTTATTACTCTAACAGGTAAACCTGGTGTAGGGAAAAGTACATATCTATCATATTTGTGCCAACATCTTGAGAATAAAGGTATTCCATTAATTCGCCATCACTATTTTTTATCGTTGGGAGATACAACTGAAGATAGGCTAAGTCCAAGAATAGTTGCTGAATCTCTGCTCCATCAAATTAATAATTTTCATAAAGAATCGAATGCGGACACATCAAAACCAGAAAAATTGCGTGACGCAATTTTAACTTGTGCAAATTACTATAAAGATAAAGGAAAACCTTTTGTTGTATTGGTTGATGGCCTGGATCATGTTTGGCGAGACAATGCGAGAAATAAAAAACCATTGGATGAAACATTCAGACAACTGCTGCCTACAATAAATAATTTAATTATAATAGTCGGTACTCAACCAGTTGATGATGAATTGCTTCCTGATACACTTATAACACATTCATCAAAGAAAGAATGGTTCTGGTTACCTGAAATGACTGGCAATTCTATATATGATTTTTTAAAAAATCATATAGCGTCAGAACGTTTGATTATGAAGTGTCATGATAATCAGGTAGAGGAGGAAATTCGGAATTGTGCTAGTGCACTCCTGGATATTACAAATGGTTATCCTTTACATGTAATTTACTCTTCTGAATATCTGTCGCAGAATGGGTTACCACTATCATCATGGCAAATTGAGAAACTTCCATCCTGCACTGATGGAAATATAATAACTTACTATTCCGAACTTTGGCGTAATCTTAATTATAGGCAAAAAGATGTGCTCCATCTCTGTAGTGGTTTTCAGTTTGCCTGGCCAAGACAAGCAATTGGTACAATAATAAAAGATAATCATGAGTATGCTCCAAGTGTAGATGCTGTGGCGCATATGCTTTCAGAAGGTTTCTGTGGCTTAAGACCATTTCATGAAAGTTTGGTAGTTTTTATAAAAAATCAGAAAGAGCATCAAGAACGAATAAACTCATTATTACCAAGTGTTTGTGACTGGCTAAAAAATTGTGCTCCGGTACACCTGAAAGACAATTGGCTTTGGTCCAGTCTTGCTCGTGCAGGCGATTCTACAGAATTACGTGAAGGGGTTACCCGAGACTGGATACTTGATAAACTTGTAAATGGTATGCCAATCAAATCATGTATTCGTTTATTGTCCGAGGCTGAAACTTATGCCTTCGATGCATTGGAATACGCAGAAGCATATAAACACAGAGAGTTAAAAACAAGGTTAATAAATGGTCCTGAGTTTCAGATATGGGATCCTATTAATTTAGAAGTACTGTCTCTTGTATCTTCTACCGAACCGGCATTAAATGAAATTATATCAGGCAAAAATGAGTACACTCCAGTAAAATTATCTATTTTAGCCATAGCATTATGGCACAGAGGTGATTTGTATCAAGCTAATCGCTTATCTAAGAAAGCTATTGACCGATACCGCGCTAAAAATAAATTATTATCTTCAAGACATTCACAAGACCATGAGTCTGAGGCTGTGACTGTTATTAAAGCAGGGGTGTTAACTGACAGTCTCAATTATTATGCAATTTTCAAAGGGGGGAATTTTTCTAATTGGCCAGATAGATTTGTGGCTAGTTTTAGACATGCATGTTGCACTAGAAAAGATCTTAGTCTGCTTCTGAGAGCTTGGCACTATTTGCCAAGCAATTCACATCATAAATCTCAGATTGAGCTTGATGCAATTAGATTAAGCATTATAGAGGGAGCTGACATTACCTGCAGGCCAGAGTACAAGTCCTTTTCCTCACAACATTTGTCAGGTTTTTTTGATGCATTTTCTAAGAAAAAATTCATCCGTATTTTAACTCATTTTTTTGAAGGACAGTCATCGACAACTTCAAAGATTGAAGTTGTGAGTAGTTACCATAACTGGTTTTTTTCTTCCCTTAACATGAGATTGAATGCTGAAGGAGATTATTCATGGTTACCTGTCAGCGCGATTTCAGACCGTATAGATGTTTCAGCTCATTATGAATTGCTCAACGAGATAGCTGATTGGATCGCTGATGTCATTTGTGCTGAAGGCAAAATAAATTTTGACATAGCGTGTTCATTATTTCCGGTAGAGCCTGTATTAGATGATGTACAATGGGAAACTCGCAGAACTGATATTTCTCTGAGGAGGAGTTGGATTGAAATTGCAGCCGATCTTCATTTGATAACGACCAAGATAGAAGTTTCACGTGACGAGTTAAAGCGTATAGTTGATGATGGTGTGTTCAATATTAACTGGTTAAGATTATGGTACAAAGAATCTGGCCTTAAACTGTTAAAAGATAATGCCTCAGAACTGCTTATTGATCTCGAAGACGTTCGTCAAATGAGCGAGTTAGAAGAAACTATCGAGAACTCCAATAATAACCTCGAACTAGCTCAAATAGCATTCCAACATGAAAATCTAGCATCTTTTCAAAAGTTGTTGAGAAAAACATGGGATTTTGTCCTAGGCTATGGACATCATAAAGATCCAACTATTTTTGATGTTGTAAATGCTGTGAGTTTTATTTCTTATGAAGATCCTGATTCTGCACTTACAATCTTAGAAAGAATATCACCAATAGTTTACAATATTTCAAAATTCACTGATGGGGACGAAACTAGGAATTCTAAACACTCCTTAACTTCAATCTTGGCACGATTAAATCCGCAAACAGCGGCTTCAGTTTATGAACAGGAGCTTTGTGATGGTGAATGGTATTATTCTGAAGGCACAATACTTAGGCTAATTGAGAGATGTGATTTTTCTGAACCAATTATAAAGAATTTATATCTGACAGGGTTGCATTCAAGCTGTCTTCAAATGCTTCTGAAGAAGGTAGAGAGTGGGAATCCATATGCTATTCAAATTGCGGGTGAATTAGAAAAACTTCTCGGTAAAAAAATTCAGATGTTGAATGATGATAAACATTCGTCAAATGATGTTCTGGATGAAAAGACTGTATTGAACATATCAGATTATCCACCGGATAGTTTCGATCAACTCATCGCTGATCTAAAAGGAAATTATAGCACTCATAAATTTTTAGTGTCTTGGTATAAATACTGGTGTGATCAGGGAAAAGAAAATGAATTGCTGCATATACTTACTTCACGTATTGCGACATTTACTGATCGATTTGATGATAAACGATATTTACTAGATCTTCTTTTTTCAAGCTCTTTTAAATTAGAAGGTAAGAGTAGAGCCTTTAAAATTTTGGTGGCAGCCCATAGATCAATGGGGGGATGGTCGGATTGGTATGAGCGTGAAGAAAATAGCATTAACCGACTTAAGATAGTTGCGGAGCAGTACCCACAAAAAATTGAGGAATTTATAAAGCTTACAACATTACAACCTGACGACTGGAACGACAAATTTGGTAAACTGATCATACCAAATGACAAACTGGTTTTTTTACTTTCTCATAGCGGCAGAAAAGAAGAAGCTCTTAAGCTCACATTACAGATGGTAAAAAGTTTAGAAGATAGCGTCCGGAATCTTCAACTTACAAAACCTATTTGGGATTGGCACAGAAATGACTCTCTTGAGGAAGCATTACTTAAATCTTTAGTTTCAAGACTTAAGCTGCCAATTCCTTCAATTAAAATCTGGGTAATGGAGCAGCTTTCACAACTTTTAATAGCTCAGAAGCCTAAAGTAGATGATCTATTAAAAAGAGACTTAGCTAGTAGAAAACAAGAATCAGAATGTGTTGAAGTACTTAGCGTTTTCTTTATCGCAAAATCTAAAGGATATGTTTGTGATAATGAAATTGGGAAATTTATTAAAGCAAGGTCCTCTCTATCCGACTTAATGATCACGGAACTTGTATCAAATGCAAATTATTTCGGGGAATACGCTTCTCAATTCAATCCATTTATTGTTTTAGATGGTGATAATAATCGCTTTGAATATTATCAGGGTAATCACGTCCCTTTATTGTATAATTCATTACTAGACGAGCAAGAGAAAAAAACAGGTGTGCCATTTACGGGCTATTACCAATCCGAATGGAATCGGACATTCGAATATCAGCCTTCAAAAGTAACAAGTATTGATTACTTTTTAAGTGGTGATAGGCAAAGGTCTACCGGGCAATTTTACACACAGGCGAGCCATCGTGGTCGTTCTGCTTACCTGCGCACATTAGAAGTGGCTAAGAACTTTTTCGGTATGCCCAATGATTATGCTCAGAATCTGTCTGTACCTGCATTACCTATCGAGCCTGCTTATCTAGGTATTGTACCTAAAAGACCGACATGGATACCAGAATGGAAAGCAGGAGATCTTATAACTAAACAAAATTTAATTAAATTTGTTGAAGAATTATTGATGAATTTTGATACGGAAGATGATTGTTTAGACCTGTTGGCAATTTCATTCCCTATTAAATTAGATGAAAATAGATGGGTCGATTTAACTATAGTCAAAGCGCTTGCTAACTTTAGTAGCACAGCGGAAATTAAAGTTAAAGAGCGTATTGGTTGTATATCAATTGGTAACCTTCTGAACAATAAGTTATTATATGAACTCTATGGAAATGTAAACTACGAAGGTACTGTACTGGCAGTAACTCCATTTCCGTTAACGAGATATGGACATTGGCATTCTGATCTTGAAACCAGAGGTATCTATATTCCAATGTGTACTGTTGATGGTAAGAAAAATATCGGTTATTCCGCTAATGGATTATTTTGTTATGATGTTGATAACACTAGGATTGGTTTTTCATCTTTCTGGTATAACTATTGGCAACCTATCCATCCAAAGGGAATTAACTCACTTTGTGGTTCTTATACGGCAGTTATTAGGGAAAATATTGAAAAATGGATAAACACAGCGATTATATCCCAGAAGAGTTTTTATGCGTGCAAAGCCGTAGTGCTCACATCCGATAGTGATTACAAAGAGTATGACCAACAAGTGATAGAGTTCGATGTGCTTTGAACGTCTTCCTTTAATAGTTAGTATTGAGATATACCTTAGTTAAAGATCCGTTTCAGTTTATACTTAAATACATACGGTGCTAAATTAGTTTTTTAGCACCGTACCTTCTCATGAATAAGTGAAGTTATGTGAACAGCAGTCGCGTCCTCCGCTCTTGTTGATTCTGACCATGATGTGTTCGTTTGTGTCCACATAGGTAACAGGAGCATCGGCAGGGAGTACAATAAAATTTCCCCAATGCGTTATGTGTTTGGTGCGTTGACAAGAGATATTTTATCCGTCTAGCTTTTAGACGCGCAGTTCGATGATGTCGCCATGATCTATTTCTCACCAATTGAATTTACTCCAATGAATGAGTGCGGCATTATGCCGCGCCCGTATCATTTGATGAGTTCTCGAAATGGAGTAATTGTTCATGATCTTCTAACAGTGGCTAATAAAGCTATTCATTATATAAGGTTGAGTCCATGTGAAAAGAAATTGATCGTTTGAATTATATCCAGTGAGATTTTTTCTCACTAAATTTAGGATAGGCAGGTGCAGGTGCAGGTGCAGGTGTAGATCAGCTGCATCGACAGGGACAACCAACTATGGTTACTGGGAGCAACCATGAGTAAATGTGTAAAGATACTATCCTTACGTCTGCCAGCCGGATTTCATCCAAGGATCGGTAAAAATTCGCAAAAGGTGTTATGAAGTTCACACTTTTAAAGTGTAATTAAATTATTTTATTTATTATCAATGATATGCGGTTTTTTCGGTTCTTTGTGTGAACTACCGTTCTGATTCATCTGGCCTGACGCGTTTAAAAAGCCCGCTATGCGGGCTTTTTTTATGCGCGGTTCCGGCCGGCCGGGGCTATGACCATTCCGCCAGCACGGCATCCGTGCTCAGCACGCGCGGCACGTTGCCAGGGATCAGCAGCGAGGCCCACACCTCATTGTGCTGATTAATCAGCGCTTCGGCCCCGACCCAGCGGCGATCGGCGGTGGTGTGCGCATCCGCCGCCACGGTTATCGCATAGCCCGCACTGGCCCCTGTTTTAATCGTGGTATCCAGACAGTAGTCGGTTGCACAGCCGCACACCACAAACGCCTCTACCTCCAGACGCTTTAACAGCGCGGCCAGCTCTGTCTGCCAGAAGCTGTCGCAGGCCGTTTTCGTCACGTAATGCGCGCCCGCAGGCTGAACCAGTTCCGGCAGCAGATCAAAGCTGGGGTCGCCCTCGCACATCGTGCCTTCACGATGCTGAATAAAGAGGATGATATCGGCGCGATCGGTCAGCCGGTTGATTCGGTCAACCCGGCCTGCCTTATCGAAACGTGGTGTGCTGAACACGCCGTTCTGCATATCGATGACGATGACGACTCGCTGTGCCATGCTGACTCCCTCGGAATGAGAAAAAAACAGTGTTACCTGCGGCGCGGCGGATAGCAATCTTTTGCATTTTCCCCCCGGTCGCAGGCATGCTAATCCAACATCGGATAAATAAGGAGAGAGAAGTGGAAGGTGTTCCGGCTGTTTTTCCCTGTGAAAAAGACCGCGCACAGTTTCAGCAACCGGCCGCGTTGCCCGGTGTGGAACTCTATCAGGCTCACATCTCCCGCTACGCTTTTGAACCCCATACCCATGAAGCCTTTGGCATTGGCACGATTGAGGCGGGTGCGCAGCGTTTTCGCTATCGCGGCACCGAATATACCGCGCCGGTGAACTCGCTGGTGACCATGAATCCGGATGAGCTGCATACCGGTGAGTCAGCCTGTGACGAGGGCTGGCGCTATCAGATGATCTACATTCAGCCGCAGCTGATGGATGAACTGACCGGCGATCGCGGCTGGTGGTTTAACGAGGCGCTGCTGACCGATCCGCGCATCGCGCAGCCGCTCTCCCGCACGCTGGCCGCACTCTGGCAGGCGGAGTCCGGACTGGCGCGCCAGAGTCTGCTTTCCGAACTGCTGTTGCAGATTCGCCCGCTGGCGCGGATGTCGTCACCGGGCAGGCCCGAGGGAGGGCATCGCTTTGATCAGGTGCGTGATTTTCTGCGGGCAAATCTGGCGGAACCGGTGCGGCTGGAGGAGCTGGCGGCGCTGGCCTCGCTGTCGCCGTGGCACTTTTTACGCGCTTTCCGCCAGCACTATCACGTCACGCCGCATCAGATGCTGATGGCTTTCCGCCTCTATGATGCCAAACAGCGACTGGCACAGGGCGAAGCCGCTGCCAGTGTCGCAGCGGCCGTCGGGTTAACCGATCAGGCTCATCTGACCCGCGCCTTTGCTAACCGCTATGGCATTACGCCTGGCCGCTATCAGAAACAGGTGCGCCAGCCCTGACACAACCGCAATCTGCTACAAGCCTTCCTCCTTCACTCCCGCCACACTGTGAAAAAAAGCTATACGGGAAAAAGTCATGTTTGCTGGTGTTATGTTTGCCGTTACCGCGGGGCTGATGTGGGGGCTGATCTTTGTCGGGCCGCTGCTGGTGCCTGACTACCCTGGTGCACTGCAGTCGGCGGGACGTTATGTGGCGTTCGGGCTGATTGCGCTGCCGCTGGCCTGGCACGATCGCCGCCGGTTGCGCCTGCTGGGGCGGGCCGACTGGCGCGAGGCAGTAAAACTCTCGCTGGTGGGTAACCTCTTCTATTATGCGTTTCTGGCCAATGCCATTCAGCGCACCGGCGCGCCGGTCTCCACCATGATTATCGGCACACTGCCGGTGGTGATCGCCGTTACCGCCAATCTCTGTTACGGCCATCTTGAAGGACGTCTGCCCTGGCGGCGGCTCTTTCCGGCGCTGGTGATGATGGCGGCCGGGTTGCTCTGCGTCAATGCAGCGGAGTTGCGGAGCCAGGGCGCAACGCTGGATCTTAGTCGTTACCTGACCGGCATCGTGCTGGCACTGCTGGCGGTGGTCTGCTGGACCTGGTATCCGCTGCGCAATGCCCGCTGGCTGCGCACTCATCCCGCACTGCGACCCTCGACCTGGGCGACGGCGCAGGGGCTGGTGACGCTGCCGATGGCGCTGACCCTGTATGCGCTGGTCAGCGTTCAGATCGCCTGGCAACGGCCTGACTTCCCGCTGCCGTTCGGGCCACATCCGTCACTCTTTATCTCTCTGATGCTGGCGATTGGCCTGCTCTGCTCCTGGCTCGGCAGCCTGTGCTGGAACGCAGCCAGCCAGCGTCTGCCCACGGTACTGATGGGGCCGCTGATTGTTTTTGAGATCCTGTTCGGTCTGTTATGGACTTTTCTCTGGCATCAACGCTGGCCACCTCTGCTCACCGTTATCGGCATTGCCTGTCTGATGGCTGGCGTGCTGTGGGCAATGCGTATCAAACCACAGCCGCGGGTGGTCGCTCTCAGCGGATAACCCTCACCGATCTCTGGAATAAACTGGCCGTGCGAAGCCCGCTTTGCCCGGCTTTTTAAGACAAAACCCTATCCCGATTTGCACCCTGTCCGACAGATTTTTGCCGCGAAATCGATTTCATGCGATGCGAAGGGGGAAAATCTCGTCGGGTTAACCCCTGCCATCCACCCCCGGTCAGCAAAAAAACGGCACTTTTCACCCGCTGAAGGCGGATCGTTTACCGCCGGGATGCAATTTCCTGCACAGATAGCGCCCATAAATCAGGAAAAAAAGCGCAGCATTATGGACGTTACGCTTTTCTCTGCCGCATTTTATTGGATTGTGACCCTGAGTTATGCCCGCTAAAAACCACTATTAACTTCATTCCACATTCAATGAGTAAGAAAATTCCGCCGCTGCGTTTTTAATTAAAGATTAATCTGTGGCATCAATGATGCGCAATGAAGAGAGTGAAAAGATAGCCACATAACGTTAGTGATAAGGAGCAATAAACTATTTAT
>Ga0268256_1001676_pt1 | contig 12667 bp, 11 predicted proteins | sample AgamicAtAmrz_FD_200247 | JGI IMG/M metagenome (GOLD analysis project Ga0268256, IMG submission 200247) | Agave microbial communities from Guanajuato, Mexico - At.Am.rz (v2) (version 3) | ecosystem: Host-associated > Plants > Roots > Rhizosphere | place: Guanajato, Mexico | collected 2012-06-07
CAACATGCGGCTTTAAACCGGCGATTTGCTTACCGTTCAACATAATTGAACCTTTTGTCGGCTTGTAGACTCCTGTTATCATATTAAAAAAAGTTGTTTTGCCTGCCCCATTTGGACCGATAACTGCTGTAATTGTATTCTTTTCCACCGCCATATCAATATTAGCATTCGCAATTAAGCCGCCGAATGTTTTCGTCAAGCCTGTCACCTCAAGAATATTCATTTATATATCCCTCCTTGCGACTGGTATTTTTGATTCCAGGTTTGTGTCTACCTTTTCCGGAGATTTCAGTTTGTTTACATCAAACCGGATGTTTTTTGCTGGAATCAGCCCTTGCGGACGGTATAATGTCATAACTACAAGCAATATTCCAAAGATAAAACGCTGCATTTTAACAGGCGATAATGCATCAGGAATAGTAACAACTTGGCTGAGCCAGCCTGTAATTTCCGTCAGTACTTGCAAATTAAGAATAGTGACAACTGCTGCTCCTAAAATAACACCAGGCACACTGCCCATCCCACCAAGGATGACCATCACCAGAATGGTTGTCGATTCCAGATATGTGAAGCTTGTCGGATCAATAAACATCTGTTTTGCGGCAAAAACAACACCCATCATTCCTGAAAAGGAGGCTCCAATCGCAAATGCAGTCAGCTTTGTTTTTACAAGGGGGATCCCCATCGCCTGTGCGGCAATCTCATTTTCTCTGACTGCTTTCCATGACCGTCCCAGCTTCGTATGCTCTAGTTTTGTCACAGCGTAAATGACAAAAAGAAACATTACTAGAACAACATAATAATATTGATTAGGAAAAATAAGAGTTATACCAAATATTTCCGGCGGGCTGATGCTGGCAAGACCCATTGCTCCGTTCGTTATATTGACAGGCTTATCAAGGTTATTAAAGACAATCCGGATGATTTCTCCAAAGCCTAATGTGACAATTGCTAAATAATCACCTTTCACACGAAGAACTGGTATTCCTAATAAGACACCAAACAATGCGGCCACAAACAAGCCAATAATAATAAATATCCAAAAGCTGTTACCTGAAAGAGGATATTCACCGAACGGCATGAAGTTAGAAGCCTGTACTGTCGCAAATATCCCATATGTATAAGCACCAACTGCAAAAAATGCAACAAATCCTAGGTCAAGGAGACCAGCTAGACCAACGACAATATTTAAACCAAGGGCCATGCATACATAAATCCCGACCATAGTCGCTACTTCCATATAAGATTGGTATGTTGGTCCCTGACTTGCCGCATATGGAAGGATGAAACCTAAGATAACTAATCCTGCTGCCCATTTCCACTTATTGCCGAAGTTCATGAAATAGAGAATTAGCAATGAAAGCAGCAAAAGCAAAAAAGCTGTGACAGATTTCTGGGCAAGATAAAGGCTTGCACTTGTTACAGATACATAGAAGAAAAAGAGAATGCCTTGGGCAAGTTTGCTTGTTTTTAATGTGGTCATGAAATTTGCCATTTTACCCACCTACACTTTCTCGGCTACGGCTTTGCCAAATAAGCCTTCTGGTTTAAATATCAACACAATGATCAGTATGGCAAATGCTGCAACATCCTTGTATTCTGCACCTAATATTCCATCTGTAATGACCGACAGGTTTGCGGCTGTAAACATTTCAATTAGACCAATAAGCAATCCCCCTACCATTGCACCGCGAATATTGCCAATCCCGCCAAGTACTGCTGCAGTAAAAGCCTTCAAGCCTAAAATGAATCCAATATAAGGATCAATCGTCCCATATTGGACAGCAAATAGTACTCCTGTCGCACCGCCTAATGCAGATCCGACAAAAAAGGTGACAGAAATAACTTTATTCACATTGATAGACATGAGTGATGCAGTGTCCCTGTCCTGGGCGACAGCTCGCATTGCCATCCCCCATTTAGTTTTGTTAACAAAGAAGTCAAGACCAACCATTAAAATAACAGCAACAATAATAACAACAAGAAAAGAGGTTTTGAAGCTCGCATTGTTAGCACCTAAAAGGGAGCCCACTTGATGCTGCCCTGAGAATAAGGAAGGAGTGTTCAGGATATAGTTGCCTTTGTACAGCTCTGTGATAAAACGGACAATATCCTGCAAAAGAAAGGAAATACCGATTGCGGATATCAAGGCAATCAATTTGGGAGCCTTCCTTAACGGACGGTAAGCAACTCTTTCCATTCCCATCCCCATTAATCCCGTAATCAAGCTTGTGATGACAAGCATAATAATTAAAGACAAGACCGCCGGAAGCATGGAGGTCCAGCCAAGGCTTGTCAATACAATCAGCACTGCTGTTCCGACAAATGCTCCTGTCATGAAAATTTCGCCATGAGCAAAGTTAATCAGTTCTAAAATCCCGTAAACCATCGTATAGCCTAAAGCGATAACGGCATAAACCGCTCCTAAAGCAAGACCGTCAATTAAAACTTGCGGCAATGTTTGCAACACTTCTGTCAGCATATTCTTCCCCACACTTTTATAGTTTTTTTATTGAAAGATAAGGGCAGTCCCCTATGTAGTAATTGAAACGAAAAAGGGTATGAACACTCATACCCTTTTTCTAAAAATATGCCGTCCTTTTCTAGAAGATTGGCACATCTTTTAAAAGAATTTGCAAGGCTTATTGAGAGATCTCACCGTCTAATGTTGCCGGGTAAGAAGCTTCATCAAATTTATAAATGAATATTTTAGCGTACTTGTTATCTCCTTTTTCATCAAAGCCTACCTCTGTTACAACACCTTTATAATCCTGTGTTCCGCGTACTGCCTCTGTCACTGCCTCTCGTGTAGGCATTTTGCCGTCATTTTCTTCAATGGCTTTTTCAATGCCTGCAAGCAAAACCCCGGCACTGTCATAAGCATATGCTGAATATGATTCAATTGATTTATTAAAGGCTGCTTTATAGTCGTCCGCAAACTTTGTGCCTTCTTCTGTTTTTGTCGTATCGCCTGCAACAGATGTCAGGAATGTGTTTTTGACAGCGTCACCGGCAATTTCAACAAATGCAGATGAATCAAGGCCGTCTCCACCCATAAATGGAATATCTATGCCTTTTTCACGAGCTTGCTTTACAAGGATGCCACCCTCCGCATACAGCCCTCCATAATAAATCATGTCCGGCTGTTTAGAAGTAACTTGATTTAGAACTCCATTGAAGTCCTTCTCCCCGACCGTGATTCCCTCAAATCCTACAATTTCAGCTCCCATCTCCTCTGCAGCACCTCTAAAGGCCTCAGCCAATCCTGAGCCATAAGCGGTTTTGTCTTGAATAATAAATATTTTCTTTGCTCCTAATGTGTTTATCGCATATTCAGCACCAGCTGGGCCTTGGAAGTCATCACGGGCAACTACTCGGCTGACTGTCTCCAAGTTACGGTCCGTAAAATCTGTTGCTGTACTTGCAGGAGAAATACTGATAAGTTTATTATTTTCATACACTTCAGATGCTGGGATGGACACACCTGAATTTAAATGGCCGACAACACCTAGCACCGCTTGGTCTGCTGCTACCAGCTGAGCATTAGCCACCCCTTTTTTCGGATCGCCTTGGTCATCTTGTGCCTCCAGCTTCAGCTCGAAGCCCAAATCAGCGAATTTGTCCTGTTGCTGATCGATTGCCAATTGTGCTCCCAGCTTGATCGCTTCCCCTAATGTGGCACTTCCGCCAGATAGAGGTGATTGTGTAACAATCTTAATTACCTGTTTTCCTCCATCACTGTCTCCTGAGGAGTCAGAGCTGGAAGAAGCACATCCACTTAAAAACCCAAGTGCTAAAGTAGCTGTCATTGCGATTGATAATGCCTTTTTGGATAACATAGTTCTCCTCCTATTTGCTATGTACTTTTTTAAAGCGGTATTGCAAACAGATAACCTCTTCTGGCAGATGTGCCATCATTAGCTATACTTATGTAAGGATTATAATCTCGGATGAAACAAGTGTCTTTCATATTGTCAGATAATCTAACGGCATATTTTCAAAATTTTTTTATTTCCAGACATATGTTTTATTTCTCGAAATAACTGGTCTTTTCTTTACTTCTTTCCATTTAATAAAACAAGCTTCCCATTGTGCTTATCAACATTGTTAAACACAAAAAAACAGAAGGCTTATTTCGCCTTCTGTTTTTCATTTAAATCCACGGAGCATCTGTTTTAACCACTTTCGCAAATGCTTTGCTGTGCTCTCTTCTGTCTTTTCTTACTCTAACCCGCTGTTCTGCTGTATTAAAAAGCATATGCTCTTCCTCAGATTGAGGAACTACCTGTGGAATCCTTGTTGGCTTTCCTTCCTCATCAAGAGCTACAAATGTCAAAAATGACGTTGCGGCAAGCTTGCGTTCACCTGTTTTTAAATTTTCTGCCACCACTTTCACAAATACCTCCATTGAGGATTTGCCTGTATGTGTGACATAAGACTCAAGGCAAACCGAATCAGTCGGCCTTATCGGAATTAAAAAATCAACGGAATCGGTGGAAGCTGTAACGACATTGCTTCTAGAATGTCTTGAAGCACTAATTGATGCTACATCGTCAATATAGCTCATCAGCTTTCCGCCAAATAAAGAATTATGATTATTTGTATCAATCGGAAAGATTCTGCTTGTCTTTACTACTAATGAATCTTTGCAAAATTTCTCTTTGGGCATATTCAACATGCTGCACTCCTTTTGATGCCTTTCATGACGGGAAGATAAATATTTTAGTTGCTTTCTTCTTTCCATAATGGCAATTTCAATAAAAACATTGTAGTAGAACCATTGGATTTTTGTAAAGATAAAAGCCCTCCAAGCGCTTTTGCCAAAAGCAGGCTGTATGGCAATCCTAATCCAAGTCCACGCTCTACGTCCTTCTTGTTTTTTCCCCTGTAGAAGCGCTCAAAAATAAAATGCTGCTCCTCAACAGAAATACCATATCCATTATCCTCGACCGTAATTAAGACGTTGTCATTGTCATATTTAAGGCTGACTGACAGTTCTGCATCAGCCTTGCCTTTAATGGCATGAAGGCTGTTATTAAGCAGATTGACCACGATTTGCTGCAAGCGGACACTGTCGATATTGGCGAACACTTGCTTTTCCATACTAGTATAGGTTACCTTCACATCTTTTAACGCATCTGCATGGACAATTTCCCACTGATAGATAATTTCTTTAACAGCTGCTTGAATATTTGTCTTCTCGAAATGGACTCTAATAGATCCTGCACTAAAGCTGTTAAAATCAAGGAGATCCTCCACCATGCTCTGCAGCCGTTTCGCTTCCTTTAAGCTCATCGCTAAAAACTCTTTTTTTCTGTCATCTGTAATAATATTATCATTCACAGCTTGAACGAGGGCGCTAATAGAAGTAATTGGTGTTTTCAGCTCATGCGTCACACCTGCGAGAAGCTGTGTCCGCAGTCCCTCTAATGTTTGCAGCCTCTTCGTCATTTCATTAAAGGATAATACGAGCTGATGCAGCTCCTTTTCCTGAACATCTTCGTTGAGTCGAATATCATAATTGCCATTCATTAAGTTTTGTGCCGCATTTGCGACTTCCTCCACAGGCTTTGCCAGCTTCTTTGACAAAGAGTAGATTACAAGCCACCCAAGGATGGCAAGACCTGTCAGAAGAAGACCAAGTAATTGATATTCCTCTGTATTAATGCGGAGCTGATCATGGGGCTGGATAATATACACGTTTCCCGCCAACTTATCGTCTTTCAAGATAGGGGCAATTACAACAGATGCCTTTCTGTTATCGCTTAAGGTGATTGTCTCCACAGTTAAATCTTCCACCATATCCAAATCTTCAATCGCAGATGCTTGATCCGTATTATTTGGAGCAGGCTCCTTCATTTCTGACTGAGGGCTGTTCGGCGCCATGTCCTGCATAGGAGAAAGGAGATTTACCTCACCTGATTCAGCCTTAATATAAATGCTCATTGGCTGATAGATGCTTTGCGAATCCTGCCTGTCCTGCATAAATGGAAACCTGACGTCCCAGATATTTTCCAAATCTTCATCGCCTGCTCTTCCTGCTATTTCTTGGGCAACGAACTTCGTCAATTCAAGCCTGTTCGCCAAGGCATTATGGCGGATCCAGAGAATGGAAACTACTCCGATGATGACAAGTCCGACTATTAATGTAAATAAATATCGTTTTGTCCAATAATATAGAAGGGGTGTTTTTTCTTTATTTTTTTTCTTGAATATAGAATTGATAGCCGAGTCCGCGTAATGTTTTAATTTCCCCATATTCTGCATCCCATCCATTCAATAATTTCCTAATTCTTTTAATCGCTAAATCCACCGCCCTGTCACTGCCATCATAATCACTGCCCCATACGTGGTCCAGCAGCTGATCTCTTGTGAAAGTCTGGTTTGGGTTGCCAGCCAAAAAGAGCAGTACAGACAAATCTCTCGGTGTAAACGGAACTTCAATTCCATTTAAAAACACTTGGTGTGATAGATTATTTATTTTCAAGTTTCCATAATAAGTGACATCTTCCTCTGCCTGATATTGCGGGGAGCGGCGCAAAACAGCATGCACCCTTGCTATTACCTCTTCCGCTACAAATGGCTTCGTTATATAATCGTCCGCTCCTGTGTCAAAGCCTTTCAGCTTTTGATCTGTATCGGAAAGTGCAGTAAGCATAATGACAGGACATGCACTTTTTTTGCGGATATGGCCAAGCACTTCCCAGCCATCCATATGGGGCATCATAACATCAAGAAGAACCAATGCCGGCACTGTTTCTTCTATTTTATCTAACGCCTCTTGTCCATTGTATGCATAGCTCACCGCAAAACCTTCCTTCTCAAGGTAAGCTCCAAGCACCATGCTTATTGCCAATTCATCTTCAACAATTAATATATGCTTCATCTCTAATTAGTCCTTTTGTTTTTTACTCATTATACAAGAATAAAGGGATAAAAAACTATCACCTATGAAAAGAGGGTCAGGCTTTTACTATACTAGCAAAAGCCTGACCCTAAATATTACTGATACCTCAAGGCCTCTAACGGGCTTAAGTTTGATGCTTTGTTAGCAGGGAAGATGCCGAATATTATCCCTATTAAGATAGAGAAGGTTACCGAACCTCCGACAATCCACCAAGTGATCTGCATTGTCATATCAAGCATGCTTGACAGCACCTCAGCACTTCCAAGTCCAATCAAGGCACCGAGTATTCCGCCAAATGCACTTAAAACAACCGCTTCAATTAAGAACTGTAACATGATATCTTTTTTCTTCGCTCCAATTGCTTTTCTTATCCCGATTTCCCTTGTTCTTTCTGTAACAGATACAAGCATAATGTTCATGATGCCAATTCCTCCGACAATTAAGGAAATACTTGCGATACCTGCAAGCAGATATGTCATTGTATTGCTGACAGAATCAAGGGCATCAGATACAGAAGATTGATTGCGGACAGAATAGGATGTTTCGTCACCGCCGAATTGGTTGTATAAATCCTGCTCCATTTTTGCCATTCCAATTTCAACAGTATCCTCAGATGTCATTTTAACTGTAGCTGATGTTACATATGTTTGCCCGATAAAGCGCTGTGCTGTTGTAAAAGGAATCAATACTTGATCATCAACAGAGCCTGACAGTTCTTCACCTTGCTCCTCTAGCACACCAATTACTTTAAAAGTTGTGCCATCTATTTTAATAGTCTGGTCAACAGCATTTGAAAAACCAAACAGTTCTGTAGCAATATTGGCGCCTAACACGACGACCTTATTACGGTTATCCAAATCAATATCCATAATGCTGCGACCAGAGCGGACCGTAATGTCATTTACATCTTCATAGGAATTGTTAATCCCTGTTACAGTAACACCTTCGCTTGATGTTGTACCGTTTTTCAATGTACTGCTAGTAGAAACCGTCGGTGCTACTGCTTCTACCTCCGACAAATCTTCAAAGGACATGAGTTCATCATATGTGACGACTTCCTCATCGCTTGAATTGCCAGACAGTGATACGGAAACAGTTGTGCTGCCAAGACTGGAAACCTCTTCTGAAACCGATTGGGAAGCACCCATTCCTAAAGAGGTCAAGGCAATTACAGCAGCAACTCCGATAATTATTCCAAGCATCGTCAGAACGGCTCTAAGCTTGTTCATGGTTATATTCTTAAATGATATTTTTATTGCTTGCCCTAATTTCAAGAAACTCCTACCTCCTTTTCCTCCCTGAGTCTTCCATCTTGAATACGGATGACTCTCTTAGCCTGCTTCGCTATTTCAAGATCATGGGTGATTAATATAATTGTATGTCCTTGCTTGTTCAAATCCTTGATTAGCTTCATCACTTCTACTCCTGTCTTACTGTCCAACGCCCCTGTAGGTTCGTCCGCAAGCAGGATCGGCGGGTTGCCGGCAAGAGCGCGGGCAATCGCCACACGCTGCTGCTGGCCACCTGACAATTCAGTCGGCCTATGGCCAGCACGTTCCAGCAATCCTACCTTTTTTAAAGCAGTCAAAGCAACTTCTTTTCGTTCCTTGCTGTTCATTCCTCTGTAAATTAACGGCAGTTCTACATTTTCAAATGCCGATTGCTTCGTCAACAGATTGAATGACTGAAAGATAAAGCCAATCTTATGATTTCTTACATCTGCTAACTGTTTGCTTTTTAATTGAAAGACATTTTGCCCATCAAGGAAGTATTCGCCAGAATCTGGTGTATCCAGACAGCCGATCATATTCATCAAGGTCGATTTGCCTGACCCTGATGGACCGATGATGGCAATAAAGTCGCCCTTATTAATAGAGAAGCTCACATTATCCAGTGCCTTGACCGTTTCTCCGCCAAGTGTATATTGCTTATTTAAGTTCTTAATTTCTACAATTCTATTTTCTTCAATCATTACTGGTTAGCACCTCCGCCGCCGAAGCCGCCTGATGGCATTTGCCCTCCGCTTGGCATTTGTCCGCCTGATGGCATTTGCCCTCCGCCTGGCATGCCCTGCTGGCTGCTGCTGTCACTGCTTGATTCAAATGTTGGCAGAACAACTGTAGTTCCTTCTTCTAATCCACTTGTAATTTCAGCAACATCTTCATTTTCCAAACCTACTTCTACAGTCTGCTTTGTTGTTGCTGTTGCTGTTGAACCTTCCTCAGTTGTTGAAGATCCAGACGGGATTAGAACATAATATTCATCATCTTCTTTTTGTACTGCTTCGACTGGAACTGTTACTACATCTGTTTTACTGTCCGTTGTGATAGTTGCTTCTGCTGTCATCCCAACTAATAATCCAGAAGGTTTTTTAACTTTTACTGTTACCTCGTATTTTGCCACACTAGAACCTTCAGATGAAGTTGCCTCTTTTGCAACATTTGTTACTTCACCTGTAAATTCTTTGTCTTCTAAAGCACTTACTGTAATCGTAGCTTCTTGTCCTTTCTCAACTTTAGAAATATCAAGCTCGTCCACATTTACAACCATTTCTAAATTATCATAGTCTGTTTCTGTCAATACTTCTGTTCCCATTGAAACACTGTCGCCTTCTTCTACATTAAGCGCCGTAATTTCACCAGAGAAAGAAGCTGTAATCGGGTCAAGCGTATCATCTTCAAATGTAACAAGTTCATCTCCTTCTTCGACTTCATCTCCAACTGCTACATTCACCTCATCGACTGTTGCATTGCCGACAGAGGTTACTGCCTCTGTATTAATAGCTGCTATGCTGCCAGTTCCGCTCACATTAATTTCTACATCTCCAACTTCTGCAGCAGCGGTTTGTGTCGTTGCCTGTGCAGCTACTTGCTGCGTATCATTTTTTGTGAAATAAAAGTAGGAACCAAAACCTCCACCAATTACTACAACAATAACTCCGCTAACGATCCATTTCTTTATGCTTTTCTTCATCCTTCTTCTCATCCTCTTTCTTGTTATATTTTATATGCTTAACTTGCATTTTTTCTTAGTTCCAATAGGCTTGTGCCTCTTACAAGTAATAGAATATAAAAGAAATGTGTCAGGAATAAGTCGAGGGAAATATTTTTTAAAAGTTTCCCAAAAAATTTTTAGGAACTGCTTTTTACACTCAAAAAAAGCAGAGAAACTTAGTTCTCTGCTTTATCTATTATTTCTTTGATAGTAATGGTGCTGTTACATCTCTCATTCCTACTAGTCCTAATATCGTCAAAAAGATATTTTGCGGTCCGATATGGGCATCTGTTGGATCGAAATACTCCTCTAAAGTGTGAAAACCGCCGCTGTTACTGCCACCGCCACCTAATGTCACAGCAGGAATGCCAAGGCTGATCGGTACATTGGAATCTGTGCTGAAGGCTTGTGACAGCACAGGGTTCAAGCCGAGAGAAGCTGCTGCTGCAATCGTTGTCTGCACAATTTCTCCTTCTGGGCTTTGTGCGCCTGCCGGTCTGTCACCTACCTGCTTAATTGTCACTTCAATCGCTGTCTTTTCACTGTTCCAGCGATTGTTCTCCTCTTCTGCCGAGTTGTGGAGAATATCCATGACCTGCTCTTCGAGACGAATAAGCTCTTCTGCAGAATTAGAACGCATATCAAGCATCATGCTGGCTTCTTCGGCAATTGTATTTACTGAAGTGCCGCCTGTTATCGTACCGACATTAAAGGTTGTTTTCGGTTCGTCAGGCGTTTTTATATCACCGATCTTACTGATTGCTCTGCCGAGTGCATGAATCGGGCTTGGGATACCAAAGTCACCAAAGCTGTGGCCTCCTGATCCTTTATAAGTAATGTGGAAACGATGGCTTCCTGTCCCGAGATAGGTAATGCGCTCCGGATGCCCAGGCTCGATGGAAATAAAGCCGTCTATATCCGTCCTGTCCGCAAACAAGCCCTTTACTCCTCTCAAGTCGCCGAGTCCTTCCTCTCCCACTGTTGCTCCAAAAATAATATCGCCTTCTGTCTGAATGTTTGTCTCATTAAATGCTCGCACCAGTGTTAGTACAGCTGCAAGCCCGCGGCCATCATCAGAAATTCCCGGAGCAAACACCTTGCCATTCTCTCTTCTGACAACTATATCTGTCCCATTCGGAAAAACAGTATCCAAGTGAGCACATACGAAAATTCTTGGACCTTTACCAGTGCCAGGGCGAATTCCAAACACATTGCCGTGTCTGTCTTCCTGAATATCGTCAAGACCAAGAAGCTCCAGCTTCGCCTTATAAACCCTGCCTCTTTCCGCTTCCATAAAAGAAGGCGCCGGTATTTTTGTGAGCTCAATCTGCTCCTCCAGCGTTGCATCTGCATCCTTTAGCAAATACTCCAGCCCTTTTTGCACAAGGGAATGTTCCAGCAATTGATCAAATACACCTTTCGTTTTCACAGCAGCAACTTGTTCTCTCAAAAATTACCCCTTCTTTCATATATTTCGTTTTACAAAATAGAATATTTTTATTATATTCTAAATTTTCTATAAATACTATCTTTCTTTTATAAAAACAAAAAAAACCAGACCGCTATAAACGCGTCTGGTTATCTCATTTATTTCTCTACTAGTATTCTCCACTCATTGCCTGTTCCTAAATTATATCTGTTTGCCATCGACTTCTGGTTAATAGCGAGACTGAAATAATGAAGAGAATTCAAGTAGGCAATAGGTTCGCCAATAGCAGCGTCAGCAAAAGAATGACCAAAAAGAACTTTATCCTTGAAGATTTCTTCCTTATTATAATTGATTGTGACAGTTAATGTATCTCCATATTTTACTCCGCTTTGTTTTACCATAGACGCCGGGATATTCGTCCATATATTTCCGAACCGATTATCATGTATTTCAATAATGCCATTAAGCTCATTATTAGCCAGTACCGCTTTTACAACAGGCAATGTTACAACTGCTTCCTTTTCTGTGGAGTGTCCGATATCTTGGTAGCTTATTTGTCCTGAAGCAAGTCTCGCACCTGTATAGGCATAAATATCTCTGCCATGAAAAGTGTATGACTCACCGCTGTTTGGAAGGCGATTCTTTGTTTCATCAAGCACGCGAACTTCTTCTATTGCATGAAGCATATGTGTAATCGTGCCATTGTCAGGCGTGATTATGTAATGGCCTTCTAAAGTTTTTACAACGATACTCTTTCTGTCTGATCCAACGCCTGGATCTACTACAGAAACAAATACAGTTCCTTTCGGCCAGTAAGACACAGTTTGTAGAAGGCGATAAGAAGCCTCCCATATATTAAAAGGGGGAATATCATGTGTCAGGTCAAAAATGCGCAAATCAGGTTGAACGGAATTGGCCACTCCATACATAGCTGAAACGGCTCCGTCACTTAAACCAAAGTCAGATTGCAATACTAATGCTTTCACTAAATCACCATTCCTCTCAAAGCTGCATTTTACAATTGGCTAATATTTATTATATGTGTGAAGAGAAAACATATTATGCACACCACAGTGCGTAGGGCTATTAATTATATTAGGATAAAATTATATTGACTCACATACCCTTTTAATGTAGGATTATTGTTTGGTTTTATAATATTTTCATATCGTGGTTCGTAACCATCCCACGTAAAAAAACTAAGGGAGAGAAAAAAATGAATACAAAAACACTTGCAGTAAACGGTGTGATTGCAGCATTGTACATTGCTGTCACTGTTGCAATTGCTCCATTCGGCTTTACGAATGTCCAGTTTCGCTTATCCGAAATGTTTAATC
>Ga0268256_1001680_pt1 | contig 12654 bp, 11 predicted proteins | sample AgamicAtAmrz_FD_200247 | JGI IMG/M metagenome (GOLD analysis project Ga0268256, IMG submission 200247) | Agave microbial communities from Guanajuato, Mexico - At.Am.rz (v2) (version 3) | ecosystem: Host-associated > Plants > Roots > Rhizosphere | place: Guanajato, Mexico | collected 2012-06-07
ATATATTCGCCTTCCAGCCATTCATTGATTTTTTCTGCAAGCTGTATAGCAGGCAAGTGGCTCTGTGTTAACGGGGCATAGCAAAGCTCCTTCATCTGCTCAAATGCTGCTTGGGCGAGCTCCTCCCTGCCGTATCCGATATTCACACACCAAAGCCCTGACATACCGTCCATATACCTGTTCCCTTCATGGTCAGTCAGCCATGCTCCCTCTCCTTTAGCTGTTATCATTGCCGGCTTTTCCTCCACATATGGAGAGATATGATGCCAAACATTCCCTTGATCCTTTTCAGTCCATGAAGCAGTTCGCAGCTGATCCATTTTAATAACCCCTTTCTTTGTGCCCGTGCCCCTCCAATTGGATTGACGGCAAGCCATTTTTTAAGATAGTATCTAATTTACAGATTATTTAAATAATTGTCATTTAACATCATGTAACATAGTAAGCTAAATCATTTAACAAAAGTGGGGGCTAAAGTGATGAAGATGATGCTGACAGTTGAGGATGTTTTGCAGCGCAAGCCATTTCATTCTGCAAAGGTGCTTGCAGGGAGGAAAGGACTAAACCGTCCCGTAAAGTGGTCTCATATATTAGAAGTCAATAATGCAGAGGAATTTGTAAACGGCGAGGAGCTGATTTTAACGACAGGCATGAATCTGCAGCACGGTCAAAAAAGTCAGTTAGCTTATATAGAAAAGCTGATTAAGCTGAATACTGCTTGCATATGTATCGAGCTTGGCTCCTCCATACTTGGGATTGCACAAGATGCACTGGCACTTGCAGAGATGCATGATTATCCTGTTATTGTGTTTGAAGAAACAGTCAAATTTGTCGAAATCACGCAGGATTTGCATACTGCAATCATTAATAGTCACCACGAAATGCTGACTGACCTTGACCGGCTGTCAACGGAATTTCACTCCCTTTCCTTGCAGCCTAACGGCATCATGAAAATATTGCAGGCTGTTTACCAGTATTTTCACAAGCCAGTCTGCTTTCTCTCACCAGACTCTATTCAATATTATCCAGTTAATAAAAAGGAAGCTGCGTTTTTTATAAAGGAACTAGACTTAGAGAATCGGCCATATATGGAGCATAATGATGACATCCTTCTTTCAGCAGCAGTTCGGATGTTTGACCAGGTGTGGGGCTATATCGTCTTAATGGAAGCTGATCAAATCCATCATGATTTCTCCACACTTGTACTTGACCGAGCGGCAACTGCCATATCACAAGTGACTCTGCGCTATAAAGAATTAGCAGAAAAAAAGCATTGTTTAGAAGAGGATTTCATTCGCTCCTGCTTGTCCAACGACTCTGTCGACTTTAATCGTTTTCATTCTATCTTGCCTACCTATTATGCAAATGCAGCTTACCGGCTTCTGTGTATTCCAACACATCAAAACCAGCTTAGCTTCATGAACAGCAAAGCGGATTTTCAAAACACGCATACGGCGATGATGCTGCGGACATTATTGCAAAAGGAAGGATATTCTCCTATCATTTCAGTTCATCCACATGAAATTATTTGTATCATCTTCTCTAGTCCCAGTAATGTAAATACTAATGGCCAATGGGAAAAGCTCCGTGTAAAGCTGACTCAGCTGTGTGCTAAGCTTTTGAATGGTCAATTATTTGGAATAAGCTCGTCTTACTCGAGCCTTGAGCTTGTGACAAAGGCTTATGAAGAGGCAAATGACGTCCTGCATTTACGAAAACAGGCCGAAATAATCAGCCCTTTTTTCGACAATCTCGGCATATACCGGCTGTTGCTCCCCCTTCAGAAAACAGGGGCATTACAGCGCTATATCGAGGATTATATAGGGGGAATTATTGAATATGATAAGGTGAATAACAGCGAGCTCCTCAAAACATTGGCCGTGTACTTTGAGTGCAACGGCTCCAGAAAGATGGCGGCAGAAAGGCTGTTTATCGTCAGGCAAACCTTGTATCACAGGCTGGAGAAATTACGGAGTCTCCTTGGCGATGGGTTTACTGAGCCAACGAGCCGCTTGGCTTTAGAAGCAGCAATTAAAGGCTATGAACTTGAAAATAGCCTTCGCAAAAAGCAGGAAAATCTGCTGATTCACGAAGGCCGGAACTAATTTACGTACATTGGAAGGAAGAAATGCGGTCTGCATCTGTTCCGTAATACACCCAGCGGTTATTTCTCCAGCGCCATCCAGCAACAGAAGTTCTGCCGATATAAGTAGGATAGAACCAGAATGAGTTGCCATTGCGCAGCCACACATAAGTGTAGCGGAATCTGCATCTTCTCATAGAACCAGGATCAACTGCATATAGCTGTGGTCCTTGTGGTCCCTGAAGCTGCGGTGTAAAGGTAGGCGGCGGTCCTGATGGAGGACCATATTGGTCGCCTCCTGAACCTCCTCCAAAATCTGGCTGGAAAGAAGGTCCCCCAAAATCCGGCTGGAAGGAAGGTCCTCCTGGAGAAAATGGCGGCGGACCGCTCGGAGGACCACCAGGAATAGGAAAGAAAGATCCTCCTCCGATTTGGTTTAAACGATATGGATCTTGTTCATTTGCAACATTGTATGGATTAATAGGCGGATAATACATGCATAATCCCCTTTCAGTTTTTATGCTTTACTGTATGCTGCCCGCCTAATTTGGTGCCCGTACCGTTATAAGAATCAACATTTAAATATTTAAAACGCTTTCATTAATTCAAGCAAAGCCATGGATTCTAATTTTGTTATTTTCTATGTCTACAAAATAAAACTCATAGTATGTGGGGAATGGATTGTCAACAGGACCGACCAGCACACCCTTTTCTTTTAGCTGCTCATGTGCCGCAAAGATGTCATCAGCTTGCAAATCAAGGCAATCATTGACTGGAAGCTGGTTTATTGGATTTCTCAAATAACGGTTGCATAAGGCCAATTTTGTATATTCATTTATGGTAAAGAAATAGGCGGCATCATGTCTTTCTGTAGGTTCCAGCTCTAAAATATAAGAATACCACTCTACAGCACTCTGAAGATGTTCGACATATGTCCAGATGACTACCTTGCCATTAATCATCGTTTTTGGGATAAACACTTCACTCAACCTTATCTCCTCCCCATTTTATTATTCTTTTTTATGTACGTTATCTCTATGCTTCCTCCTCTCTTTCTTAACTATATGCTGTTAAACGATGTATTTTACATAAAAAACATAAAAGGATAAGCCTTTAAGCAACAAGGCTAAAACAACAGCTTAATGATGAGCCAAATGACAAGAATCCAAATTGGTATTGATATAATGGTGCCCCAAAAGCAGCCTGCAGCAAATGATTTTTTCACTAAATTTCATCCTTTTTATCCTAGACTGTTTTTGCTTCCTCTTTCTTTTTAAGCTTTTTCTTAAATATCGCTCCTAATACAAACAGCATCCCAGGCAGTCCTATGGCAATGCTGAGGCTGACAAGAACCCATTCCTTCTCAATGATGCCCATTGCCCGATGATGACTGCCTATCATCCAATAGCTAAAGGCACTTAGAACAAGACCAACAGGAATGATTACAGGACGATAATCCTTTAAGCCGATGATTTTTTGAACAGCTATAGAGGAGCATAAAAACGTCATCATAATTTGTGTTAAAATGGACAGCGCGAAAAAGGCAATCATAATCATTTCATAACGGTGCAAAAATAGACCGATTTCGGCACTTCTGGCCATTTGCATACAAGACACAATATATTGTGCAGCAACTTCTGGCGACAGAACACCAACCTCTAAAATCGGCCACATGACGATGATGACACCGCTGAAAATCAACCCAGACGTACTTGATCGAATCCATGTCGCACTATCTCTGACAAGGGGAAGAATCATACAAGCCATCATTGTCGCCATTGCCCAGTCTGCATCATGATGCCTGCTTGCCCATAATGTTGAGAAGAAGCCGGAGTCAAAGGTTGGCTGCAGCTCTTTAATATCAAATTCACTAATCGATCCTGCCAGAAGCAAAATATTCAACGCCATCACAGAGAAAACACCGATAAGCGCCATTCTTGCAATTACTTCTATGCCAAAATGAATGGCATATGACCCAATTAGAAAGGCAGCAACAATGAACAAAATAGTATGAGCTTCAGGCAAAAAATAATCTTTCAAATGGTAAACGAAAGTAGCCATTATCGTGCCATATGCACCTAAGAAAAACAAAAATACAAGGGCTGCGACCCCTTTGCCAATCCATTTTCCTAGTATCTGTCCATACTGATCAATCATATCTCCATTCGGGAGCCGCTTAATCGCAAAAATCACAATTGCCATAATGACAATGCCCTGAATCGAAGAAAATATCGTGGATATCCATATATCTCCACCCACTTCCCTTGCCATAATGCCTTGTGTCAGTCCAATTGACTTCGCATAAAGCATATTAATAATCAATGCCATGAACATGCCATTTGTTATTTGTACTTTCATTCTTCCTTTTTCTCCTTTTTGCCTGATGTTGTCGGCTTATAAAGCAGGGATCCGCTCTCTACTTTTGCACTAACCTTTAAATTTATCTTTACAGTTGGAAATACTTCATCCCAAGAATTAGCATAATGCTTCCACTCATATGGATATTCGTTTTGAAAAACCTTCCCTAGTTCCAATACATCTGCTCCGTAATCTTTTTGGATTTTATCCACTGTTGTCTTTATTTGACTTGTCAGCTCTTTTTCCACATTGTCTTCGAGCTTCTTTACATGCTTTTTATTAGACAGGTCAAGAGAACAGCCTGCTTCCACAACGCGGATATGCGCTTTAAAGGACGCATCATAGCTGATGTCACCATCCTTATATTTTGGCTTCACGTTAAAGGATTGATTTGTTAACTCCACACTTAGAGGCGTATTTGGATCATCAGGACAGCTCACTACTGCCACACCTGAATCGAGCTTTTCTCTGAACAAAACCAGCCCTCTCAACTCTTCTGGCTTCAATGTTCCCACAAGCTTATCCCCTTTAAAAATACCGGCCCCTGCTAAGACGACCTGCTTCGTTTGTGCTCCTTTATCAGGTGCTTTATTGTCAATTTTACTCGTTTCAAAGGCAACCCTCGCAAGCAGCGGCTCTGTCGACTCACTTAAATAAGCACTTAACAAGTCCATAATCACTGTTCTCGGCGCCTGATTAGATATGGTTGTGTAGCGAAACAGCTTTGCGAGCGCTTCGCCTGGGATTACTTCAAGACTTGTAACGGTAGAAATGACTTCATTCGCTTTCTCTGGTGTTACAGTTACCCATGTTCTCATTCTTAGTTCAGGGTTGCGTGTGAAGAAATCGATAACATCCCCGATTCCTTCCTTCGCTACCTCCTCATTAATGACAATAATAAAGTTATGAGCCCAAAAAACCCTTCGTGATGACATGCTCGACATTTGACGGATTGCTTCAAAAATCGATGAGCCTTCTGTTTCCACCGTCCAAACTGGCTCTCCTGATTGACCTGATGGTGCTCCTGTCTGGCCCCGGGCATCTGCAGGTCTGGCTACTTGGGCTGTTACCTTAACTGTCCCTTCCTTTTCTCCTTTATCAAGGCCAACTGCCATCACTAAAGCTAAATCGCTAATTTCCCGCTTGCCCGAGCATGCCCCAAGCAAAAGAACAACAGACAGCAACGCATGAAAAAGGATGATTTTTTTCATCATTTCTCATCCCCTTTTCCTTTTGGTGACTTTCGTCTCTTCAGCTGTTTAATGCCTGTCCCACCGCTGTCCTCTTTCGTTTCTGACTGCTGTTCGGCATTGCTCTCCGGCTCCTTCCGCTCAGAGGTTTCCTCTGCCTTCGTATGGGTGCTTTCTCCATGCTCATCTCCTTTTGGAGGCTGAGGCAGCTGGCTTTCCCCAATCTTAGAAGTATCATTGTCTGCTAATTGAGGGCGCTTCTTCATTGCCCACCATGGCATGCGGAAAATAGTATCCTTCTGGTCCTGCGGCTGAAAAGGCGTTGCTGGTGCTAAGTAGGATTCGCCAAATGAGCGGATGCTTAAGGCGTGAATTGCTATAAGTGCAAACATTGATGCAAAGCCAAGCAATCCTAATGTTCCTGATGCAATTAACAACGGAAATCGTATCAGCCGGATTGAATAAGAGGCTGAGTAGTTCGGAATTACAAAAGAGGATATCCCGGTTGTCGCCACGATAATGACCATAAATGGTGACACGATGCCGGCCTGAACAGCTGCTTGCCCAATAACAAGAGAACCAACGATGCTCACAGCCGAGCCGACTGGTTTTGGCATGCGCAAACCAGCTTCCCGCATCAGCTCAAAGGTCAGCTCCATCAACAACGCTTCCAGCAAGACAGGAAAGGGGACAACCTCACGCCCTGAAGCGATTGTTAACGCGAGAGGGGTTGGAATCATCTCTTGATGAAAGCTGACAAGCATCACATAAATCGACGTCAATGTTAAGCTGAGAATAAAGGCTGTATAGCGGACAATTCGAAAAAAGCTTCCTGCCATGAAACCTAAATAATAATCATCGCTCGCCTGCAGGAACTCCCAGAAATAAGTTGGTACAACAAGAACAAAGGGTGTATTATCAACAAAAATCGCCACCCTGCCCTCTAGAAGCGAGGAAGCGACCTTATCAGGACGTTCGGTGCTCATGATGGTCGTGAAAGGAGATAATGGTGCGTCCCTTATCAGCTCCTCAATATAACCGCTTTCTAATATGCCATCAATATCAATTCTATTCAGACGTTCCTTCACTTCATCGACAAGCCCTTTTTTAACAATTCCATTTATATAGGCAATATTGATGTCTGTTTTCGTACGTTTCCCTGCATTCAGCTCTTCGAGACGAAAGCCTGTATCTCGTATCCTTCTTCTCACAAGAGCAGTGTTAACTCGAATGCTTTCTGTGAAGCCATCCCGCGGACCGCGCACAACTTGCTCTGCCTGAGGCTCTGATACTCCTCTTTGCGCCCAGCCTTTTGTCGGCACTTGAAAGGCTTTGTTGCAGCCTTCAACAAGCAGCACTGTGTCACCAGATAAAATCGATTTTATAGCACTCTCAAGCTCTGTCGTTTCAATGAAGTTAGTGTTCATAAGAACATGCTCTTCTAAGAGCCTCTCAATATCACGAGTATCCAAGTCATTGCGGATAATGACCTCATTTCCTTCAAACATCAGGGATTGCACTATCTTTTCAATAATTTGCGTATTTACTAAACCGTCAATATAAAAACAAGCAGCATGAACATCCTTTTTTTCTAAAAAGGTTACTTTCCGTTCAATAAAATCGGCACTGCCGCCAAGAAGCTCCTTAATGATGGAACTGTTATAGGTTAGTGAATAGGTGAAATCTCGCTGAGGTGTATTATTTGCTACCATTATTCATCATCCTTTAATCTGCGTATCATTCACAGCTTCTTTTATCCTTCATAACCAACTGTATGCCGTTCTATTCTTTTTGTTGAAAAATGTATAATTATGACTGCTTTTGTTGATTAAATAGAATATAGTTCCAATTGCTATAATAGAATTTTACTTATTAAGGAGTATTTGCCAATGAATTTATATCATACATGGATTTACGAATATGTCCTCAATGCCAAGTGGTTCATCTGGGTGATTGTCTACACCGTGCTTGCCTTAAACGTCATGGCACCTGTGATTATTTGGGGACTGATGAATGGCACTGCTTTAAAAAAATGGGGAAAGATGATTGTGGAGAAAACAAAAAAGAAAATGAAGCAAAAGAATCTCGAATCCTAATCTTTGCTTCATTTTCTACCTTTTTATTTTATTAAATTTTTTGCAAAACCTTTTCATTCACAGACGGACGGCCAATGGAGTGGTAATGGACTCCAGCTTCTTCTGCCTCCGCAAGTGCATAGCAGTTCCTGCCGTCGTATACGTACGGCGTTTTCATATTTTCTGTAAACAAAGTTAAAGGAGCATTCTTGATTTCCGGCCACTCTGTAAACACAAAGCAAATATCTGCATCCTGCAACGCTTCTTCTATGGTTGATGCAAAAGCCACTTCGGTCGGGTAGATTTTTTTGAAATTCTGTTCTCCTACCGGATCATAGACATGCACAGATGCGCCTTCGTTCAAAAGCAAGCGAACATTCGGAATAGACGGAGCTTCTCGCAAATCATCTGTTCCCGGCTTAAAAGTGACACCTAAAACAGCCACCTTCAAGCCAGCAAAACTGGCAAAGTCTTTCCTTGCCTTTTTGATGAGCTTAAACTTCTGCTTTTCATTAACCTCAATCGCTGCCTTCACAGTGCGAAGAACATAGCCTTCTTCCTCAGACAGCCAGTGCAGCGCCTTCGTATCCTTCGGGAAGCATGAGCCACCGTAACCAATACCAGCCTGCAGAAATTTGTCCCCAATCCGGCTGTCCATGCTCATCCCTTTCGTAACATCATCAATATTAGCACCAACTGCCTCACATAGATTGGCAATATCGTTCACAAAGGAGATTTTAAGTGCCAGAAAGTCATTGGACGCATACTTGACCATTTCCGCACTGCGGCGTCCCATATTAAGAATTGGCTGCTGGAACGGCTGGTAAATTTGTGTTAAGAGCTGTCTTGCATTCTCTGATTCTGTACCGATAACGATTCGCGATGCATGAAGTGTGTCTCTGACAGCAGTGCCTTGTGCCAAAAACTCCGGATTTGCGGCTACCTCAACGTTTATATCACGCTTCACATGCTCTTTTATAAATGCTTCGACCTTATCGTTTGTACCGATTGGAACAGTCGATTTAATCACTACTAAACAGTCTCTTTGGACATTTTCGGCTATTTGTCTGGCCACAGTGTATAAGAACGTAAGATTGGCAGAGCCATCCTCGTTTTCTGGTGTACCGACACCGATGATGATGACACTTGAATTTGCATATGCTGATTTATGGTCTGTTGTAAAAAACAGGCTGCCAGCATCCTTATTTCTGACGATCAGCTCATCTAGCTGCGGCTCATAAATAGGAGAGATGCCTTTATTCAATAAATCAATCTTATCCTGAATGGGATCAACACATGTCACTACATGGCCTGCTTCTGCCAAACATACGCCAGTCACTAATCCTACATACCCTGTTCCTGCTACTGTAATCTCCATTCGATCGAAACTCCCTCATCTTTTTATTGTCTATAAACCCGATTGCAATCTTTTTCCTTCATTTTAGCAGTGGCTTGTAAAGCTAATTCGTCATCTTTGTAAAGGTTGTATGAACTAACCCTATCGCCTAAGGCAAACAACAGCTATCATGGCAATTACCTAGTTTTCACACCCACTTCTTTTGTCTAAAATAGATTTCCACTATTCGCAGCCTGTTAATATTTCTTATATATTGAAAGCACCTAGGAAACTAACAAGAAAAAGCGCTTTTTCGAAAGGGATTTTCTGTTGAATGACAAGGACTATCAATTGTTAACCGAACAGTATACACCGATGATTCACCATTTGCTGAAAAAACTATCTATCTATAAAAATAAAGAAGAGTTTGTGCAAATTGGCCTTATCAGCATCTGGGAAGCATGGCAGAACTATAAAGAAGATAAAGGAAAGTTTCACTCTTATTTGTATATGTATATGAGAGGAAGATTTCTCGATGAACTGAAACGCCGTTCTAAAGAGGAACAGCAGACTGTATACCCTGAGGAGGCATTTTGGGAAACGGCTGGAAGTCACATGCTGACTCTAGATGAGCACTATATTCAAACATTGTGCAGTACACTTACTGCAAAAGAAGCAAAGTGGGTCAGCTATTTTTCCATCCAGCAGTTAACAATAGCTGAAATTGCTGCAAAAGAGCATGTCAGCAAGTCAGCAGTGAAGGCTTGGAAAAAAGGTGCGGTAGAAAAGCTGCGTAAAATTCTTGCCCAGCAAATGTAAAAAGGACGGCTCGGGAGCCATCCTCAAGTGTTAAATCTTAAATTTATATTCACTAGCTGTTCTCATATGAAGAATAAATACCTTCAAGAGATCCTTTGTCGCTTCTAAATCCTTTATATCAATCACTTCATTTGGAGAATGTGCATATCTGGAAGGAATAGAGAGCACTCCTGTCGGTATCCCCTTACCCGCAAGGCTTAATTCTCCTGCATCTGTGCCAATTCCAGGAAACACTTCAAGCTGATAAGGAATGCTGTGTTCTTTTGCCAGTGACTGGAGCTGCTCTTTTACCTTCCTGTTAGAAATCAAGCTAAAATCCATAATTTTAATACCGGTGCCAGCACCTAAGGCAAGTGTTTTATCCATCATTTCCTCAGGAGTATCACTGACTGCTGTCGTATCAAGAGCAATTGCCACATCAGCATCCGTCTGATGGCTAACAACCCTTGCTCCCCTTAAGCCGACTTCCTCCTGAACAGTAAAGGCGCCGATAATTTCTCCTGCAAAATCAGTTGCATCAAGTTCCTCAAGCGCTTTAATTAGCACGGCACAGCCTGCTCTGTCATCAAAAGCTTTGCCGCTGATTCTTTTATCTGTTAACAGGTCGAAATGAGGCTGCCAAACAATCGAATCACCCACTTCAATCCCCAGTTCCGCTGCCTCTTTTTTGCTTGTAACACCTGCGTCTATGTATTGCTGTTTATGAGAACGAACCTTCTGCGCATCATCAAACTTCACCATATGAGCAGATATGGTGCCAATAACCCCTGAACGCAGACCTCTGCCAGTTTTGATTTGTACTCGCTGCGAAAGAAGGATTCTGTCATCATGGCCACCTAATTTCTCAAAGCGAATCAAACCATTGTCTTCTACTTTTTTGACAATAAAGCCTACTTCATCCATATGTGCAGCAACGACAATTTTGGGTCCCGGCTTGCTGCCCTTTTTCGTGACTATTAAATTACCAGCACCGTCCACTTCAATTGTATCAACAGTGCCGCGCAGGCGTGCTGCAATAAATGCCGCAACATCGTCTTCAAAACCGCATGGTCCGTGCAGTGCTGTCAGTTCCTTCAATAATTCTATCACTTTGTTCCACCTCCGATAATTTCAGCCTTATTTCTATATCCGAAATAAATTCCGCCTTCCTTTATCGTAAGCTATTTTTCAGAAAAATCAATATAATAATAAAAAAAGACTGGTGTTTGGCACCAGCCTTTTAAACATTATATAAATAACCCAACTATTGTTGCAGTTAGAACAGATGATAGAGTTGCTGCAAGCAGCATTTTTAAACCAAATTTAGCAACAACATCCGCTTTTTCACCATTGATTGCCTGGATGGACCCAGAGATAATACCAATGGAAGAAAAGTTAGCAAATGATACTAGGAATGTGGAAACAATACCGACCGTCTTCTCAGACAGATTTGGAATCATTTCTTGGAACTGCAGCATCGCAACGAATTCGTTTGCCGCAAGCTTCGTACCCATAACAGAACCTGCATCAAGGATTTCATGGCCTGGTATACCCATAATCCAAGCGATTGGCGCAAAGATATAGCCTAGAATTCCTGTAAAGCCAATACCGAAGATTGCTGAAAAGAAAGAGTTGATTAGTGCCAGTAAACCTACATAAGCAACAAGCATTGCCGCAACAATTAAAGCAACTCGTCCACCATCAAGAGCTCCTGCAGAGATTGCTCCGAAAATAGAATTCGTTGTAGAAACCTCTTTAATGTTGATTTCCTCGTCCTCTTCCTTTTTGATCGGGCAGAACAATGTAGAAATGATAAGGGCAGACAACGCATTAAGCAGCATGGCAATCAATACATACTTCGCAGGAATCATATTCATATATGAACCCATGATAGAAGCAGATACACTTGCCATTGCAGAAGTCGATACAACGAACAGCTTGTTGTCATTCATTTTATCCAAATGCGATTTAATCGCTAAAATAGTTTCTGACTGTCCAAAGAAAATAGAGTTAATGCTGTTGAAAGTTACAACCTTAGAAAGACCAGTAAGCTTCGCCAATGCTCCGCCGATATATTTGATAGCCAATGGCAGAACTCTAATATGAGTCAGCACAGACAATAATGTGGATGTAAAGATAATCAGCATCAGTACATTAAGGAAAAATACACTTACTCCTTCATCAACAAGACCGCCTGTAACGAAGTCGACTCCCTCATAACCAAAGCTAAGTACTTTCGACACACCATTAGAAGTAGCTTCAATAATCTTCAAGCCAAAAGTTGTCTTGAACATCACAACAGTTATTAATAATTGCATAACAATCATAATAAGAATCGCTTTAAAGTTAACGGCCTTTTTATCATTTGACAGAAGATATGACAAGCCCAATGTTAAAAGCAGCCCAATTATTCCTATTAAAATAGACATTTCCCTTTCCCTCCTGGATGTTATTCACAAATGTTGAATAATAGATTCGCACATAGTACACAATTTTTTATGATACTGGAAAGGAGCAGGAATGTCACTGCTTTTAAGCAAATAAACAAAAGTTCTATTCTTCAAAAAAGTATAGTAAATTCACAAGATTTATATAGTTTTGTGATTCAAACAATTGTTTATCCCCCCTTTTATTGGAGAGAATTTGAATTATAGAATTAAATCAGTGGAGATGTCAAATATTAGTCTTGTTTTATTGTTTTTTTCTATTTGTCTGATTATTTTTGAGCACCTTTATCAACTAAGCACTATGCCTTTCGGAGAGCAAACCTCAAGCTTTTGGAGAAAAATGGATAAATTATGATAAAATATACTT
>Ga0268256_1001684_pt1 | contig 12611 bp, 10 predicted proteins | sample AgamicAtAmrz_FD_200247 | JGI IMG/M metagenome (GOLD analysis project Ga0268256, IMG submission 200247) | Agave microbial communities from Guanajuato, Mexico - At.Am.rz (v2) (version 3) | ecosystem: Host-associated > Plants > Roots > Rhizosphere | place: Guanajato, Mexico | collected 2012-06-07
TCGCTTCGCTCGGCGCGAAATTCATCGCGGTCGAAGATGAAGAGTTCAAGGCGGCGGAGACTGCCGGCGGCTATGCCAAGGAAATGTCGAAAGAGTATCAGGCGAAGCAGGCGGCGCTCGTCGCCGATCACATCGCCAAGCAGGATGTCGTCATCACCACGGCGCTCATTCCGGGGCGACCGGCGCCGCGCCTTGTCGGGCGCGACATGCTGAAGGCGATGCGCCCCGGTGCAGTGGCCGTCGATCTCGCAGTCGAACGTGGCGGCAATATCGAGGGGGCCGAATACGGCAAGATCGCCGATGTCGAGGGTGTCAAGGTGGTCGGATATCCCAACATGGCCGGGCGGATCGCGGCCAGCGCCTCGGCCCTCTATGCCAAGAACCTCGTTACCTTCCTGGAGACGATGGTCGACAAGGATACGAAGAGCCTTGCCCTCAACCGCACCGATGAGCTGATCAAGGCGACGATGCTGACCGACGGCGGCGAGGTCGTGAACCCGAATTTCGTCGATCCCGACCAGCCGACGATCAAGAAGGGAGATCTCTGAGATGGCCAGCCAAGCAATGGACCAGGCACTCCAGCAACTGAATGATGCCGTTGCTGCCGTTACGGCCGCTGCAGCACAGGCGCCGGAGGTTGCCAGTGCCGCAACCGGTGGAGCAATCGATCCTTTCGTCTTCCAACTGGCTATCTTCGTGCTGGCTATCTTCGTCGGCTATTATGTCGTCTGGTCGGTGACGCCGGCCCTGCATACGCCGCTGATGGCGGTCACGAACGCCATCTCCTCGGTCATCGTCGTCGGTGCGCTGCTGGCCGTGGGCATTTCGGCGAGCGGCCTTGCCACGGGCTTCGGCTTCGTGGCGCTGGTTCTCGTCTCGGTCAATATCGTCGGTGGCTTCCTTGTCACCCAGCGCATGCTGGCGATGTACAAGAAGAAGGACAAGTGAGGGCGGCATGCTGAGCAATATCGCGGCTTTCCTCTATCTCGTCTCTGGCGTTCTGTTCATCCTGGCGCTGCGCGGCCTGTCGCATCCGGCCACCAGCCGGCGCGGCAATCTCTACGGCATGGTCGGCATGGGCATTGCCATTGCCACAACGCTGGTGCTGGCGACGCCATCCTTCGGCGGTTTCGTGCTGATCGTTCTGGGCCTTGCTATCGGCGGCGGGGCAGGCGCCTATATTGCGCGCGTCATTCCGATGACCTCGATGCCGCAGCTTGTCGCAGGCTTCCACTCGCTGGTGGGGCTGGCGGCCGTCCTCGTAGCGGCTTCGGCGCTCTATACACCGTCGTCCTTCGGCATTGGTGAGATCGGCCATATCCATACGGAAGCCCGTATCGAGATGGCGATCGGTGTCGCGATCGGCGCGCTCACCTTCACCGGTTCGATCATCGCCTTCCTGAAGCTCGACGGACGCATGTCCGGCAAGCCGATCCTGCTACCGAACCGCCATATCATCAATGCCGCTTTGCTTGTGCTGATCGTGGTCTCCATCATCAGCCTGGCGGCGAACGAGAGCCATCTCGCCTTCTGGGCGATCGTCGCGCTGTCGTTGCTTCTCGGCGTGCTGCTGATCGTGCCGATCGGCGGCGCCGACATGCCCGTCGTCGTGTCGATGCTGAATTCCTATTCCGGCTGGGCTGCCGCCGGCATCGGCTTCACGCTCGGCAATCTCGCGCTCATCATCACCGGCGCGCTCGTCGGGTCCTCGGGTGCGATCCTGTCCTATATCATGTGCAAGGGCATGAATCGCTCCTTCATTTCGGTCATTCTCGGCGGTTTCGGCGGCGAGACGGCCTCGGGCGGGGCCGACAATTCCGACAAGACGGTGAAGCTCGGTTCGGCCGAGGATGCCGCCTATCTGATGGCCAATGCATCCAAGGTCATCATCGTGCCGGGCTATGGCATGGCGGTGGCACAGGCCCAGCATGCGCTGCGCGAAATGGCTGACAGACTGAAGGCGCATGGCGTCGAGGTGAAATATGCCATCCACCCCGTTGCCGGCCGCATGCCCGGCCATATGAACGTGCTGCTCGCCGAGGCCAATGTACCCTATGACGAGGTGTTCGAGCTCGAGGACATCAATTCGGAATTCGCTCAGGCCGATGTCGCCTATGTCATCGGCGCCAACGACGTCACCAATCCAGCGGCGCGCGACGACAAGACGTCGCCGATCTACGGCATGCCGATCCTCGACGTCGACAAGGCGAAAACCTGCCTCTTCGTCAAGCGTTCGCTCGGCTCCGGCTATGCCGGCATCGACAATACGCTTTTCTACAAAGACGGCACGATGATGCTGCTTGGCGATGCGAAGAAAGTGACCGAGGAAATCGTCAAGGCGATGAACGAGTAGGCTGCTGCTGCGCTCGCAAGAGCGGTGTTTCCGCTCTCAGTTTCTTTGACGTTCCATCATGCTGCGCGGTGCGGTCAATATCCAGACGAGGCCAGCCGGGCGGAAATCGACCTCGACATGGCCGCTGAAGGATGCTGCGGCATGGGTTTTCGTGACGGTGGTGCCGAAGCCGGTATCGCTCGGCGGCTTGACCGGCGGACCGCCGCTTTCGGTCCAGACGAAGCGAATCTTGGTGCCGGTTTCAGCAGCTTCGTTCGTCCATTCGATGGTGATCTTGCCCTCCGGCGCGGACAGCGCGCCATATTTGACCGAATTGGTGGCGAGCTCATGCAGGACCAGGCCGAGATTCTGCACCGCTTCCGGCTTCAGCAGGAAGTCATTGCCGAGAACGTCGAGTTGCTGAGGTGCCTGCAGGAAAGTCGCGAGATGGATGTCGATCACGCGGCGAAGCGACACGCCGGACCATTGTTCGCTGGTCAGCACCTCGATCGAGCGCGCCAACCCTTCCAGCCGGTCGGCGACAGCTCGCTGGAACGTATCGACGCTATCAGTCTGCCGTGCGAGCTGACGCGTCATTGCCTGCGCGAGCGCCAGCAGATTCTTGGTGCGGTGGACGAGCTCGTGCATGACGAAATGCAGTCGGTCCTCGGTGACGCTGCGGTCGAAGGAGGCGTTGGAAAGCGCGACAGCCACCTGGTTTGCCTCGATGACGCTGGTGTCGACCGGCGCCACGATCTCGCCGCGACCCATGCGATCCGCCATGTCGGCAATATCCTGTATGGTGGTGCGCACCTGACGCGCCAGGGCATAGACCGCAATCAGCGCAACCAGCAGCAGCGTCACGCCGCCATAAATCAGAAAGCGCCAGGTGCTCATCAGCGAGGCCTGCGCAGAGGCGATCGGACCCCAGACGACGGCCTTCCAGGACCAGCCTGAGATTTGCGCATAACCGAGCACCGCGTTCGGCAGGACCTTGTCATCCTGATAGACGCCGCTGGATGCGATCAGTTTCGGCAGGATGTTCTTATTGAATGCGTCGCCCGGGGCGAGGGTCGTTGGGCCACCGGCGGCAACGACATGTCCGGATTTGTCCAGAACGGCGGCAGACCAGCCGGGGGGCAAAGCTTCCGTCGTCACGAGCTTGGCCAGCTCGTCGGCATCCTGTGTTACCGCCAAAGCGGCGCCGGCTGGCGAATGTTCGAGAGGTAGGGTGACGTTGTAGACCCAGCGGCGGGCGGTCGAGCCTATGAAGACATCGGATGCCTCGATGCGGCCGGAGTTCAGTGCCGATTGAAGCGCGGCGATGTTGCCGGTCTTGCCGAGTGGCTTGCCGAGCGGCCAGCGGGTATTCAGCCGGAGCTGGCCATCCTTTTCCATAAGCAGCACGAAAAGCGAATCGGTGCGCAATACCGTTTCCGTGCGGGCGAAGAAGGTGGCGATGTCATTGCGCTCAAGTTCCGGCGAGGAAGACAGGAGGCGCAACGTCGTCGCCATGTCCTGCAATTGGCGATCGATGACGCGCGAAAGCGCCTGCGCATCCTGAACCGTGTCGCCCTTCAGAGCATCGCGTTCATTATTCTCGAGTTGGACCAGAAGCAGCGCGACGAAGGCGAGAATAGGCAAGGCGATCGCCAGGGCTATGGCGATCAGATAGGCACCAATCGACGCTTTCGGGAAATGCGGCTTCCTCATGGGGCGATCAACCGATCGTGCCTCCATAAGGGTCCGACGCGCTGGCAAACGCGAAGAGAATGGTATTGGTCATCATGCCAAGCGCCCCCGTGCCCAGATCATCGAGCTACATGCTCGCGAAGCGCCATGTTAGGGCTGGGTAATTTTCCTTGCAACATCTGAAAAGTCATTATTGCGAAATCGTAAGCGATCTCGGGTATTTACGACTGTGGCAATGCATCCCTGAAGTTGCGGTGACAGGCCTTGTGTCCGAGCTAGGCAAAGCGTGAGAGGCGGAAGGGTGCTAGCTCGGGAGCTTCGCCACCATCGACGATTTCCTGCGCGGCGAGCAGGCCGACGAGCGGCGCCAGCGTGACGCCGGAGTGGAGAACTGCGAGGTAGAGGCCAGGTGCCGCGCCGACACCACCCAGAACCGGAAGACCGTCTTTCGGCGTCGGGCGATAGCCGATGGTGTAGAAATCAAGCTCCAGTGCTTCGCCGCCTTTCAATGTCGTTTTGACCCTGGCGAAAAGATCGTCGGCTGCCGCTTGTGGATCGCTGCCGGGATCGGTGCCGCCGAAGTCGCCGCCGGCGATGATTCGCCCTTCTGCCGTCTGGCGCAAATGCAGTTCCGGTGCCATCACCAGACCATTCAGCATTTTCTGCACAGGGCGGGAATGGACGATAAGCCCTGGAGGCGTTTCCAGCGGCACGAGAACATCCGCCGAGGCCGCAAGTGCCGGCGTGCCCGCACCGGCGGCCAGAACGACATGATCGCCCAGTATCGGTCCTTCGCTCGTTTCGATCCCGATAATACGCTCGCCCTCTCTGAGCAAGCCCCTGACCTCGACGCCGGATAATAGCCTTGCGCCCCGACTGCGGGCGTCCTCCAGCAGCAGCTTGGTGGCGGCAACAGGTTCGACGGCGCCTTCCTCGGCAACATGCAGGGCATAATCTGGCGGATTGGCGAGGTTCGGTTCGATCATCGCGCTCGTCGCTCGGTTGACCGGCTGTATGCCATAGCCCCAGCCATGGTGCTGAGCTGCATAGGCGTCGAGCTCCGCCTCGGGCAGATCCCAGGACAGGCCACCGCACCAGGACAAGGGAAGACCCGGCAGGTCGTCTTGTAGCCGCGACCATTCGGCCATCGATCGGCGACGAAGCTGGAAATAGAATTCCGGATTACCCCAGCTCGCATTGATCCAGGCAAAGGAGTTCGGAGTTGCGACGCCGCCGGTCTTCTGAGCGACCACCGTCACGGATGCGCCCTTGCGACTCAGATGCCAGGCAATGGAGGCACCGATGATTCCGGCGCCGACGACGATGACTTTTTGTGGGGAGGGCATGTCTTTGTCTCGCTTGAATGGGTAAGCCAAGACTACAGCATGTCGCGCAAAAGTGCGCAGCGGTTTTGCGCGACATGCACAAAGTCGAAGATCTAAAGCGCCAGAAGCGAATTGAAGGATCGCGATGCGCTTGGCCTTTGCCGAGGCAAAGGAAAGCCGCCGGGCAGGAATTGCCGGCGGCTGAATGTTCCGTTTCGCTATGCTTCTATATCAGGAGCCGGCGCCGACGCGTGCCAGGCCATCTCTGGCGGGCTGGTAGTTCGGATCGAGGTTGACCGCGTGCTGATAGGAGCGGCGGGCTTTCGCCTTGTCGCCCTTGCGCTCATAGACGAAGGCCTGGTTTGCCCAGGATTCCGCGAGCTTGTTGTTCAGCTCGATCGCATGGTTGAAATCGGCAAAAGCATTGTCGTCGTCGTTCTGCGCGAGATAGGAGATACCGCGGCTGTTGTAAGGCTCCGGCGAGTTCGGCGACAGCGAGATCGCCTTGGAGAAATCGTCGATCGCCTTATCCTGCTGATTGCGCTTCTGGTAGATCACGCCACGGCCGTTATAGGCGCGGCCGTCCGTGGTGCCGAGGCTGATGGCCTTCGAATAGTCATTGAAGGCATCGTTGTCGCGGCCGGCTTGGCGGTAGAGATTGCCGCGGCCGATATAGGCGACATCGTAATTGCCGTTGATCTGCAGCGCCGCGTTATAGTCCGCAACCGCTTCCGGCAGCTTGCCCATGTTGCGATAGATGAGCGCGCGGTTGGCATAGGCCTGATAGAACTTCGGATTGAGCTGGATCGCCTGATTGAAGTCGGCAAGGGCGCGGCTGAAATCACCGCCGCGGCCATAGGCCGTGCCACGTACATTGTAGCCTTCCGGATCCTGCGGATTGGCATTGATGACCGACGTCAGCGAGGCGATATTTTCGGACGAGCCTTGCGCCTTGTCGATCTGGATCACGTTATCTGTCGTGGCAGTCTGGCAGCCCGAAAGGCTGATTGCGGCAAGTATCGCCAAGGCAGGCAGAGCCGCGGCGCGCTTCGAAACGAATAAGGAGAGATTCGAAGTGCGGAACTTTACGGAAGTCGTCATTGCCATTATCGGGTTCGCTTTCCCCATGCGTCATATCAGGCTGTTCTGATTTAATCCGATTTGCGTAGAGAATAAATCAAAAAGGCGGCGGCGAACGACTCGCCCCCGCCACACATGCATCTGAAAACGTCGAAAAAACGGCGATTACTTGGCAACAAGGCCTTCGCGCTGAGCGCGCTTGCGAGCAAGCTTGCGAACGCGACGAACAGCTTCAGCCTTTTCGCGAGCACGCTTCTGCGACGGCTTTTCATAGTAGTCGCGCATCTTCATTTCGCGGAAAATACCTTCGCGCTGCATCTTCTTCTTGAGAGCGCGGAGAGCCTGGTCGACATTGTTATCGCGGACAAGTACCTGCACGAGAATCACGTTCCTTTGGTTTGGTTGATGCCAGCGGCGACGGCAGCGCCAGGAGGCAAAAATATAACGTTCGCGCAGCCGCAGCCTTGCGATTGGTTAGGCGAGATAGCAGATCGGTTTGTCAAAGTCTAGCCAGATCGTGAGTTTGCAGAGGAAAAAGCTAGTTGTCGAGTACCGAATTCAGCCGGCCGCGTCTGTGACGCTTCATCGAAGCTGTTGATTAAGCCATCGGCCGACCCCGATCTTTGCGACATTGACATGCTTATGTGAGTATGTCGGATCACATTCATTCGTGTGCTGCGGCGATTGCATCATCTGAAGCAACGGTTCGGAGCAAGGGGAATCACCTTATGAAATCGCTCGGCTTTGCTGTCATCGGAAGGCTGTTTGTGCCAACCATACTGGCGCTCATTGTTCTTGCTGGGGCGCTCGCGCCTGTCGCTGCCGGTGAAGTCCGCTTTGGCAAGAATGTGCGGGTCGGCGGCCACGATTTTTCCAATCAGACCTTTGACAACAAACACCGGGCGAGAATTTACCTTTACAAGGGAAAGCCGCGGAATGAGGGATGTATCTGGCGCAAGGATAGCGACGGGGCGCGGGTGAAGATCTGCCATCTGCAACGCAAATAGATCTGCCAAGCAGTCATGGGTAGGCCACTCGGCTGATTGGCAATTTTAACCGTGTCGAAAGACGGTCCCTAATGCGTCGCAAAAGAGCCGTTGTGTCGGTTTTGGATTTGCGATTTGTATGCCCCATAAAGATGGGCGTCTTGCCTGAAGGAGTTGAGGGCGAATGCGTAAATACTCGGTTTTTGCCGTGGCACGGGAAGCGATGCGGGCTCACAAGGGCTGGGAGGCTCAATGGACCTCGCCGGAGCCGCGCAAGGAGTATGACGTCATCATCGTCGGCGCCGGCGGCCATGGCCTGGGTGCGGCCTACTATCTCGCCAAGGAGCACGGCATCACCAATGTCGCCGTCATCGAAAAGGGTTGGCTCGGCGGCGGCAATACCGGCCGCAATACGACCATCATCCGCTCGAACTATCTCTATGAAGAGAGTATGCACATCTACGAGCATTCGATGAAGCTCTGGGAGGGGCTGTCTCAGGATCTCAATTATAACGTCATGTATTCCCCGCGCGGCGTGATGATGCTGTCGCACAATGTGCATGACCAGCAGTCCTTCAAGCGGCATATCCATGCCAACCGTCTCTATGGCATCGACAATGAATGGCTGACGCCCGAGCAGGCCAAGGCTTACTGTCCGCCACTCGATATTTCGAAGACGGCGCGCTATCCGATCAACGGTGCCGCCCTGCAGCGCCGCGGCGGCACGGCGCGCCACGATGCAGTCGCGTGGGGATATGCCCGGGCTGCTTCCGATCGCGGTGTGCACATCATCCAGAATTGCGAAGTGACCGGCATTCGCCGCGGGCCTGATGGCCGCGTTACCGGCGTCGAGACGAGTAAGGGTTTCATCGGCGCCAAGAAGGTCGGCGTTTCTGCAGCCGGTCATACCACCGTCGTCATGCAGATGGCCGGCGTGCGCGTGCCGCTGCAATCGAGCCCGCTGCAGGCGCTCGTTTCCGAACCGCTGAAGCCGATCTTTCCCTGCGTCGTCATGTCGAACACCGTGCATGCCTATATCTCGCAGTCCGATAAGGGCGAGCTCGTCATCGGCGCCGGCACGGATCAGTATAATTCCTACAGCCAGACCGGTGGCCTGCAGATCATCACCCATACGCTCGACGCGATCTGCGAACTCTTCCCGATGTTCCGCCGCGTGAAGATGATGCGCTCCTGGGGCGGTATCGTCGACAATACGCCGGACCGTTCGGCAATCCAGTCGAAGACGCCGGTGCCTGGGCTCTACGTCAATTGCGGCTGGGGCACGGGCGGCTTCAAGGCGACGCCGGGTTCGGCCAATCTCTTTGCCCATCTGATTGCCCGCGACGAGCCGCATAAATTCAACGCCGGCCTGACGCTGGATCGCTTCCGCACCGGCCGCCTGATCGATGAGGCGGCGGCCGCCGCCGTGGCACACTGATGCCGGCCGCGGTTGGGATCGTTCTTGCCGCAGGGCTTTCCCTGCCGGCCGGAGAGATCGCGACCGAAGTCAGCGATCTTATTCCGGGGGTCAAGGATTTTCGCATGCAGGTGATCCACAAGGCAAAGGATGAGGCCGACTGGCCCTTCGTGGCCGAAAGCGGCGTGATTGCCTGCGCCAAGGTGCTGAATAAGCCAACGGTCTATTTCGTGCCGGACCAGACACCCGAGGCGACCAGGGCGTTTGCGATCGACACTGATCTGCTGGGCATGAGCCTGGTCAATCTGGGGATGACCAACATGCTGAAGCCCTATGGATCGCTGGAGGCGCTGCTGAAGCGCATAACACCTTTCGTCATCATGGGACGGCAGCTTTGCGCGCAGCCTCCCGGCACAAGCCTTACAGGCTCCGAGCTTTAACACAGGTAGAAAACGATGCTGCTGATTTACTGCCCCTATTGCGAGGAAGAGCGCTCGGAACTCGAATTCCGCAACGCCGGCGACGCGCATATCGTGCGGCCGGCCAATATTGCCGCGATATCGGATGAGGAGTTCGAGGAATATTTCTTCCTGCGCGACAATCCGAAGGGGCTGATCTTCGAGCGCTGGCGGCACATCCATGGCTGCGGTCGTTTCTTCAATGCGGCGCGCGATACCGTGAGCGATCACTTCTACCGAACCTACAAGGCGGGCGAGCCGAAGCCCGATCCCGCGACGCTCAAGCCTGGCGCTTCCGAGCCGGTTGCGCAGCATAAGAATGAACAAGAACAGACTGCACAAACAGAGGGATTCGTTGAATGAGCGGCGCCAATCGTATCGCGGGCAAGGGACGTCTGACGCCGGCCAGAACCGCTCGCTTCACTTTTGACGGCAAGACCTATACCGCGCTCGAAGGCGATACCGTCGCGTCGGCGCTGCTTGCCAATGGCGTTCATCTCGTCGGCCGGTCCTTCAAGTACCACCGTCCGCGCGGCATCCTGTCGGCCGGAGCCGAAGAGCCGAACGCGCTGCTCGATATCTCCCGCGATGCGGCGCGGCGTCAGCCGAACGTACGCGCCAGCGTGCAGGAAGTGTTCGATGGCATGAAGGCACAGTCGCAGAACCGCTGGCCGTCGCTCGCTTTCGATATCGGCGGCGTCAACAATCTGATGTCGCCCTTCTTTGCCGCCGGCTTCTACTACAAGACCTTCATGTGGCCGAAGTCGGCCTGGAAGCATATTTATGAGCCCTTCATCCGCCGTGCCGCCGGCCTTGGCGTCGCGCCGACGGAAGAAGATCCGGATCACTATGCCAGCCGCTATGCCCATTGCGACGTGCTCGTCGTCGGTGCCGGCGTTGCCGGTCTTTCAGCGGCACTTGCCGCTGCCGAAACCGGCGCCAAGGTCATCCTCTGCGATGAGCAGCCGGAGGTCGGCGGTGCGTTCCGTTTCGATACCGGCATCAAGATAGACGGTGTCGAAGGCTACGAGTGGGCGCAGGTGACCTTCGCCAAGCTCAAGGCGATGCCGAATGTCCAGGTGCTGACGCGGACAACCGCCTTCGGCTATTACAACCACAATTTCTTCGGCCTTGCCGAACGGGTGACCGATCATCTGGCGAAGCCGGGGCGTGATCTGCCGCGTGAGCGCCTGTGGCAGGTCCGCGCCAAGCGCGCCATTCTTGCGACCGGCGCCATCGAACGCCACATGGTGTTTCCGAATAACGACCGTCCGGGCATCATGCTCGCCTCGGCCGCGCGTGCCTATCTCAACCACTATGGCGTCGCCGTCGGCGCGAAGATCGGTGTCTACACGGCGCATGATTCAGCCTATGAGGCCGCCTTCGATCTCAAGCGTGCCGGTATCTCCATCGCCGCCATCGTCGACAGCCGTGCGCGTCCGGGTGAGGCGGTTCTCGCCGAAGCAAAGCGGCTCGGTATCGAGGTGATGACCGACTATGCCGTCGTCGATACCTCAGGCAAGCTGCGCGTTTCCTCCATGACCGTCTCGCGCAACGGCAGCTCCGCCACCCGCAAGATCCCGGTGGATGCCCTGCTGGTTTCGGCGGGTTGGACGCCTTCCGTTCATCTCTTTTCGCAGTCGCGCGGCAAGCTGAAATTCGATGCTGAGAAGCAGCGTTTCCTGCCGGGCACCTATGTTCAGGATTGCCTTTCGGTCGGTGCCTGCAATGGCACGGATGGGCTGCAGGCGGCGATCGAGGAATCGCTGGCCGCCGGCGAGCTGATGGCACGCGCCACGGGCAGCACCAATGGCGGAGAGAAGATCCAGCTCCATGCCGAGCAGGCTTTCGAGTGGACCGGCGGCATGATCGGGGCTGCTGAAGGCGCCGGGCCGGACACGAATGCAAAAGCTTTCGTCGATTTCCAGCACGACGTCTGCGCTAAGGATATTCGTCTTGCCGTGCGCGAAGGCATGCATTCCATCGAGCACATCAAGCGCTTCACCACCAACGGCATGGCGTCCGATCAGGGCAAGCTTTCCAACATGCACGGGCTGGCGATCGCCGCCGAAATGCTTGGCAAGGATATTCCGCAGGTCGGTCTTACCACGTTCCGTGCGCCCTATACGCCCGTGACCTACGGCACGCTCATCAGCCATTCGCGCGGTTCTCTCTTCGATCCCGCTCGCAAGACGCCGATGCATGCCTGGGAAGAGGCGCATGGTGCGATCTTCGAAGATGTCGGCAACTGGAAGCGCGCCTGGTTCTATCCGCGCGCCGGCGAGACCATGCACCAGGCCGTCAATCGCGAGTGCCGCACGGCGCGCGAAGTGGCCGGCGTGTTCGATGCCTCGACGCTCGGCAAGATCGAAGTGGTCGGGCCGGATGCGGCTGAATTTCTGAACCTGATCTACACCAATGCCTGGGATACGCTGAAGCCCGGCCGCTGCCGCTACGGCATCATGACCCGCGAGGACGGTTTCGTTTATGACGACGGCGTCGTCGGACGTCTGGCCGAGGATCGCTTCCATGTGACCACCACGACCGGCGGTGCGCCGCGCGTGCTGCATCACATGGAAGACTATCTGCAGACCGAGTTCCCGCATCTGAAGGTGTGGCTGACATCAACCACGGAGCAATGGGCCGTCATCGCGGTCCAAGGACCGAAGGCGCGCGAGATCATCGAGCCGCTCGTCGAGGGCCAGGATCTGTCCAACGAAGCCTTCCCGCATATGAGTGTCGCCGAGTGCAGGGTTTGCGGCGTGTCGGCGCGGCTGTTCCGCGTCTCCTTCACCGGTGAAGTCGGCTACGAAATCAACGTGCCGGCCGATTACGGCCAGTCGGTATGGGAAGCCGTCTGGGCTCGCGCCGAACCGCTCGGTGCCTGCGCCTACGGCACCGAGACCATGCACGTGCTGCGCGCCGAGAAGGGCTACATCATCGTCGGCCAGGATACCGATGGCACAGTGACACCCGACGATGCGGGCCTTGCCTGGGCCGTTTCCAAGAAGAAGACCGATTTCGTCGGCATTCGCGGCCTGAAGCGGCCGGATCTGGTCAAGGAGGGCCGCAAGCAGCTCGTTGGTCTCGTCACCCGTGATCCGAAGGTGGTGCTGGAGGAAGGCGCGCAGATCGTCGCCGATCCGAATGAGCCGAAACCGATGACCATGCTCGGCCATGTCACTTCGGCCTACTGGTCCGAAAATCTCGGCCGCTCCATCGCTTTCGCGCTCGTTGCCGGCGGACGCGAGCGCATGGGCAAGACGCTCTATGTGCCCATGCCAGACAAGACGATATCAGTCGAGGTGACGGATCTGGTGT
>Ga0268256_1001688_pt1 | contig 12601 bp, 11 predicted proteins | sample AgamicAtAmrz_FD_200247 | JGI IMG/M metagenome (GOLD analysis project Ga0268256, IMG submission 200247) | Agave microbial communities from Guanajuato, Mexico - At.Am.rz (v2) (version 3) | ecosystem: Host-associated > Plants > Roots > Rhizosphere | place: Guanajato, Mexico | collected 2012-06-07
AGATCCGCGAAATCTTTGCCGAATATACGTCGATGATCGAGCCGCTGTCGCTTGACGAAGCCTATCTCGATGTTACCCAGAACCACAAGGGAATGAAAATCGCCACCGAGATCGCGCTGGAGATCCGGGCCAAGATCAAGCAGGTCACCGGCCTCAACGCCTCGGCCGGTATTTCCTACAACAAGTTCCTCGCCAAGATGGCAAGCGACCTCAACAAGCCCAACGGCCAGGCCGTCATTACGCCGAAGAACGGACCCGCCTTCGTCGAAACGCTTCCTGTCAAGAAGTTCCACGGCGTCGGGCCGGCGACGGCCGAGCGCATGCACAAATACGGGATCGAAAACGGGCTGGACTTGAAGTCGAAATCCCTCGCCTTCCTGCAGGAGCATTTCGGAAAGGCCGGCCCCTATTTCTACGGCATTGCCCGCGGCATCGACGAACGCCAGGTGAAGCCCGACCGGATCCGCAAATCCATAGGCGCAGAGGATACGTTCGTCGAGGATATCGACGATCTCGAGCTGGCGACGGCGGAGCTGCGGCCGCTTGCGCAGAAGGTCTGGCGCTACTGCGAAACAGGCGGTTTCAGCGCCAAGACGGTGACCGTGAAGATCAAATATTCGGACTTCACCCAGGCGACACGCAGTCGGACAAGCTCGCTGCCGGTCGCAGACGCTGGCGCTGTCCTCGAGACAGCGTCGGCGCTTCTGGCAAGCGTCCACCCGTTTACGCGGCCGATCCGGCTGCTCGGCATCACGCTTTCGTCTTTGACGAACGAAGAGGCCGGCGACGGGAGCTTACAGCCCCAGCTCGATCTCGGCATCTGAGGGATGCTGATCCTCAGCGGTCACAATGGCGGTCTAATCTTTCCGCCCAAAGCAACGGAAACGGACAACTGCGGCCATCAAAGCGAAAAATCATCACGGCCAGAGCCGCTCCTTCAGCCAGCCTGCCTTTTCACGCCGGTATCGCAAGCGATGGTGACGGCGCTCGGCGTCACCCTGCCAGAATTCAACCTCATGCGGCATAACGATGAAAACCGCCCAATTTGCAGCGACAAGATTGGGCTCGTCCCGCAACCGCCGATGCTGCAGTGCCAATGCGTCATCAAGCTCCTGCAACGACCCCAGAACCTCGCTCTGTCGCTCGGTCAGGGCAATGGCCTTGGCGCCCGGCGCGCGTGCACGGAAATCGGCATAGCGCTCATGCGCCTCGGCCTGAAACGCCATGCCGCGCAGCCGCACCTGCCGCCCGAGCTGCGGCCAGTAGAAGGTGAGTGACACAGAGGGATTGGCGGCGATCTGCCGGCCTTTCGGCCCGCTGCCTGTTGTTGCGAAGTGCCAGCCACGCTGGTCAAGGTTCTTCAGAATGAGAACACGAGCATCCGGTGCGCCATCCTCGTCGATCGTGGAAAGCACCATGGCATGTGGCTCCCTGATATCAGCCTCGATGGCATCCCGCAGCCAGTCGGAAAACAGATTTCGCGGATTGTCGGGTGTCAGATCCGCCTCGAACGAGGGAAACGGCCCGGCCAGGGACTTGAGTATGCGCAATTCGTCTCTCACGGCACTCTCCTCATGGTCTGGCGATGATAAGCCGCAGCGAGCCTTCGAAGAATGGCTGCGTGCGGAGGGCACCATAATGGCGATCCCAGGATCCGTCGGTGAGATCGCGACCGAGCTCGGCGACAAAACGCTCGCCAATGGAGGCATCGACAAAGCTCCATGCCGAATTGGCAAGCCGCGCGCCGGGATCAAGCATTCGTTCCGGCCTGCCATAATAGGCCTCACCGAAACCATCGAGGCAATTCAGCGGGATCGGCACCGCCTTGATCTCTACATTGGCGCCGAGTGCGGTCGCGATCCTGTCCATCTCCGGATAACGTCGTGCCTCGACCGCAATCATTTCAGGTGCATAGGTGTGTAGCCACGACCGTTCCAGCAGATGCGGATCACAGCTCAACACCAGGACGGGTCCGCGGGTGACGCGCCGCATCTCGGCAAGCCCTCGGTCGAGATCAGACCATTGATGCACCGTGAAGGTCGCCATTGCCGCGTCGAAAATCCGATCGGCAAAAGGGAGATGTTCCGCCGTTCCGTCGATCGCGACCGGGAGATGCGCCGGCCGTTGGGCGCGCATGGAGGCCGACGGCTCAACGGCCGTCACCTGCCGGTCGACCGGTTCATAGGAGCCAGCGCCGGCACCGACATTCAACACGGTTTCCGCATCGCCGAGAGCGGCGCGGATGAATTCGGCTATATGAGGGTCCGGCTGGCGATAATGGGTATAACCCGATCCGATCACGCCGTAATTCGCATCGCCCGCACTGCCGTCCTGATATCTGCCTTGCACTTCATGTCTCCGTTGCTTCGTCGGACAAGGCTTCGCCGGACGTGAAAATGCCATTGCATCGTCGCGTCATTGTTCAATGAAGGCGCTGTCCATTTCTCTCGATCTCAAAAAACACGTTATTTTTACCGAAGAAAAACGATATGTTCGAACAGTCAATGTTCGGAAAATGCACATGACCAGACGGTTACCCTCCCTGAACGCATTGCGTGCCTTCGAAGCGGCCGGCCGGCTCGGCCGCATGACGCTTGCCGCAGACGAGCTCAATGTGACGCATAGCGCCGTCAGCCGGCAGATCCAGCATCTGGAGGAGTTACTTGGCATTCCCTTGTTCGAAGGGCCGAAAAACCGGCTGAGATTGACCGAAGGCGGAATGACCCTGCTGACCGGGCTGACGGGCGCATTCGACCAGATGGATCTGTCGGTGCGAACCGTAGCCGACACCGAAGACGGTCAGCTCGACGTCTCCTGCCCCGGCACCTTTACAATGCGCTGGCTCATTCCTCGTCTCTATCGGTTTCAGGCGAAATACCCCAACATAGAAGTGCGCCTGTCGGCCTCGTCGAAACCCGTCGATTTCAGCCGCGACGGCTTCGATGTGGCGATCCGCGTCGGAATCGCGCCATGGCCTTCCGGCGCCGATGTGATTTTCCTGTTTCCGGAGCAAACCGGCGCGGTGCTGGCGCCGTCGCTCTTTGCCGCGTCGACGCCCGAGTTCGACGGCCTGCCCCAGCTTCATACGCGCACAAGGCTGCGCGCATGGGGCGACTGGCTTGCCCGTTCGGAAAGATCGGTCGCCGCCGGACCACGCGTCGAATACGAGCATTTTTACTTCATGCTGGAGGCTGCCAGTGCTGGCCTTGGCGTCTGCGTCGCCCCGTGGCCCTATGTCAGCGACGACATTCGTTTCGGCCGGCTGATGGCGCCATATGGCTTTCTGGAAAGTGGCCACGAATATGTGGCGCTGCGCCGAGCCCGCCGGAACCGAAAATCCGTTCTTTTCTGCGAATGGTTGCAGAGCGAAGCAGAGGCCTACGGGCGCTCCAGCAAGCCTCCCACTGGCTGAACGACTATGGCCACCGTTTGCCTTCAAGACGAACCGACCGGAGAAAACCCAGCTTTGCTGAGGATCTCCTGCCCGGTCTCCGATAACAGGAAGTCCCGCAGACACCTGGTTTCATCATCAGCGCCCTTATGAATTGCCATGCCGTATTCGATAAGCGGCTGAAATTCGTCGGGTATGTCGATGACGCTGAAAGCCGCATCTCCTGCCAGAAGACGCGCGTTCGAAGAATAGCTCATCATCAGATCGACGCCGCCGTCGGTAATCAGATAGCCGCCGCCCTTGCCCGCTGGCGTCGGCAACGAATGGCGGCCACCTACCAACTGCTGCGACCGCGACCTGATCGCCGCACCCTTGCCCGGATACCGTGCTTCGATCTTGTCGAAGACCTCGAAAGCATAATCGCCGCCCGGATCGTCGCCTGGCGTGGAGGTACCAATCCTCACGGCGGGATCGGCCAGCACCGAGAGAAAATTCTCCGTCGTCAGGCCAAGCTCGGCACGCGAGAGCACACAGAGCCGATTGCGGGCAAAGCAGACCGCATCTTCTGCAAGACCCATAGAAACAAGCCGCCGCGGATGCGCCATATTGGCGGAGGCAAAAAGATCGAAACTAATGCCTGCCTCGATCGTTTCCCGCAGCAGCCCCGCGGGTCCGAGCGTCAGCGAGATGCCAATGCCGAATTCTCGTCCAAAGGCGCCAATGATCGCCGGAAAAGCATGACGCAGGCTGCCGGCCGACAAGACTTGAACTGCATTGCTCACGCTCGATTTCCTTTTCTGTCTCAGATGAAATCGTGCTCTGCGGCGGGAGATCGAAATTTGCCGAGACGTCCGTTGACGTCGGCCTCGGGATGCGAACACTACCGGTAATCCTCAAGCCGAAGCTGCTCGCCCTTCCCTATCCCCGTTATCTCTGCCGGCTTCCTTCGATTCGTTTTCATCACATCGCGGTTGAAGTCATTAACCGGCCAGCAAACACCGATGGTTTGAAGATGCGCGGTGTTTTCTATTCCAATTTTTATGAGAAAAGTCAGCCGCCCGGCCAGCGCGTTACGGCAATGCTCGTTGTTATCGAACCAGGGCTGACTGGTGACGTTGTCCAGCACCTTCTGGAGTGTGGTGACTTGCTTCGGCGATAGGCTGCCTCCTATAAGGTTGCGAAAGCGTTCCATCCTGCCTCCTTCGAGGACCACTGATACTGCGACATCACGGATGGACTCGCTCTTGCAAGTGAAACCACTCCGATACTATGCAGTCCGTTACTTCAACTCCGCGCGATGGGCGATCCTTGACGGCAAACCGCCAGCCAAACCGGCCATTGCTTATGTCTGCTGCCGGCGCGTTAGGCAGGCTGCCGCTTAAAGCCTACGTCTATTTTTGACAGCGCCGGAACGCGCAATGCCCGACGAACGGGCGGAAGTTGCCGCCAGTTCGTTCGTGGTGATCCGTTGGGGTTCTGCCGGTTTCACCGCTCAGCAAGCCCGCCTGCGCTTCATCATCGCGCTCAGCCTCTCCGCCCCGGCTTCGTCGACGGGTGTATAGACGATCATGCGGTCGTCATTGCTGGGGCTTGCCCACCAATTGTTGGATTGCAACGCCAGAATCGTGCCATCCGCCAGGCGGAAACGCTTCACGGTATTCTCGATGCCTTTGAGCTGGTAGCGATCCCACACGATGCGGAATTGATCCGAAGCGCTCATATAGCGTTCCAATTGCCGCTCCCAGCTCGGATCGTCGAGATGCTCCGCCATGGAGGCACGAAACAGCGCTGCCATGTTGGCCAACATCTCGTCGGGATCGGCCTGGCTTGCGCGCCAGGCAGGATTGACGAGGGATAGATAAATGCAGTTCCGGTCCTCGGGCGGAAGGGCATCGAGATCGACGCCGACGAGGCGGCGATAGGCCTCGTTGAAGCCGCGTATATTGTAGCGTTTCGTCTGGATAAGAGCCGGATAGGGACAGAGATGATCGAGAATGCGCTGGCTCGCCTCGGTGAGCGGCTCGCAGACACGAGGATTTTCGAGCCGGGGCGGAACCGGCAGATTGGCCAGTCTGAATAGGTGCTCCGTCTCGACTTCGTTGAATTCCAAAGCATGCGCGACAGAGAGAAGCACGCGCGGCGACACGCGGATCGGACGGCCCTGTTCCAGCTTTGTGTACCAGGTGATGCCGATATCGGCGCGCGACGCCACTTCCTCCCGCCGCAATCCGGGTGTACGAATCCGTCCGGCCCGACCGAGTCCCAATTTTTGAGGGTCTAGCGTTTCACGCCGTCTTCGCAACATCTCGCCGAGTTCCTGTGCTCGCGACAGCATTTGATTGGGGACGATATCGAGCGTGCCGTGCATTTCCATTCTCCAGCCTGACACTTTTTATACCAGTCTAAACAGGTATCTTGTACCAGTTTAACATAGGTGTAGAACGCTGTGGACTCAGTTTTGGAAATGCTTTGAGGTCCCCCCATGTCATCCGCACCAATCCGGCTTGGCCAGTTCGGCCTGCTGATCCTGCTGGCCGGGCAATTGCTGCTGCAGCTCGATTTTTCCATCATCAATGTCGGCCTTGCCGCCATCTCCGCCTCGCTGCACGCCGGCGAAACGGAACTTGAACTTTTCGTCGCCGCCTATGGCGTCGCCTTTGCCGTCTGCCTGGCCATGGGTGCGCGCCTCGGCGACAATTTCGGCCGCCGTCGCATGTTCGGCCTGGCCGTCCTATTGTTCTGCCTCGCCTCCCTGCTATGCGGGGTGGCGACGTCAGTCGCCTTCCTCATCGTTGCCCGCGCCCTGCAGGGAATTGCGGCCGCACTCATGGTCCCGCAGGTACTGGCGACCATCCATGTCAGCCTGACCGGACGCGATCACGCCCGCGCCGTCTCGCTCTATAGCGCGATCGGCGGCATCGCTTTCATCGTCGGCCAGGTTCTCGGCGGCTTCCTGATCTCGGCTGATATTGCCGGCTCCGGCTGGCGCAGTATCTTCCTCATCAATCTGCCGGTCTGCATCCTGATCCTGCTCAGCGTGTGGCGACATGTTCCAGAAACGCGTGGCCAAGGCAGAGTTCCGGTCGACTGGTCGGGCATGATCACGCTGGCGCTGCTGACGCTCTCGGTCTTGCTGCCGACCGCGCTCGGCCCGTCGCTCCACTGGAACTGGCTTTGCCTGCTCGGCTTCGTGCCGATCCTGCCGCTGGTGGCACTCCTTTGGCGCATCGAGCGTGGCAAGGAGGCGCGTGGAGCCTTCCCGATCTTGCCGCCGTCGCTCACGCGCATCTCCAGCATGCGCTTCGGAGGGCTGATCGCCATACTCTTCTTCACCTGCTGGAGCGGTTTCATGTTCGTCTTCGCCCTTACCTTACAGGCGGGCGCCGGGCTGACACCGCTGCAGTCAGGCAATGCCTTGATCGCGCTCGGCGGCTCCTATTTCGTCTCGGCCGCTTTCGTGACGCCTCGCCTTGCAAACATACGGCGTGAACTCATGCTGGCAACGGGCTGCGTGATCCAGATGAGCGGGCTGGCGCTGCTCATCGTGACGCTCGAGACGGTCTGGCCGCAACCAGGCGTCCTCAACCTCATTCCGTCCACAGTGCTGATCGGTTTCGGCCAGGCGCTCATCGTCAACAGCTTCTACCGGTTGGGGCTGGCGGACGTGCCGCATGAACATGCTGGCGCCGGCAGCGCCATGCTCGCCACGATGCAACAGGTGTCATTAGGTCTGGGACCGGCAATCCTCGGGGCGGTATTTGCCCAGGTACTGCAATATTCCAGCGCCTATCTCTCCGCCGGGGTCACGGCGATCGCCGTCGAGCTCGGGCTGATGGCCATTCTCCTGGCGGCCACGCTTCTGCGGCTGGCACGGCAGCGCCGCCGACCTGAAGAAGTCGAGATCGACGACGCCCTCATCGTCACGCCCGAATAATAGGAAGTTCCAGATAAGTTGATGCCATAGCGAAGTCCGGCCTGTGACCAGGCCGGACTTGCAAGCATGAACCTCGTCTTCGACTAGATACCGTTATGCCGGCAGCTGGAAGAACCAATTGGCGATCAGCACGATGGCGAGGCCGCCGGCAAGCGCCAGATAGGGTAGAATACCCGCCTTCCTGACACCCAGATCCTGGCCGACCAGACCGAGATCATCCATGGCGCCCGCCGGGAACTTGCCGCCATCGCGAACATAGTGCCTGTAGGCAAAGACCGGCAGGATAAGAGCCGCAAAGGCAAAGCCGATCCAGAGCGCATTGGCATAGCCCCAGACCTTGGCACCCGCGCCAAGGAAGAGCGCATTGACGAAAGCTAGGACGGTATTGAGACCGATGAGCCAGGACGGCGCCTTCCACGGACGCTCGACATGGCCGGAGTCCATGCGGTGTATCCAGCCCGAATTGAGGTTGAGGAAATTGAAGATGATGTATCCGACGTTGGAGACCGCAAGCACGAAGAAATAGCCGCTCGTGTCCGACGCAATGGCGAGAAGAAAGAGATTGAAGGCAAAGTCCGTCCACATCGCTCTCGTCGGCGCGCCGTTCTCGTTCACATGGTCGAGATATTTCGGCAGCCAGCCATCCTTCGAGCCCTGATAGAGGGTGCGCGAGGAACCTGCCATTGCCGTCATGATCGCCAGGAACAGCGCAAGGATCATCAGGACGACGAGCAGCTGTGTGACGACACGGCCGGCACCGATCAGGCCGCCGAGCGCTTCACCGACGCCGGTGCCATCAACGATACCAGGCGCCAGCATGCCGGCATGACCGAGCACGCCCTGGAATGCAAAGGGCACAAGGAAGAAGAAAATGCAGCAGGCAAGGCCCGAGTAGAAGATTGCCTTGAAGGTATCCGTCTTCGGGTTCTTCAGTTCGCGCGTATAGCAAACCGCAGTTTCGAAACCGTAGGTCGACCAGGCGGCAATATAGAGACCGCCGAGGAAAAGCGTCCAGCCGCCATTGCTCCAGCTGCCGTCGGTCGCAGCATAGGCAGCTGTCGGCGGCAGCAATCCGGTCACGTTGGCGGAGAGGATCTGGCCGCTGACGATCGGATAGACACCGATGATGAGCAGCGGCACGAGCACGATGATCGCCAGCCACTTCTGCACGCTTGCCGTCTCGGAAATGCCGCGATGCTGGATCGCAAAGATGATCAGCATCAGGACGCCGCCTATGAAGAAGGTGGCATTGATATTGGCAGTCGCGAGAAAAGGAATGTTGAAGCTGACGAGAGACCAGTTGCGGATGGCCGGCGTAAAAGCTGCAACGCCATCGGCGCTGAGCAGCGCTTTTACCGCATCGTCAGGAGATGTACCGGCATGGGCTGCGATGTATTCGGCAACACGCGGGCTATCGGCGGTGATCGACGTCGCGTGGGCGCTGATCCAGCTGAGCACGGCCTGTGAATCCGCCGCCGGAATGGGGAAGAAGGCATTAAGGATATAGCCGGCTGCAATGGCGCAGCCGAGAGACAACACCGGCGACCAGGCGAACCAGTTGCACCAGACCGAAAGCGGCGCGATGAACTTCGAGTAACGCAGCCAGGCCGTCGCGCCATAGACCGAGGCGCCGCCGGATTTGTTGCCGAACATGCCGGCAATCTCGGCATAGGTGAAGGATTGCAGGAAACCCATGATCATCGAGATGATCCACACGACGAAGGCAAGCTTGCCCGTGGTGCCGGCGATGCCGCCGATGGAGAAGAGAACAAGTGGCGGCACGCCCGCAGCCACCCAGAACGCGCCCTTCCAGTCTAGCGCGCGTATGAGCTTACCTTCGGTGCCGGCGGGAACGCCGGCGTCCACGATGTCAGTCATTGGTGATATTCCCCATTTTGTTCCGGACGTATCTCTCGTACGTCTCCCTGAACGTGCCTCCCATGGCATTGCGGGGCTTGCTGGAGGTTTTCATGAGCCGAGTCTATGCGCGGATTTCCAGATGCATGCCCTTTATGCATAGTGAAGATATTTTCTTTTTAGTCAATATCCCTTTACTTTCCACCGGCATTTTGTCAGCATGATTCCAGTGCCTCGATGCACCTATTTCCCGAGAGGGTTTAATGCGAGAACTCCATCCGCCGACCGCCGGAATACGGCCGATTTCGGCGAGCATTGTGCGCTATCCAGGCATTCCAGCCCTGCCGCAAGATACCGAGCGCTATCGCTGCAAGGGCGGCGGATCGCTGGTCGTGCGTGTCGAGCCTGGTGACCGGATTTCGGTGACGGACAGCGAAGGCGGGCAGGTCTGCGAGCTTACCTTCCTTGACGAGAAGGGCCGCTTTCAATCCGTAGGCTTGGGGGCCGCATTCACTGGCGAAGCGACAGGTCTCAAAGCCATTCTTTCCTCTGGTGATGATAGTGCGGTTCGCGTCAGGATAGCGCTGGAGCGTCGCGGGGCCGACCTTGCCTCTGCGGCAGCGCTTCGCCTTTTCGGCGCCTCTTCGCCGGCGGGCAACACCGCGGATTTCACCATCGCGACCAAGGGCCTGCTGATCGCCTGTGCGCCGGGAACGGCCATGTCGCCAGAGACGCAGGATACGGCAACGCCCATCGAGCTCAGAATACGCCGCACGACGATCCTGCGAGACTATGCTTCCGCACTCCCCGAACCGCTCGCCGATCCGATCGAAGACATCCGCGTCAAGGCAGCGACCGCTTCGGCCTATTTCGTCCGCGCCGGCGAATATATTCAGATCATCGACGTCTACGGCCGGCAATGCACCGATTTCCAGGCCTTCTCCGCCCGCAAGGTCGACAAAGGCCTCGACCTTGCACTCGATTCAACCGTAACCCGCACCCTGCTCGGCCGCAGCTATCCGGCTCCCGGCCTTCCCTCCAAGGCCTTCGACCGTGATTTCGAGCCGCTGGTGGAAATCGTGCAGGACACGGTTGGCCGCCACGACGCCTTCGCAACGGCCTGCAACTCCCGCTACTATGACGACATGGGCTATCCCGGTCACGTGAACTGCACCGACAATTTCAACGCGGCGCTCGCTCCCTATGGAATTGCCGGCCGAAAGGGTTGGGAGGCGCTCAACTACTTCTACAACACCAATGTCGATCACAATAACCAGCTCTATCTCGACGAGCCCTGGTCCAGGCCCGGCGATTACGTCCTGATGCGCGCCCTGACGGATCTTGTCTGTGTCTCCTCATCTTGTCCCGATGACATCGACGCGGCCAATGGCTGGGACCCGACCGATATCCACGTGCGCACCTTTTCCGGCAAAGAAAAATTCACACGAGCGGTGGCCTATCGCATGACCCCTGACGCCGACCCCGAACTGACGCGCGAAACCGCGTTTCACCCGCGCCTCTCCGCCATGACGCGCGACTACACCGAATATCGCGGCTTCTGGCTGCCGAACCGCTTCTCCTCGGAAGGGTCGGTCGAGGAATACTGGGCCTGCCGTGAACGCGCCGTGGTCATCGACCTCTCGCCGCTGCGCAAGTTCGAGGTGACGGGACCGGATGCGGAGGAATTGCTGCAATATTGCCTCACGCGCGACGTGCGCAAACTCTCGATCGGCCAGGTCGTCTATTCCGCCATGTGCTACGAGCACGGCGGCATGATCGACGACGGCACGCTGTTTCGCCTCGGCGACAAGAACTTCCGATGGATCGGCGGCGATGACTATAGCGGCATCTGGCTGCGCGAGCAGGCGGAGAAGAAAGGCTTCAAGGCCTGGGTGCGATCCTCCACCGACCAGATGCACAACATCGCCCTACAAGGCCCCAAAAGCCGCGACATCCTCAGGGAAATCATCTGGACGGCGCCGCGCCAGCCGACGATCGGCGAACTGGAGTGGTTCCGCTTCGCGGTCGGCCGCATCGGCCATTTCGAGGGAGCACCCGTCGTCGTGTCACGGACAGGCTATACCGGCGAACTCGGATACGAGATCTTCTGCCATCCGAAGGATGCGAGCACCGTCTTCGATGCAGTCTGGAAAGCCGGCGAGCCCTATGGGCTGAAGCCCATGGGCCTGGAGGCGCTTGATATGGTGCGCATCGAGGCGGGCCTGGTCTTTGCCCATCACGAATTCGACGATCAGACCGATCCCTTCGAGGCCGGCATCGGCTTTACCGTGCCGTTAAAATCCAAACAGGATGATTTCATTGGACGCGAGGCGCTGATCCGGCGAAAGGAACATCCGCGCCACCTCATGGTCGGTCTCGATATCGAAGCCAATGAAGCCGTTGGACATGGCGATTGCATCCATATCGGCCGCGCGCAAATCGGCGTGATCACCAGCGCGACACGGTCGCCGATCCTCGGCAAGACCATCGCGCTTGCCCGTGTCGACGTCACGCATGCTGGCGTCGGCACCAAGGTCGAGATCGGCAAGCTCGACGGTCAACAGAAACGGCTTCCCGCCGTCATTGTGCCGCTTTCTCACTACGATCCGCAGAAAACGCGGCCGCGTTCCTAATCCGACTTCCTTTGCGCGGCCGAGATCGCACGCGCGGCCTCTTCGGAGGAGTTGGCAAGTGTACGCATCTCTGCCGCCAGGACCGCAAAACCTGATCCGGCAGTGCCGGCTCTTGCAGCCTCGATGCCGGCATTGACGGCAAGCAGCTTCAAGTAGCGCAGCGACTGCAGGATCTCGTTGGTCTTCGATGCCGTGATCCGCATATCCGCGGTCTGCTCGTCGAGGCGCTGATAGAGCGATTCGATATTCAGGATGCTGCCTTCGAGATAAAGAAGCTCCCCGGTCTCGTCCCATACCCCACCGCCGGTCTCCGTTACCCAGAGGAAATGGCCGTCGCGATGACGGATGCGATACTCCATCGTCCAGTCGGTGCGGCTTTCCAGAGCCTTGCCGACAAGCTCATCCATGAGCGGGATATCCTCTTCGCACATGATCGACGTAAAGGTTCGCGCGCGGTTGCCGATGATCTCATCGGCGGGATAGCCGAAGATGCGCTCGATGCCGTCGGTCATCTCAAGCATCGTATAGTTTTCATCCGCCCTGCAGCGATAGAGAAAACCCGCCATACGACCAAGAACGCTTGTCTGAAAATCCATGGAAGCCATGCCCGAAGAGAAGGTTGCGGATGAACTCGTTTCGTCTCAACACATAAAAATCCGGCAAAGGCTGCTTTCGCCTCCCTTGCCGGTCAGGTGGGGAAATGGTCAAGGATCAATTGCGCAGATATTCCTCCATGGAATCATCGAGCGCATCGACCCAGGGCGTATGATGTGTCGGCGACATGGT
>Ga0268256_1001694_pt1 | contig 12583 bp, 10 predicted proteins | sample AgamicAtAmrz_FD_200247 | JGI IMG/M metagenome (GOLD analysis project Ga0268256, IMG submission 200247) | Agave microbial communities from Guanajuato, Mexico - At.Am.rz (v2) (version 3) | ecosystem: Host-associated > Plants > Roots > Rhizosphere | place: Guanajato, Mexico | collected 2012-06-07
TGGACCATCAACTACAGCGGCATGTACAACACGGGTCTGAATGACATGGTGAATATTCAGCGCCGCACGGGATCGTTTCGCGTACTGTCCACCACGCACCAGGGCGATTACTGGGGCGACGACTGGCGAACGACATTACGATGCTTATGGAGCACCGCCCAGTGAAAAATACCAATCCGCTATTCAGCGCTGTCCACTCTGCCGGGATGAGTATTATCAGCGACCTTATGATCGGTATGCCCGGTCATGTCATTGCCTTTAACACTGACACGCAACGTGCGCAGGTTGAGTGCGGCATTCAGCGCCAGATGCCCGATGGAACGCTCGAAACCCTGCCACTGCTGGTTAACGTACCTGTCAGATTCTCCGGATCACCAGAGTGGGCTGTTTTCCATGAACTGCCCGCTGGCACAGAAGGGTATATCCATTTCAGTCAGCGGTCGGTTGATGCGTGGCTGGATATGGGCGGACCGGCACAACCTGTCGGGCCTGAGATGTTCAGCGCCAGTGACGCGTTTTTCTCGCCCGGCTACCGCTCAGCAAAAACGGCCATTCCTGGATTGCCGTCCAGCGGGATCGGCATAAGCAATCGCGATGGTTCGGTTCGCCTCCATCTGACCGACGGCGGCATTGTGCTGACGTGTGGCGGGCAAACGCTGGAACTCACCGCGAGTGGGCTGACACACAACGGTATCAACATCGGAAGCGACCACATTCATGGCGGTGTTGAGAAAGGCGGAAGTAACACCAATGGCCCACAGTGAACCCATCTCATTACAACTTCACGCCCTGGCATTTGCCGGGGTTTTTTATGGAGTCTGATCCGTGATCCGAAATTTTGTGGATGGCGATATTGTCACACATGGCGACCACTTCGCGGTCGGGAAAGAGGCAACGCGGCAGGGCATTATCCGCCGTCTGCGTTTGTTCCTCAGGGAGTATTTTCTTGATTCAACGGAGGGTACCCCATGGTTTCAGAACATCCTCGGCAAAACACAGGCAGATATCGCTGCTGCCAGTATCAAACAACGTATCCTGACCGCGCCAGGCGTTATCGGCATCTCTCAGTTTGAATTCGATATCGATCAGAAAACCAGAAAAATAACCGTTTTCGCCTCACTGGTGGACGTCAATAACGAGCAATTCGAATTGTTCTTCAACGAGGAGATCATCTGATGGCGGAGATCACCAAAGACGGCGCGGTGGCTCAGACGCTGAATGCGTATCTCACCGTAATGCGTCAGCGCTATCTGGATATTGATGATGGCTGGGATATCAACCCGGAATCACCTGATGGACTGATTATTGCGGCATGGTGCGAAACGCTGGCAAATCTTGATGAAGCTGTTATTAACGCCTATCACTCTGCTGACCCGAATTCAGCGGTTGGTCAGCAACTCGATCGCATTGCGGCATTCGCGGGTATTACGCGGCAGGACGCCACGTTCTCCACGGCTACGGTGGTGTTCACTGGCACGCCGCTTGTGGAGATCCCCGCAGGTACGCTGGTGCGTAACCGCATAACGGGGACGCTGTGGGCCACCGATACGACGATCCCGACCAGTAACGCCGGAATTGCGACGGTAAGCGTGACGTGTACCACTGCCGGTGCGGTGGGGGCCAACAGTGACAATCTGTCGATCATTGCCACGCCGGTTGGCGGAATCACATCCGTCACTAATCCGGATTCCGCATCGCTGGGTGCGGACGAGGAAACAGATGATACGTTCCGGATCCGGCGTAATGAGTCTGTGGCGCTGCCCGGCAATAACCAGATTGACAACATTTATGCCGCGCTGGTCAATCTCGACGGTGTAAAAAAGGTGAGGATTTATGAAAACGTCGATGATGCTCCGGATGAAAACGGCGTGCTGGGCCATTCGATGGCGATTTTCATTGATGGTGGCGCTGTGGATGAGATTGTGTCCACGCTGGCGGTGCGGAAAAGCCCCGGTTGCGGGCTGAATCGCTATAACACGGGGATTCCGAACCAGATTAGCATCGATACAACAACGCCAGGCGGAAACCCCTTCAATGCGACGTTCTTCAGGCCGGAATATGTATCCGCTCATGTCCGTGTGGAAATCGTCTCTGATTCGCTGTCCGGCGCCAACGATGATGAAATCAAACAGGCAATCATCGATTACTCGCTGCAAGGCTTTCCTGAAACAAACGGATTCGCAAAGCAGGGGTTTCGGATCGGCGAAACCATCGGTGCGGGCCGCCTGTACACGCCAGTAAATAAAATTGTTGGCAGTGATGATTACGTTGCTGCGATCACCGTCGGGAGCAGCGCTGGCGATGTAACTCACGGCATCATTCCGATCGCCTTTAACCAGTTGGCCGTGTTCTCGATGGACGCGATTGAGGTGTCTTATGCAACACCGTAATAAGGCGCTGACGCGGGCTTACTGGCAGTACAAAAACGCGCCAAAACTGATTGCGCTGCTGCTGGCGCTGCCGGATATCGCGCAGGCCAGCATTGAGGATCAGCTGGCAAAAATACAGGTCATGCTGGATATCGACAGCGCGGAAGGTGAGCAACTCGATATTTGTGGCCGCATTGCGGGGTACACCAGACGGCCGGTCGGGACATTTTACCCGGTATGCGCCCCTGCGGCGGTGAGTGATGACCTTTTCCGCCGGATGATCAAAGCAAAAATATTCAAAAACAACAGCATCGCGACGATTGATGAAATCAAACGCGCCACTGATTACATCCTGAATACGGCGGCGCGAATACTGGATGGCCAGGACATGACCATGCGTCCGGTATTTTTCGAATATCTGGATGTTGGTTCGCAAAAACTCGTCGCTGATTACGATCTGATACCCCGCCCGCAGGGCGTCGGGATGAGACAGGCCCGCACCCTGACTTACAGGCCTTTCGGTTTCGGCCAGCACTACAGCAATTTCCGCGCGCCATTCTGGCACGGTGATGGCGTTAAATTTTATGCCGGGCTGCAACTGGTGCTTATCTGGTCCGGTGATGTGGTATCCGGCACGCTGACGGCAAATCCCGGTATCACCGTTTCAGATATCGATGTGACGCTGATTTACACCGCATCCGGTATCAGCACTTTCCAGAGTGCGATCACGGATACAGAAGGGCGGTTTACCGTCACGCCGCCAGTCGCTGAGCCGTTCAGCGTCAACGCCCGCGCGCAGGTCTGGACGCCGCTCTGCGAATGGGAAGACGTTGAGAGTGCAGAAGTAACAACGAACATTTTTCACAACGGGGCCGTGACACATAACGGCCTGCACACCCACAGAGGTTGACATGCCGAGTATCACCGAACTGAATGAATTCACCGCCGACATCCCGCTGCTGGAGCTGGATACGCCCGCGCGCGGATACGATGGTGTGGATATCGGCCCGGATAACGAGCAGGCGCAGCGGCTGGCGAACCGCACGAAATGGCTGAAACAGCGCGTCGATAACCTGCTGACGGCGCAGGTGCGCTCCGTCAACGGTAAATCCGGTACCGTCACGCTGACTGTGAGTGATGTCGGCGCGGACCCGGCGGGAACGGCGGATAGCCTGCTGACGGCGCACGAAAACGATGCTGACCCGCATCCGCAGTATTTCAACGAGACGCGCGGTGATGTGCGCTATGTTCAGGTGTCACTCGCGAACACCGGCAACGGCTGGCTGCAACTGGACGCCTCCGGAAAAATCCCGGCGGCGCAGCTCTCCGCCATCGCATCACGTTATGTTGTTGCTGCTGACCAGACCGCACGTCTGGCGCTGGCGTCGTCGGCAAACCTCACTATCTGCGCTCAGGCGGACATCGACACGCTGTTTTACCTCAATGGCGGCGCTAACCCGGCAGTGGCGGCAAACTGGGTGCAGGGCCAGTCAGCCACGGTTTCCGGCGTGTCATCTGTATTCGGGCGCACCGGGGCCGTGACGGCACAGGCGGGGGATTACAGCGCCGACCAGATTAACGAGACGGCTGACCGGAAATTTGTTACCCCGGCAGAGAAATCGGCATGGAGCGCAAAGCAGGATGTGCTGGTGTCCGGGAGCAACATCCGCTCGCTGTTCGGTCTGTCGTTGACCGGCTCCGGTAACCTGGCGCCGACGCCAGCGCAGATGGGCGCTGCCGCCACACAGCACACGCACGCCGTCGCCGATATTGCTGATTTCACGCAGCAGACTCAGGCGCTCATCGTTAACTCGCTGGAAGCGGGGTCCGGCATCACGCTGGGACAAAGCCCGGTCAGCGGGAAAACCCTCATCAGCGCCTCCGGCGGCGGTGCCGTGGGCGGAGGCGGTTATATCGTTGTTGACCGCGCCGGCGCCACGGCAGGCCAGGTGCATTCCTTCAGCTTTGCTCCGCAGTCCGGCTTTAATTTATGTGCCTACGCACTGAAGTCTGAACAGGGTAAGCAAAATCAGGCGTACACGCAGGATGCTTTCCCCGCCGGTGGTGAGGCCAGTTTTAATACCACGGCGGATATCGTCTTTAACGCTAAACTGGGGCTGACCACACAGTTAAATTATGTCACTGCCGCGGATGGAGGGCTGTTCAGTACGGAGGTGCTTAAAAAAGGAAAATCCCTCGTCCTGTCCACGAATGCGGATAACAGCATCGTTCCCAAAATGACAGCCAATAATGTGCCCGCCGGGTATGTTGCCAGTGCGAGCAGCGTGTACAGTTCGGGAGTTTTTGCTTATTCTGCGTTTGACGGCGTGTCCTCCACCTCATGGGTTGCATTAACCGGCCCGACACAATGGGTCAGAGTTCAGTTACCCGGGGCCAAAAAAGTGAACCGGTTCAGGATCACAAACCGGTCTGCTTCAGAGACTTTTCAGAATAACCCCAGAACATTTGCCCTGTACGGCAGCAATGACGGCACAAACTTTACCTTGCTGGCCAGCGGAACAAGCACCAGTAACGCTGGTGGCGTGCAGACGACGGTCAGCATTCCGGACCCGGCGGCCTGGCTTTACTACCAGTTAAATATTACGGCTGTATTTCAGGCAGGCGCTGTGACACTGGGCGAACTGGAGCTGCTGGGCGATCCCTCCACCCGGTTCCTGTTAAACAGCAGCGACGGCAGATATTACACCGTGGTCAGCGGTGCGTTGTCAGAGGTTGCAGGCGCGATTGACAGTACCGTCATTGCAAATCAGGGTGTGGCCAGTGTCACCCTGACGGAGGCCATGCAGCAGCAACTGGGGGATTCATACAAACTGGTTACCGGCGAAAGCGTGGAGATTAGCGGGGTGTTAACCCCCGATGACCAGATTGCACTGCCGCTGACACTGACGGGCGCGTCAGCATGGAGCACGATCAACAGCGCGACCATCACAGCCAGCCTGTCCGGCGCTGGCGCAGCACGGGTGGCCGTGACCAGGGATTTAACCGACTGGGTTGTTTTTGACGGAACGGCATGGATCGGTATCGGGGGGCTGACTGCCGATACGGCGGGAGCCGAAAAATTAATCGCTCAGGGAATGACAGCCGCGGCGGTTTCAGCCCTCACTGCCGCCCAGTGGAGCCTGCTGTGGCCTGCGGGTGTGCCTGACCGGCTGGCTTTTGCGTATGCGCTGCATATTGCTGATGCGACAGCCGATAAAGCGGAAATCACCGGCAACGTACTCAGTGTGAACGAAGTTTCCGCCTGGAAGTTACAGACGCCCGCGGAAGTGGAAATCCGCTGGTATGCGGACAGCGTCAGTTTCAAAACCCTCACTGCCGGTGATTACAAACTGGCGTATCAAATCCCGGATTAACTACCCACTCAACGCATCTTCAGGTCGCATATCGCGGCCTTTTTTATTTTCTGGAGTACTGAATGGATCAGAAATTTTTCCGTGTGCCGTTCGCATCGGTCGGTGACCGACAGACCATCCCGGACGTTGCGCCAGGTAACGGTGCGGTAAGTTATCCCTCTGGCTGGGGGCCTGACTACGCAAAAGATCCCGGCGCGGATGCCAGTGCAAAACCCGTTGAGCGCGAGGCCATGAACGCGGTGCTGAACGCCATTACTGGCGCGATTCGTCAGTACCAGACGAACGGCTATCCCGAGTGGATTACTACCGCGAACAATAACGGGGCTGCTTTCGGTTACGATGCGGGCGTGGTGGTGGATTATAACGGCGATCTGTACCTGTCGCTCGTCAGCAACAACACCGCAACGCCGGGTGCTGATGCGACGAAATGGCAATTGTATATTCAGCGTGAGGCAACCGAACAGGAAGCTCTGGCCGGTGATGGCAGCGTGCAGGTGATGACGCCACGCCGGGTAAAACAACTGGCCGACTATCTGGATGACCAGTTACATCAAACTATTACTACAGCAATGGCTCCATTCATTCTGCCGGTCGGGGCAATCATCCTGTGGGGAAACACCACGCCGCCGGAAGGCTGGCTTGAACTGAATGGCCAGACGTTCGATACCGCAGAGAACCCGGAACTGGCCGCGCTGTACCCGTCCGGCCGCGTGCCGGACTGGCGCGGTAATTTTGTGCGTGCATGGGCGCACGGGTCATCCATTGACCCGGATTCAAACCGTGCGATTCTGTCATTCCAGAGCGACGCGTTTCGTGAACATTATCATTATTCCCGCTGGCTTGGCTTTGATAACGTGGGCAGCCTGAATGGTCTGGGAGATGCTGGCGGACCAGGAGGGTTTCGCTACGCCGGTGGTGATGACCCCAACTGGCATAACTCTCCAAATGCCGATCTGCTGACTGGCGGCGATGAAACCCGCCCGAAAAACGTTGCGGCGATGTACATCATCAAGACGGATAAGGCTGAATCGGAAGCTGGTGCGGAAACACCCTCTGCCATTGTCATCAGCCCGGCTTCGGTGACGATGAATGCGGGAACCACGCGGCAGTTTACTGGCACGATTTTGCCGTCGGCGCTGGCGACGGGTTATCCGGTATCATGGTCAGTATCCGATCCGTTACTGGGCAGTATCAACAGCAGCGGGCTGTATACCGCGACGGCGGGCAAATCCGGTACGCAGACCCTCATCGCCAGTATTTCCACCGGCCTGACGGCAACAGCCACAGTCACGCAGCAGCTTTACCTGACATCGATCGATATTGGCCCGGTACCGGCAGGCCTGCTGGCTGGTAACAGTTATCCCCTGACCATCAACTATTCTCCGGCGAATTACACAGAGACGGTTAACTCCGCGTCTACGGATGCGTCTGTGGCGACATTATCCGCCGATGGTACGCTGACAGTCAGCGGTGCGGGCACCGCCACATTGTCACTGACCGGGGCCAGTTCCGGCGTCACGGATTCGATCACCATCACGGCAACGGAAGAAGTTACCCAGGAAACCCGGCTTCTGATCGCCAACAACCTGTCCGAAATTGCGGCCAGCGGCGGGGAGGCGCAGTCGGACGCGCGCGAAAATCTGGGGCTGGGGGCGCTGGCAACAAAAGACGCCCTGACGGCGGCTGACACGGGTGCCGTTCCTCAGGACACGCAATCGCTCGGCACGGCGGATCTGAACGCCGTGGTTTCTCCGGGGCGTAAATTCCAGTCCCTGACGGGCAATGCCACCACGGAAAGGCATTACCCCGTTTCGCTGGCGGGCATGCTGGACGTTATCCGGACCACGGAAACCGGCATCCGGCAGATTTACTACCCGTACAACACCACGGACGTTCATCACCGCTACTGCGAGGACACCGCGGTGGCCTCGCCGGTATTCAGTAACTGGTCATTAAATGGCGCGGGGGATTATCTGGAAGCTGAAAACAATCTCTCTGACGTGGCTGATGTTGCAACGGCTCGGCAAAACATCGGGGTGAGTTACACCATATCGACCGATGCGGCCCCCGCAGATGCGAGCGGATACGCCGCCGGTCATATCTGGTACCAGGTTGAGGAAAGCTGAACCATGCCCATTTACCGTAAAAATTCAGGGGGCGGTTTCGCCCCTGTCAGCGCGCTGAATATCAACGAGGGCGGCGAATTTAAAGCTGTGGTTGCAGCCTGGGTGAACGATGGCGGGACATTCAGGAAAGTGTTTCCTTCTGTCGTTTATGCGGATCCGGCTGCGGATTATGACATGGCCGGCGCCACCATTCCGGCGCTGACCCTTTCCCGGACCTCAGAAAGCGCCACGCAGAACGCCTGGAAAATAAACAAACTGGCCATTCCCCTGAAAGTAAACCTCGCCTCCAGTAATACGGATGTGGACTGGTCAGCGCTGGATATCATTGCCATAGATACGCAGGAGGTGCTGCCTTTTGGCGTCTGGTCCACGGGGTCTGTTGATGAGATGTGGACTAAGGTAGAGCTTAAAGATGGCGTGGTGACCAATACCCGGATGAATGGGGTAACCGCTGCGGTTAACCCGTCCAACCACTGTCCACCGCCGCGCGACTGGATAAGCCAGTTATCATCCAGCAGTACCGGCACAGAGATGTATATCAAATACGGATGGTATGATTATACGGCCTTTTATGGCAGGCAGATCGGTATCCGATGGCGCTGGCACAGCCAGCAGAATGGGAAGTATTACGAGTATATTTTCACGAACGGAAATATGGTTCTGAATGCACTGAGCTAATTACTGGGTACCACTCCGACATTTCAATGGGGGAGGTTCCCGAAGGAGGGACTTCTGATTGGTAACTGATGCTGGGCGTAACATTCCTAATATGGTTTACCAGCAAGCCAGTAACCCAGACATCCAAACCTCTTACCGTACGCATGTTCGCGGGGTCAGCGAAAGCAGGGCGGTGGCTGTATGACTGACTGCGGGCTGAGACGCTTAGAAAAGAGAATGGTTGTTCTTAAACCCCTTGATTCTGTGGGTTTCTTCATGGAACTGGCGATGCTATCATCAGTTAAAGGGTATTGTTCATCAACACGCTGATGAGAAACTGATGATGAAAAAGGGATATTATATTAAGTATTTCCTCTATGGACTGGTTTTCTGGGTTCTTGTTGTGTCCATGCTGGCCTTCTCTAATAAAGAAGAAATTTTCATTCTTGTCTGCTTTTCAGGTTTTGGACTGATTTCTGCGTTGTGCTTCCCGTTCGCCGTTTTGCTTATCGAGCGGACTTGCTCTGCTATGATACAGCCGACCCACTGGGGAAGGTGGGTCGGCCTTGTTGCACTGATATTCGCTGTTCCGCTGGGATTACTCTATTTTATCGCGGATGTGATAAAGAAACGGAATGCCAGTAAGCATTCCTGACGAGGTTAGCTGAATAACCAGTCATGAACTTCCTGGATTAACTTATCGTCAATTGCCGCAGAAACCAGCGCCATTAACAGGCCAAACCCCAGAATACCCAGGGCGGAACCGGTCAGAAGGGCGAATGCTACCGCAACCAGTTCAGTTGCCATTGCTCCTGCGGCCAGCGCTTCAACTTTGAGATAAAAAGGCTTATAGTCTCCGCTCTTAACAGACTTAATAAGTTCAGTTCCCACGTCATAAGCATCAATGCTATAGCTGACCAGACTCAGGGCTTTACTGTATTTCGCGAGATTCTGTGACAGAAGCTTTTTATCGAGTGAAGCCAGGGCGTTCTCAATCGCCTGACGATCCTGTGCACCAAATTTTCTGAAAATATCACACTGATATTTGTTAAACGCAGCAAGTGCCTCCTCAGCATTGCGCAGTTTTTTACCCTGGGCGGCATTGGCGAGTTCACTTGCTGCCTTTTCAGCCATAGTGCCATATTTCGCCATAACCTCTTTATGAAAATCAGCGGTAAACTGCACCGCAGCAGTAATATCAGCAGTCTGCGCTTCAACCGTCTTAATACCGGACTGCATACTGGCCAGACCCTGCTTATCTGCCTCGATGAGTTTATTAACAGTGGCCTTATCCTTTTCTCGTGCATTGATATACTGTTGTGCGAGAGCCGCATCCGCAGGGCCTTTTTCTGGCCACCAGATGCGGGCGTTATTCAGCATGATATCCTGCTCAATGTATGTGACTGCATTTTGCTCTGACGCAATCCTAGCCTGTAATTCAGCCACAACAGCTTTCTGGTAATTAATCAGGCCCTGTGCGCGCTGTGCCGGCGTGGCATTCACCAGACCTAAATACGCTGAAGCAGCCTGGATTGTCGTTTTCTGGGCAGTGGCGAGTACCTGATCAAGTTTTTTCTGCTTCTGGTCGGTTTCATCCAGTGCAATGCCGAGTTCCTGCCGGTGTATTGCGGGTACATTTTTGGCTAGTGCCAGTGGATCTATTTTCGTTGAGCTGTAGCTTGAAGTTGTTACCAGCCCCATGCCATATCCGCTGTCAATGGTAGTAACACCTGTACCTGATGCTGTCTGCCCGGTAATGGTAATGATCACTGAACCGGTAGCATCATAGGGCATGCCATCTCTGTAAAAAGCTACTGCAGTCATTTATTTTCTCCTGAGTTTATTCGGATTAATAAAATTGAGGGTTGAATGAAATAATTATTTTTGATTTAGCGAACATCAGTTTGATATATATCCACTCCATTCTGCATTAATACGATGGATTTATTATTGCAATGACTGATACTCGTGATCCACCGGGAGGTGTTGTGCAGTAGCTCAATGAAGATAATTGATTACCTGCATGAATGTCCGATTTCAAATCAACCGGCACTGAATGAAAAAAGCCTGCTCAGTGGGGCGGGCAAGCAGAGCTATCTCAATGAAATTATAGACAAAATTTATCACAAGGACAGTCTGTCACATGTTCAATTATTATTGATGGAATTATCAAGGTGGCCACTATCTTAATGTTCTATATGAGAAAAACACTCAGAAGAACGATCAATTAATCCTCATCGCATGAGGCCGGAGAACTGTAGTTTTTCACCAGGGCAATGCTGCGTTGTTGAGCAACATGAATATGCCCGCGAAAACAGCAAGCGCAAACAGCGTTGGTAGAATAATATGCTTCATTTGATACCTGAGAAAGCCATTTGCCAAATGTTCCCCTTGTAACCGCAAGGGGCTGATAGTGAATGTTAATATCAGGGCGTGTTTGAGGCAAGCGCCTGCAATAAAAAGTACGTCAAATACGCACCTACAAGCACGGCCAGTAAAGCGCATATTATGTAATTAAGTGGTTTTTTCATTGCTCTTACGTCGAAAAATAGTCTCTTGAGTTTATGAGGAAAGGCGCATTGAAGTACATACTGTAAATTCGTCAGGGGTGCCCCACCCGCCAATGGTATTAGGCCGCCAATGGGTGAGCCTGTGACCGCAGATTGTTCATCGTCGGCAGACAGCGGCAAATACTACACGCGCTATCGTGAAAACCAGTCATCCGCTGTTTCCCATGTCTCCTGTAACATTTCCTGCACATATGCCTTATCGCCTACCTTGTCCTTTGAGCGCAGCACCGACAGGCCATCGTTGCTGGTCGTTTTCACTCTCACCTCAACATCTTCATATCTGGCGCTGAGGCGCTTCGTCATTTCCTGAGTCAGGGCATCAATGGAACCCTTCGGCATGGCTTTGGCTTTCTCTCTGGCAATGCTGGTTTCTACATGCATGATAATCACCCTTAATGCTGTTTGGATATACAGTATCAAGCAAATGGAGATTATCAGTCAAATGGGAAAACTTGTGATTTGAGTACAATACTTAGTACAGTCTTAATGATTATTAAAATATAATATAAATCAATGTGATATGTTAAAAGTAATATAGTCGTGAATCAGTGTTACTGACCCGGACACCTGAATGGTAGAAAACGAAAAGTAAACACACCGACAACAAACAACAGAATAAATTTTAATCAAATTTTTCAGCATGCCCTCAGTCTTTATTCACACCCCGTCAGACCAAGCTACTTAGCCAGATCTGTTTCCAGCCAGTATGGGTACGCAGATTATTCAGTGTATCATCGCAGAGATGAGTGATCGCCATTAATGCATGAAAAGAAAAATGTTATTCAGCTTCGCAATTGATATGAAGGGATTCTTAATAGGGGGCGTCGATGTATGGGGCTGTCAGGGTTTCCATCCAGTTCACAACGCTCCAGATTGCGCCACTGAAAATAAACCAGAATTCGGCCTGGATTATGAGAACTGTCACTACCAGGAGGACAATCTCAAAACGTTTCACTGTTTTTCTTATCTTTCTATATGGGGTTTGCTGGAACATGACATAGCGGCATCAACGTTGGTGGCTAGAACTATACCCCAAAAGGTCGTTTTAGACAAAAATGCTTGTTCATAGCGGCTACATGTACAGGTGTGCAGGTTGGCGGGGGAATTTCACCTGCGCAGATTCCGGTTGCATCCTTATCGGCATTTTGAACGCCCGGAGGACGGCCGTGCGGAAAGAATAGATCCGGAAACTGCCGATGATAACGATGGGATTTTTGGTGTTGTAACGCACGCTGTAAACGATATGCGAACGCTTGAGTTTGATGATTGTCCTGTGATGTGGCATTCAAAAATAAACGAAGAATAACTAAATGGCAGCATTTCACAACATGATGATATATAAAGTAATTTATTGTTAGTTGTATTCTTTTTTATGTATGCAACTTAATGATTTTAAAGTTGTTTTTATCGGTCTTGAAAACCGGCGACCCGAAAGGGTTCCAGAGTTCGAATCTCTGCGCTTCCGCCAGATTAAACGAGGGGTTACC
>Ga0268256_1001697_pt1 | contig 12562 bp, 10 predicted proteins | sample AgamicAtAmrz_FD_200247 | JGI IMG/M metagenome (GOLD analysis project Ga0268256, IMG submission 200247) | Agave microbial communities from Guanajuato, Mexico - At.Am.rz (v2) (version 3) | ecosystem: Host-associated > Plants > Roots > Rhizosphere | place: Guanajato, Mexico | collected 2012-06-07
CGACATTGCCGGCTCGAAGGAAATCATCCCCACCCGCATCTCCTTCGTCGACATCGCCGGCCTGGTGCGCGGCGCATCGAAGGGCGAAGGCCTCGGCAACCAGTTCCTCGCCAATATCCGCGAAGTGGACGCCGTGGTTCACGTTCTGCGCTGCTTCGAGGATGACGACATCACCCACGTCGAAGGCCGCATCAACCCGGTGGCCGATGCCGAAACCATCGAGACAGAGCTGATGCTTTCCGATCTCGAAAGCCTTGAGCGCCGCACGGAACAGACCCGCAAACGCGCCACCGGCAAGGACAAGGAATCGCTGGCGCAGCTGCCGCTGATGGAAGCCTCGCTGAAGCTTCTGAACGAAGGCAAGCCCGTCCGCACCCTGCTCTCCACGCTGGATGCCGAAGAACTGCGCATCCTTCAGGGCCTCAACCTTCTCACCGCGCACCCGGTTCTCTACGTCTGCAACGTCGCCGAAAGCGACGCCGTCGACGGCAACGAACATACCAAGGCCGTTGCCGAAATGGCCAAGGCCCAGGGCGCCGAATCCGTCGTCATCTCCGCCGCGATCGAATCCGAAGTCGCGCAGCTTCCCGATGAAGAGGCGAAGGAATTCCTCTCCGCCCTCGGGCTTGAGGAGGCAGGCCTCGACCGCCTGATCCGCGCCGGCTACAAGCTGCTCGATCTCATCACCTATTTCACCGTCGGCCCGAAGGAATGCCGCGCCTGGACCATCGAGCGCGGCACCAAGGCCCCGCAGGCCGCCGGCGTCATCCATTCCGATTTCGAGCGCGGCTTCATCCGCGCCAACACCATCGCTTACAACGACTATGTCGCCTTCAAGGGCGAAGTCGGCGCGAAGGAAGCCGGCAAGGCACGCGACGAAGGCAAGGAATATGTGGTTCAGGACGGCGACGTCATCCACTTCCGCTTCAATACCTGATCCGGCCTTTGGCAACTTCGATAAGGTCCGCCAAGAAGGGTAACCGAACATTACGGCACGGTTTCTTCTCCCCCGCCGGGGAGAAGGTGGCCCGAAGGGTCGGATGAGGGGGCAAGCTCTCTGAATATCTCTACCCTGCCCCCTCATCCCGCTGCCGCGACCTTCTCCCCCTCGGGGAGAAGAAACAAGCAGCACCCGCTCGCCCCATTCCTCTGCATCGCATCCCCGATTTGACCTTTACGTAAAGGGAAAAATCATTTTAGATGCCGCCGATATTGACTGTGCGAAGGGAGGAAACCATGACGCCGGTCGCGCCATATGCCTATGAGGATTTTTCCGTCGGTCGGGAATTTCCTTTGGGCCCGCAATCGATTTCCGCAGAGCAGATCATCGCCTTCGCCAGCGAATTCGACCCACAGCCGATGCATCTTTCCGAAGAGGCTGGCCGCCAGAGCATTCTCGGCGGGCTGGCGGCTTCCGGCTGGCACACCTGCAGCCTGCTGATGCGGATGATGGCGGACAGCTACATCTCGAACTCGACCTCACAGGGCAGCCCGGGCATCGATTTCGTCGACTGGAAAAAGCCGGTTCTGGCGGGCGATACGCTTGTCGGAAAATCCATCGTACTGGAACAGCGGCCCTCCGCGTCGCGCCCCGGCATCGGCCTCGTGAAATTACGCCACGAGCTTTATAACCAGCGCGGCGTTCTGGTATCGCACGGCGAAAACACCGTGATGTTCCTGATGCGCGGCAATGGAGGCGTTGCAGCATGAAACTGGCAGAACTTTCTCCCATCGGCGAACGCGTCACCCTCGATACGCTGCATTTTTCCGCCGAAGACATCATCCGTTTTGCCCGCGATTTCGATCCGCAGCCCTTTCATCTCGACGCGGAGGCCGCAAAGAACAGCGTTTTCGGCGCTCTCTGCGCTTCCGGCTGGCACACCGGCGCAGGCTGGATGAAATGCTTCCTCTCTCACTGGGCCAAAGAGGTGAAAAGGTTGAAGCTACAGGGCCTTGAGCCGCCCAAACTCGGCCCCTCCCCCGGCTTTCGCGAACTGAAATGGAAAAAACCGGTCTTTGCCGGAGACGATGTCACCTATTTCGTGACCCTGCTCGACACCCGAGCGCTGGAATCCATAGCCGGCGTCTGGCTGAACACCACATTTAACGAGGGCGTCAACCAGTCTGGAGAGACGGTGCTGACCTTCCAGAGCGGCGTTCTGGAATTCGAATAGAAAAGCATCGGGGCAATAGCGTCACCATTGCCCCGTTACCATCTCAATGGCCGGAAAACTCCACCAGCGTCCGCACCTCGACACCGAGGTCTTCCAGCTTCTTGCGGCCGCCGAGATCGGGCAGGTCGATAACGAAACAGGCGGAAACGATCTCCGCGCCCATCTGCCGCAAAAGCTTGACCGCACCTTCGGCAGTGCCGCCGGTAGCGATCAGATCATCGACCAGAATGACCTTTTCGCCCGGCTGTACCGCGTCCACATGCATTTCCATTTCGTCGACGCCGTATTCAAGGCTGTAGGCGACGCGGACGGTGGTGTGCGGCAGCTTGCCCTTCTTGCGGATCGGCACGAAACCGGCCGATAGCTGATGCGCCACCGCCCCGCCCAGAATGAAGCCGCGTGCTTCCATGCCGGCAATCTTGTCGATCTTCGTTCCCGCATAGGGCTGCACGAGTTCGTCCACGGCACGGCGAAAAGCGCGGGGGTTGCCGAGCAGCGTCGTGATGTCACGGAAGATGATGCCCGGCTTCGGATAGTCGGGAATGGAACGGATGGCAGCGGAAAGCTCCGAAGCGATAACGGTCATGGTATTTCCAGTTGAGATAAGGGAAATGGATCAGAAGGTTCGGGCTACCCTATCAACTTGACGGCTGCGGACCAACTAAAAAGGACCGGCGCTCATTCCGTCGGCGACATTCCCTCGATCCGCGCCCAGGCCGGGCAGACATCCTCGAAGGAATGCGACAGGGGCCGCAGCGCCTCGTCGTCCCTGTCATCGAAACTTCCCGAGACCAGCGCAACCGTCGGCGCGTCGTCGATGGCGCCAAGCGTGCTGCCGCAGATCGGGCAGAAGGCCCGGCTGGAGTAATCGGAGGATCGGAAAGTCGAAGGCGCGCCGCCCTCTCCCGTCCATGTCACCGCATCCTTCTCGAACTCCACCCAGGCAAGGCTGGGGGCGCCAGAATGCCGCTGGCAGATATCGCAGGAGCAAGTGTGCGGATTACCGGGCTCGCCCTTCGCTTCAAAGCGGATGGAGCCGCACAGGCAGCCGCCATTACGAATTTTCGTCATTTCCACCATCCCTCTCGACACATGAAAAGGCCCCCACGGAAGACCGTGGGGGCCAATGACTGACGGGCATCTTCTGAATGCCGATCAATGTTCCTTGTTGGCGTAGACCGATTTCTTGGTGAGATAGATCAGCGCCGTGAAGATGAACAGGAACACCATGACCATGAAGCCGGTGCGCTTGCGCTCTTCCAGATGCGGTTCTGCCGCCCACATCAGGAACGCAGCAACGTCCTTGGAATATTGGTCCACGGTCTGCGGCGCGCCGTCGTCATAGGTTACCTGATCGGCACTGATCGGCGGCGCCATCTTTAAGGAAGTGGCGCTGACGAAGTACGGATTGAAGTGCGTGCCTTCCGACACCTTGTACTCCGAACCATCCGGGTTTTTTATGCCGGCTGGCGGATCCTGATATCCGGTCAGCAGCGCATGGATGTAATCCGGGCCGCCTTCCTGATAACCACCGACGATCGGGATCATGTCGATGATGAATTGCGGAAAACCGCGCTCCACGCCACGCGCCTTGGCGAGCAGCGACATGTCGGGCGGGGCCGCTCCACCGTTGGCGGCAGCGGCCGCCTCATGGTTCGGGAAAGGCGAAGGGAAATGATCGGAAGGCACGGCCTTGCGATTGTACATTTCGCCATCGGCGTTCGGCCCGTCCTGCACTTCATATTCCGCGGCGAAAGCCTTCACCTGCTCCTCCGAATAGCCGAGATCCTCCAGCGTGCGGAAGGAAACGAGGCTCATGGAATGGCAGGCGGAGCAGACTTCCTTATAGACCTTCAGGCCGCGTTGCAGCTGGCCCTTGTCGTATTTGCCGAAGGGTCCGGCAAAGGACCAGCTCTGCTCCTCGGGCTTGATGACCGGGAAGTGATTGCCGGCGATCGCATGCGTGGCCTGGGCGGCGAGATCATGGCTCTCCTCCGCCGCCGAAGCGACGGTGACGGAACAGCCGATGGCGGCGAAAAGCGCGATGCTCGTGAGAAGCGTCTTCATTGTCGTCATCCTTCCTTCGCGCTCAGACTTCGGCAGCCGCAGATGCGGCACCCGTCTTGGCGGCGTTCTTTTCGAGAACGGCCTCGGTAATCGAATTCGGAATACGCCGGGGCGTTTCGACCAGACCGAGGATCGGCATGATGACGAGGAAGAAACCGAAGTAATAAAGCGTGCCGAGCTGCGAATAGCCGACATAATTGCCTTTCAGCTCGCCGGTGAGCAGGCCGATCAGGCCAGTTCCTTCCGCCGGGCGTGAACCCAGCCAGCCGAGCATGATGGCATTGACCACGAACAGCCAGAAGAACATCTTGTACCAGGGGCGATAGACGGCGGAACGCACCTTCGACGTATCGAGCCAGGGCAGGAAGAACAGCACGACGATCGCGCCGAACATCACGAGAACGCCGCCCAGCTTGGAATCGATGATCCAGATGTTGAAGGTGATGGCGCGCAGCATGGCGTAGAACGGCAGGAAGTACCATTCCGGAACGATATGCGCCGGCGTCTTCAGCGGATCGGCCATGATGTAGTTGTCGGGGTGGCCAAGGAAGTTCGGCATGTAGAATACGAACCAGGCATAACCGATCAGGAACACGGAAACGCCGAGCGCATCCTTCAGCGTCGCATAGGGCGTGAAGGGAACCGTGTCGGTCTTGCTCTTCACTTCAACGCCGGTCGGGTTGGTCTGGCCGGTCACATGCAGAGCCCAGATGTGCAGGATCACGACGCCTGCGATCATGAAGGGCAGCAGATAGTGAAGCGCAAAGAAGCGGTTCAGCGTCGGCTGGTCCACGGCAAAGCCGCCGAGCAGGAACTGCTGGATCCATTCGCCGATGGCCGGGAAAGCCGTGAAGAAGCCGGTGATGACGGTTGCGCCCCAGAAGGACATCTGGCCCCAGGGCAGAACGTAGCCCATGAAGCCCGTCGCCATCATCAGCAGGAAGATCACGCAGCCGAGAATCCAGAGGATTTCGCGCGGGGCCTTGTAGGAGCCGTAATAAAGGCCGCGGGCGATGTGCAGGTAAACCGCGATGAAGAAGAACGACGCACCGTTGGCATGCATGTAGCGCAGCAGCCAGCCGTGGTTGACGTCGCGCATGATCTTTTCGACGGAATTGAAGGCGACCGTCGTTTCGGCCGCATAATGCATGGCCAGCACGACGCCGGTGAGGATTTGCACCAGCAGCATGACGGAAAGCATCGCGCCGAAGGTGTAGGCGTAGTTCAGGTTACGCGGGACAGGATAGGCAACGAAGCTGTCATAGATCATGCGCGGCAAGGGAAGCCGCGAATCGATCCACCTTTCGATGCCGGTGGACGGCTGATAACTGGAATGACCACTCATGAATATCTGTCCCCTTATCCGATCTTGATCACGGTATCGGATGTGAATGCAAATGTCGGGATGGCGAGGTTTTCCGGCGCCGGACCCTTACGTATGCGGCCCGCCGTATCGTAGTGCGAGCCATGGCAGGGACAGAACCACCCGCCGAAATCGCCGGCCTGGCCGAGCGGAACGCAACCGAGATGGGTACAGGAACCGACCATGACGATCCAGTTTTCCTTGCCCTCGCCGGCGGAGCGGTCGATATCCGTCGCCTGCGCGTCGACGGCGATGTTGGCATTGCGCGCCACGGGATCCTTCAGATCGCCGAGAGCGACGGCCTTGGCTTCCTCGATTTCCTTCTCCGTGCGGTTGCGGATGAAAATCGGCTTGCCGCGCCACTTCACGGTAAGCGACATGCCCGGCTCGACGGCCGTGACATCCACCTCGATGGAGGCGAGCGCCAGCGTCGATGCATCGGGACGCATCTGGTCGATAAAGGGCCATGCGACGGCGGCAGCACCGACAGCGCCCGCCATTCCCGTCACTAGGTAAAGAAAATCGCGACGGGTCGGTTCACCCGAAGCGTCGTGATTGGTTACGTGCTCGCTCACCGCTACACCATCCTCTGCGCTGTTTTTGCCGTAAATCGCATGAGTCCTCCCGCTATGATTTGATCCAAGACAAACTCCGTCCCATCGTCCTGGTCATTCTCGCGGCATTTGAGAAACCGCGTCATGTGTTTGATCGCAAAATATTGACTGACTTGGCAAGAGCAAAGCACACAAAGCTGCCGTAATTCTGCCGGAGGGGGCCGATTTGGCTCGCATTTTTTCGCCGTCCTTGGCAGGCGGGCAACATTGTGCGCATCCATGCACCATGTTAGGAGACTTCAAGGGAGAGCGCAGAAAGCAGGGATTCGGATGACGGCGAAACTCTCTTGCATGGTCTCCACGGCGGTGGCTGCCGTTCTTTTCGTCGCCAGCCTGCGTTATGTGACGGATTTCTGGCTTCTCGCCTTCGTCACCAGTTTTCAGCTGCACATCGCCATCGTCTGTATCTTGCTCTCATGCCTCGTTTTCTGGCTGACGCGCGACGCGGTTTCGGCGCTCCTCGTCGTCTGGTCGCTTGCGCTCGCCATCCATGCCATTGCCATGCTTCTGGAATTTTCCACATCCGCCACCCCCGCGCCGGGCGCCAAACCCTTCCGGCTGCTCTCCTTCAACGTGCTGATGGACAATGCCGCCAATGCGGATGCAATTGCCGACACGATTGTCGAATCGGGTGCGGATGCCGTTTATCTCTTCGAGGCGGCGGCGCTGAAATCGGCCCTGCCGCGACTGCAGCAAACCTATCCGCACAGGCTTGGCTGTTACACCGGAACGCCCGGATGCGATCTGGTCATCCTGTCAAAAAGACCGTTGCTGGAAGGCCGTTTCCACAGCCTCAGCGATCTTCGGCGCGACCGGTTCGCCATAGCCCATATCGATCTCGACGGCACGGAGCTGACGCTCGCTGCCGGGCATATCACCAAGCCCTATTTCGACGATTATCATCGCGATGAACTCGATGAAGTGAGTGAAATTCTCTTTCGCGTCACCGGGCCTCTCATTCTGGCCGGAGATTTCAATTCGGCCAGCATCGCCCCTGACATGCGCGCTTTCCTCGCCGCCAACGATCTGAAGAAAGCGACCTTCGAACCCGCCACCTGGCCGACGGAGGCCGGCCGCTTCGGCATCGCCATCGACCACATCTTCGCCCGCGAACCGGCGACGCTGATGAGAACCACCCGCCTGCCCGACAGCCTCGGCTCCAATCATTACGGCCTGATGGCGGATTTCATGATCGGGAAATAGCCGAAGGCCTTATTGCGCCGCTTCGTCCGCGGCAAGAAAACCGCCCGACTGCCGCGCCCAGAGTTCCGAATAAAGACCGCCCTGCATGACCAGATCGGAATGGCTGCCCTGTTCGACGATGCGCCCCTGATCCATCACGATCAGCCGGTCGAGAGCGGCAATCGTCGACAGGCGGTGGGCGATGGCCAGAACCGTCTTGCCTTGCATCAGCTCGTCCAGATTGCTCTGGATCGCCGCCTCCACCTCCGAATCGAGCGCCGACGTCGCCTCGTCGAGCACGAGGATCGGTGCGTCCTTCAGCATCACGCGGGCGATTGCGATGCGCTGGCGCTGGCCGCCGGACAATTTCACGCCGCGTTCGCCCACATGTGCGTCGAACCCCTTGCGGCCGCGCTGATCCTCGAGCCTGGCGATGAAATCATCCGCCTTGGCGCGCCGCGTCGCCTCCTGCAATTGCGCTTCGGTGGCGTCGGTGCGGCCGAACAGGATGTTGTCACGAATGGAGCGATGCAGCAGCGACGTATCCTGTGTGACCATGCCGATATGGGCGCGCAGCGATTCCTGTGTAACCCTGGCGATATCCTGCCCGTCGATCAGGATTCGGCCTTTTTCGACATCGTAAAAACGCAGGAGCAGATTGACGAGGGTGGATTTTCCCGCCCCGGAGCGTCCGACGATGCCAACCTTCTCGCCCGCCCTGATTTCGAGATTGAGATGGTCGATGACACCGTTCGCGCGCCCGTAATGGAAGCTGACATTTTCGAAACGGATGCCCGGCTTCCTGACCTCCAGCACCGTCGCCTCCGGCGCATCGACGAGACCGATCGGCTGCGAAATCAGCTCGGCGGCATTCTGCACCGTGCCGAAATTGCGCATGATGCCGTTGAACTGCGTCATCAGCCGCCCGAGCAGGAAATTGAGGCGCAGCACCAGCGCCAGCGTGAAGGCGACAGCACCGGAACTGATCTTGCCGGAAAGCCATAAATCGATGCAGAGCGCGGCCATGGAGGTGATCATCACGCCGGACAGCAGCGCCATGGAGGCGCGCACGCCCGTGATGAACCGGGTGAATGTCATGGTCGCATGCTGGAAAATGTCGAAACCCTGCCGCATGTAGCGGTCATTGGCGTCGTCGCGCCCGAACAGCCGGAGCGTCTGGATATTGCTATAGGCATCCACCATGCGGCCGGAGAGCATCGAGGCGGCTTCCGCCGTTTCTTTGGAATGGTAGCGGATGCGCGGCACGAAATAGCGCGCCAGCAGCGAGAATATGCCCACCCAGACGACGACGACGACCGCAAGCCGCCAGTCCAGCCCGCCAATCAGGAACAGCATGGAAACGGAATAGATGCCGACGAACCACACGCTTTCCATCAGCGAGGTGACGAGATCGCCCGCCGCCTGCCCGCCCGACCAGACCTTGGTGACGATGCGGCCGGAAAAATCGTTCTGGAAAAAGGTCAGCGATTGCCGCGCCACGTGCATATAGGATTGCCAGCGCACCAGATTGTAAAAACCGGGAGTAATGATCTGCTGATCCACCAGCGCCGTTACCATGGTGACGATAAAACGCACGACGCCGATAAGCACCAGCATGCCCACCAGCTCGCCGCCATGGGCCGCAAGCAACCCCGCCCAGCCCTCTTCCGGCTTCACGGTGGAGAGAATATCGACCAGCCGCCCGACGAACCAGAACAGCGCCGCCTCGATGGCCGCGGTCAGCCCGCCCAGCACCAGCATGGCGAAAAACGGCGCCTTGGCCTGCGAGATGTAAAACCAGATAAAGGCGAACGTGCTTTCAGGCGGCCGCAAATCGTCCTTGCGGGCGAAGGGCTTTATCCAGTTCTCGAAAAACTCGAAGATGCGGGTAATAACCATGATCCGGATATAGGCGGATTCCTAGAGCGGGAACAGCCGCGAAGGCTTCGGGAAGAGATTATATTTCGGTAACATTCGGGGAATGAAAAAGGGCGGGGAATGTTCCACCGGCCTGAGACTGATGACAACCTTCCTTCACGCCGGGCGTCATCCTCGGGCCTGTCCCGAGGATCTAACCACCTGTCCAATATTCAACGGTGGCAGATGCTCGGGACAGGCCCGAGCATGACGGAGGAGAGGTTTTCAGCATTTGTTGTCAACCTGAGGGCGGGAAACCCGCCCTCCGTCTTTCCTTACTCTGCCGCCACTTCCGCCTCATGGTCGGCGATGAAGCCGCCGGACTGGCGCCGCCACAGGTCGGCATAGATACCGCCCATCGCCACCAGTTCCGCATGGCTGCCCGCCTCCACGATCCGGCCCTTGTCGAGAATGATGAGCCGGTCCATCTCGGTCAGCGTCGAAAGGCGGTGGGCGATCGCGATCACCGTCTTGCCTTCCATCAGCGAGAACAGGTTTTCCTGGATCGCCGCCTCGACTTCCGAGTCGAGCGCCGAAGTCGCCTCGTCCAGCACCAGGATCGGCGCGTTCTTGAGGAAGACACGGGCGATTGCGATACGCTGGCGCTGGCCGCCGGAGAGCTTCACGCCGCGTTCGCCCACCTGCGCATCGAGGCCCTGACGGCCATGCATGTCGACAAGCGTTTCGATGAAGTCCCAGGCATTCGCCCGCTTCGCCGCCGCGATCACCTGCTCGTCCGTGGCCTCGGGGTGACCATAAGCGATGTTGTCGCGGATCGACCGGTGCAGCAGCGAGGTATCCTGCGTCACGACGCCGATCAGCTCGCGCAGGCTGTCCTGCGACACCTTGGAAATGTCCTGCCCGTCGATGGTGATCCTGCCCGCTTCCAGATCATAGAAACGTAAAAGCAGGTTCATCAGCGTCGTCTTGCCCGCACCCGAACGCCCGACAAGACCGACCTTTTCGCCCGGTTTGATGTCGAGCGTCAGCCCGTCGATCACGCCCTTGTTCTTGCCGTAGTGGAAACGGACATTGTCATAACGGATCGCGCCCTGCGGCGCCGCAAGCTCAGGCGCCTTCGGAACGTCGACGATGTCGTGCGGCTTCGTCATCATCGACATGCCGTCATAGACCGTGCCGATATTTTCGAACAGCGAGGTGACTTCCCACATGATCCACTGCGACATGCCGTTGACACGCATGGCAAGGCTGATGGCGATGGCGACCGAACCGGCCGTAACCGAACCCTGCATCCAGAAATAAAGACCGAGCGCCGCCGTGGAAAACAGCACCAGGGCGTTGTTGAGGTCGATCAGGATGTTAAAGCCGGAAATCTTGCGCATCTGGCGGTGAACCGTGCCGAGAAACACGTTCATGCCCTCACGCGCATATCTTTCCTCGCGGCCCGCATGGGAAAACAGCTTGATCGTCGAGATGTTGGTGTAGCTGTCGACGATCCGGCCCGTCATCATCGAGCGTGCATCGGCCTGCTCCTGCGCCAGCCGGCCGAGCTTCGGCACGAAATAAGCGAGGATGGCCATATAGATACCGAGCCACACCAGCAGCGGAATGACCAGCCGCCAGTCCGCCGCCGCGACCATGAACAGCATCGAGACGACGAAGCTGATCGCATAAACGAAGACGTCGATCACCTTCAGCGCCACTTCGCGGATCGCCAGCGCCGTCTGCATCACCTTGGTGGAAACGCGGCCGGCAAACTCGTTGGCGAAGAAGTTCATGGAATGGCGCAGCAGGAAACGGTGCATCTTCCAGCGCGCAATCATGCCGAAATTGCCGGCAAGCGTCTGGTGCATCGTCATGGTGTGGATCGCGCCCATCAGCGGCAGCACGAAGAGCACCAGCGCCGCCATGCCGATCAGATGCCAGCCCTCATCGGCAAAAAACGTCTCGCGATTGGCCGTGGAAAGCCAGTCGACGATATTGCCGAGGAATTTGTAGAGCATGGCTTCCGCAATCGCGATGCCCATGGACATCAGGCCGAGCAACAGGAGCCATGGCCATGCGGGCTTCACATAATGCCACAGGAACGGCAAAAGCTTCTTTGGCGGCACGGAGGGCGCCGAAGAGGGAAAAGGATCGAGGCGTTTTTCAAACCAGCCAAACATAGGCCAAGCTCCGGCAATCAATCGCTCCATCGTGACATGGTGAGCAGACACAAATATGGCTCACGACGGAACGGAAAAGTCTTTGGATATGGCCGTGACAGCCACATGACGAATCGAAAAATGGGAAACGCGGGCGAACCGCGGAGTAACACCTAAGCCAGCAGCGACACGACTGGGGCCGGGAGGCGAATGCGAATGTCATTTGGCATGAGAACCTCCCTTGGCTGGTGTTGAAGATATGGCCTTGTAGCGCAAAATTTAGTCAATGACCAGTCGGAAAGACACCGAATACGCGAGAAAACACGCAAGTGCCGCCCAAAGGCGAATGGGCGGAGATGACTCCGCGAGGTCTCCGCCCGTTAAGCGATGCGCACGTCTTCCTATTCGGCCGCGTCCTGCGCCTCTGCGCTTTCATAGCCCGCGATCAACTCGGCCATTCCGGCCTGCGTATGCCGCTTCAATTCCCGGCGATCGCTGGGCTGCGGCGCAAAGGTAACGGTCAGCCCCGTGTCCCTTATCGTACCGATGGCGAAGGACGCACCGGACAACATGCGCACGCCCTCATGCAGCCAAAGCGGATCGGTGGCGAAATGCTGCCCGATGCCGACCACGACGGGAATGCCCTGCCAGTGCGACATGCGGTCGTAATGGATGTGGCCCGCAAGAATGCCGATGACATCATGCTCGAACAGCACCTCGTCCAGCGCCTCGGTATCCGCGAAGGAAAGCGATTCCCACTCCGCCTCCGGGCGGTCGAAATCGAGCGCCGGCGCATGGTGCATCACCAGCAGCTTCGGCAGTTCGGGGTGGTTTTCCAGCTCATCTTCCAGCCATTCGATCTGCCCCGGCTCGAAAGCGCCGCCGACCTTGCCCGGAACGCTGGTGTCCATGACAATGATGTGGATGCCGGCAACGACCTCGGCATGGTCATAGGGCTCGTCCAGATCCTCATGACGGTCGAGCATGACCGGATAAAAACCGTCGCGGCGGTCGTGATTGCCGAGCGCGAAGAGCACCGGCATATCGAGTTCCGCTTCCGCCATCAGCCGCTTGAGTTCCTCATAGCTGCCGGCATCGCCCCTGTTGGTCAGATCGCCGCTGGCGACGATGAATTCAGGC
>Ga0268256_1001699_pt1 | contig 12556 bp, 7 predicted proteins | sample AgamicAtAmrz_FD_200247 | JGI IMG/M metagenome (GOLD analysis project Ga0268256, IMG submission 200247) | Agave microbial communities from Guanajuato, Mexico - At.Am.rz (v2) (version 3) | ecosystem: Host-associated > Plants > Roots > Rhizosphere | place: Guanajato, Mexico | collected 2012-06-07
GAATCGAGAATCTGATGAGTGACTATAAATCTACCCTGAATTTGCCGGAAACGGGATTCCCGATGCGTGGCGATCTGGCCAAACGCGAACCGGGAATGTTGCAACGCTGGTATGCCGACAACCTGTACGGCATTATCCGCGAAGCCAAAAAAGGGAAAAAAACCTTTATCCTGCATGATGGCCCTCCGTATGCGAACGGCAGCATTCATATTGGTCACTCTGTTAACAAGATTCTGAAAGACATTATCGTCAAGTCGAAAGGCATGGCGGGTTATGACTCGCCATATGTGCCGGGCTGGGACTGTCACGGTCTGCCAATCGAACACAAAGTTGAGCAGATGATCGGCAAGCCAGGCGAGAAAGTCAGCGCCGCTGAATTCCGTGCCGCGTGCCGCAAATATGCTGCTGAACAGGTTGAAGGCCAGAAGGCAGACTTTATCCGTCTGGGCGTGCTGGGCGACTGGGATCGTCCTTACCTGACCATGGACTTCGGCACCGAAGCCAACATTATCCGTGCGCTGGGTAAAATCATCGGCAACGGCCACCTGCACAAAGGCGCGAAGCCGGTGCACTGGTGCCTGGATTGCCGTTCAGCCCTGGCAGAAGCGGAAGTGGAGTATTACGACAAAACCTCTCCGTCAATTGATGTGATGTTCAATGCCATCGATGCCGACGCGGTGCGTCAGGCATTTGGCGTAGCACAGGTCAATGGCCCGATCTCACTGGTGATCTGGACAACGACGCCGTGGACATTACCGGCTAACCGCGCCATCTCTCTGCATCCTGAATTTGAATACCAGCTGATCCAGATCGATGGACGCGCCCTGATCCTGGCGAAAGAGCTGGTTGAGAGCGTCATGAAGCGCGCCGGTGTCAGTGAATGGCAGGTACTGGGCGAATGCAAAGGCGCTGCGCTGGAGCTGCAGAAATTCCAGCACCCGTTCCTGGCGATTGAGTCGCTGGTGGTGCTGGGCGATCACGTGACGCTGGACGCGGGTACGGGTGCAGTTCACACCGCACCGGGCCACGGTCCGGATGACTACGTCATCGGTCAGAAATATGGCATCGAAACGGCGAATCCGGTCGGACCGGATGGCAGCTATCTGCCAGGCACCTATCCGACGCTGGATGGGATTAACGTCTTCAAAGCTAATGACATGATCGTTGAGCTGCTGAAAGAGAAGGGCGCGCTGCTGCACGTTGAGAAACTGCTGCACAGCTACCCGCACTGCTGGCGCCATAAAACGCCGATCATCTTCCGTGCCACGCCGCAGTGGTTCATCAGCATGGATCAGAAAGGATTGCGTGCGCAGTCGCTGAAAGAGATCAAAGGCGTGCAGTGGATCCCGGACTGGGGCCAGGCGCGTATCGAATCAATGGTGGCGAACCGCCCTGACTGGTGTATCTCCCGTCAGCGTACGTGGGGCGTGCCAATGGCGCTGTTCGTTCATAAAGAGAGCGAAGAGCTGCACCCGGACACGCTGGCGCTGATGGAGAAAGTGGCGCAGCGCGTTGAGCAGGAAGGCATTCAGGCCTGGTGGGATCTCGACCCGCGCGAACTGATGGGCGACGATGCCGATCATTACGTCAAAGTGCCGGATACGCTGGATGTCTGGTTCGACTCCGGTTCAACCAGCTATTCTGTGGTGGATGCGCGTCCGGAATTTGGCGGACATGCACCTGACCTCTATCTGGAAGGCTCCGATCAGCATCGCGGCTGGTTTATGTCCTCGCTGATGATCTCCACGGCGATGAAGGGCAAAGCGCCTTATCGTCAGGTACTGACACACGGTTTCACCGTGGATGGTCAGGGCCGTAAGATGTCGAAGTCGATCGGCAACACCGTTGCACCGCAGGATGTAATGAACAAGCTGGGCGCTGATATTCTGCGTCTGTGGGTGGCCTCAACCGACTACTCAGGCGAAATGGCGGTCTCTGATGAGATCCTCAAGCGCTCTGCCGATGCCTATCGTCGTATCCGTAACACTGCACGCTTCCTGCTGGCTAACCTCAGCGGCTTCAACCCGGCCACCGATCTGGTGAAACCGGAAGAGATGGTCGTCGTGGATCGCTGGGCAGTGGGTCGCGCACTGGCAGCACAGGCCGATATCGTTGCCTCTTATGAGAATTACGATTTCCACGAAGTGATCCAGCGTCTGATGCAGTTCTGCTCGATTGAAATGGGCAGCTTCTACCTCGACATCATCAAGGATCGTCAGTACACCGCGAAAGGCGATGGCCTGGCGCGTCGCAGCTGTCAGACCGCGCTGTGGCATATCGTCGAAGCGCTGGTGCGCTGGATGGCACCGATCATGTCCTTTACGGCGGATGAGATCTGGGGCTATCTGCCAGGCGAACGTGCGCAGTATGTCTTCACCGAAGAGTGGTATCAGGGTCTGTTTGGCCTGGCGGAAGATGAAGCGCTGAACGACGCCTACTGGGCTGAGCTGCTGAAAGTGCGTGGCGAAGTGAATAAGGTGATCGAGCAGGCGCGTGCAGATAAACGTATCGGTGGCGCGCTGGAAGCCACGGTCACGCTCTATGCCGATCCGGAACTGGCCGCCAAACTGCAGGCGCTGGGCAATGAGCTGCGCTTTGTGCTGCTGACCTCTGGCGCACAGGTGGCGGATTACGCCCTGGCGAACGACGAAGCGCAGCAGAGTGAAGGGCTGAAAGGTCTGAAAATCGCGCTGCACAAGGCGGAAGGCGAGAAATGTCAGCGCTGCTGGCATTACACTACCGACGTCGGACAGAATCCTGAGCATGCTGAGGTCTGTGGTCGTTGTTACACTAACGTAGCCGGTGACGGCGAACAGCGTGAATTTGCCTGATGCGTAAACCTATTTTATCAACCGGATTGCGCTGGCTGTGGCTGGTGCTGGTGGTGATTGTTGTCGACTTCGCCAGTAAGCAGTGGGTGATGAACAACATGATGCTGCATGAAACCCAGCCGCTGATGCCTTACCTGAATCTGTTCTACGCGCACAACTACGGCGCGGCGTTCAGTTTCCTTGCGGACAAAGGTGGCTGGCAGCGCTGGTTCTTTGCGGGCATCGCACTGGCTATCGTGATCTCACTGATGGTGATGATGTACCGCAATCATGCCAGTCAGAAGATCGCTAACATCGCGTATGCGCTGATTATCGGCGGCGCGGTAGGCAATCTGTTCGATCGCTCATACCATGGCTTTGTGGTCGATTTTATCGATTTCTATGTCGGTAACTGGCACTTCGCTACATTTAATATCGCTGACTGCGGCATCTGTATTGGTGCGGCACTGGTGGTGCTGGAGGGCTTTTTCAGCCCGAACGGCAAACAGGCTAAACAGAAAGGGTAAGTGATGACTGAGTCCGTACAGCGCGAAAGCGCGGTGTTGGTGCATTTTACGCTGAAGCTGGAAGATGGCTCGACGGCGGAATCGACCCGTGCAAACGGCAAGCCCGCGCTGTTCCGTCTCGGTGATGGCAGCCTCTCTGCGGCACTTGAGCAGGCACTACTGGGGCTGAAAGCGGGTGAAACTAAACAGTTCACCCTGGCGCCGGAAGACGCCTTTGGCGGCGTCAGCCCTGACCTTATTCAGTATTTCTCGCGTCGGGATTTTATCGATGCAGGCGAACCTGAAGTGGGTGCCATCATGCTGTTCAGCGGCATGGGCGGCAGTGAAATGCCAGGCGTGATCCGTGAAGTCTCCGGTGACTCGATCACCGTGGATTTCAACCATCCGCTGGCAGGTCGTCGTATTCAGTTTGATGTAGAGGTGCTGGAAATCGATCCGGCACTGGAGGCGAACGATGCAAATCCTGTTAGCTAATCCGCGCGGTTTCTGCGCTGGCGTTGATCGCGCCATCAGTATTGTTGAGCGTGCGCTGGAGATGTATGGCGCGCCCATCTACGTCCGTCACGAAGTGGTGCATAACCGTTACGTGGTGAACAGCCTGCGTGAGCGCGGTGCTATCTTCATTGAAAAAATCAGCGAAGTGCCGGATGACGCGATTCTGATCTTCTCGGCGCACGGTGTTTCTCAGGCCGTACGTGCCGAAGCTAAAGCGCGCAATCTGACCATGTTGTTCGACGCCACCTGTCCGCTGGTGACCAAAGTGCATATGGAAGTGGCGCGCGCCAGCCGTAAAGGCGTGGAAGCGATACTGATTGGTCATGCGGGACATCCGGAAGTCGAAGGCACCATGGGGCAGTACAACAACCCCAATGGTGGCATGTATCTGGTGGAGTCACCGGAAGATGTCTTCAGACTGACCGTCAAAGACGAAAACAATCTGAGCTTCATGACGCAGACTACGCTCTCTGTGGACGATACCTCTGACATCATTGATGCCCTGCGTCAGCGTTTTCCGGCGATCATCGGCCCGCGTAAAGATGACATCTGCTACGCCACCACCAACCGTCAGGAAGCCGTTCGCACGCTGGCGAAAGATGCGGAAGTGGTGCTGGTGGTCGGTTCGAAGAACTCCTCGAACTCTAACCGTCTGGCTGAGCTGGCACAGCGTGCCGGTAAGCTGGCTAAGCTGATCGACTCTGCGGATGATATTCAGGAAGAGTGGGTAAAAGGCGTGGCCTGTATTGGTGTGACCGCAGGTGCCTCAGCCCCCGATATTCTGGTGCAGCAGGTGATCCAGCGTCTGCGTGAGCTGGGCGGTGAAGCGGCGATTGAGCTGATTGGCCGTGAAGAGAATATTGTTTTCGAAGTGCCTAAAGAGCTGCGCGTCGAAGTACGTAACGTGCAGTAACTCTTCGATATAACTGATAAAAAGGCCGACTCTGTTCGGCCTTTTTTGTTTTTCTGGCCAGAGAGAAAAGGCCGTTGTTTGCCGTCATGATTGCTTTTACTGATAATCACAGGCGGCTGGCATAAAATTCTTATTATCACGGATTAATAGTGGCGTGACTGTTAACTCATCGTTAACCTGATGACGCTTTGGATGCATAGTTTTGTTTTAGGAATGAATAAATATGAACACTATCCGCATTGCTATTGTGGGCGCGCCAGGCCGAATGGGCCGTAATCTGATTCAGGCGACGCAGCAGGCAGAGGGCGTAGAACTGGGTGCCGCACTGGCACGCCCGGGTTCATCGCTGACCGGCAGCGACGCTGGTGAATTAGCGGGCATCGGCAAGAACGGCATTCTTATCGCTGACGATTTACGCGCGGTGATAAACGACTTTGATGTACTAATCGACTTCACCCGCCCGGAGGGCACGCTGGAGTATATGGCGATCTGCCGTGAGCAGGGTAAAGCGATGGTCATTGGCACCACCGGTTTTGATGAGGCAGGCAAAGCGGCCATTCGCGCGGCGGCAGAAGATATCGCCATCGTGTTCGCTGCGAACTTCAGTGTGGGGGTTAACCTGGTGCTGAAGCTGCTGGAGAAGGCCGCTAAAGTGATGGGTGAGTACGCGGACATTGAGATCGTTGAAGCACACCACCGTCATAAAGTGGATGCGCCGTCTGGCACCGCGCTGGCGATGGGTGAGGCGATAGCTGACGCGATGCAGTGGAAACTGGATGAGCATGCAGTCTATTCGCGTGAAGGCCATACGGGTGAACGCCAGCCGCAGACCATCGGTTTTGCGACGGTGCGCGCAGGTGACATCGTCGGTGAGCATACAGCGATGTTTGCAGATATTGGCGAGCGGGTAGAGATAACCCACAAGGCTTCGAGTCGTATGACCTTTGCAAATGGTGCAGTTAAGTCAGCTTTATGGCTGAAAGATAAGAAATCCGGCCTGTTTGATATGCGGGACGTGCTGTATTTGTCGATGTTATAAGTGTTGTGAGCCATCGTGATGTGGTTATTTCAATCGGTAATTGATTGATTGAAAAGGGGCAATGTTTTCATTGCCCTTAATTTTGTCTGAAAAATACCGTTCTGTTTTAAAGTCTCTGCTTGATGCTTATTTTTATCTGTTTTTCGGGTTTTGTCGCCCTGTGAAACACCATTTTTGACCATTTGGTCAAAAATAAAGGCCCTGCTGCGCCGGTTTCGTTTTTACGCTCCCTGGCAAACGATTATTCCGCCGGGTTTTCCCCTCTTTTTGCCGCTTATACTCGGTTTTTTCCTCATAAGGCAGATAATCATTAAAAAATATCGCTTCAGGGTAGACAATGACCAGGGCGATCATTAGAATGCGCGCAATTTGCCAAAAATCGACAATTCAGGCGGTTTTTGCATTGATTCAGGCGGCTATTTTGAATTAATATGCAGATATATTGACTGTTTATTCCCTGGAGGATGTTTTGATCAAGTCAGCAATCCTGGTTCTGGAAGACGGAACCCAATTCCACGGTCGGGCCATCGGGGCAACAGGATCGGCAGTGGGAGAAGTCGTTTTCAACACTTCAATGACCGGTTATCAAGAAATCCTCACTGATCCTTCCTATTCCCGCCAAATCGTTACTCTCACTTATCCCCATATCGGTAATGTCGGTGCCAATGCCGCCGACGAAGAATCCAGCCAGATTCACGCGCAGGGCCTGGTTATTCGTGACCTGCCGCTGATTGCCAGCAACTTCCGTAGTGAAGAGGGCTTATCTGCTTACCTGCAGCGCAACAACATCGTGGCGATTGCCGATATCGATACCCGTAAGCTGACGCGCCTGCTGCGTGAGAAAGGCGCGCAGAACGGCTGCATTATTGCTGGCGACAATCCGGATGCTGCGCTGGCGCTGCAAAAAGCCCAGGCGTTCCCGGGACTGAAAGGAATGGATCTGGCGAAAGAGGTCTGCACCACGGAGACTTACAGCTGGCAGCAGGGCAGCTGGACGCTGGACGCGGGTCTGCCAGAACAGGCTGCTGCGGAGTCGCTGCCTTACCATGTGGTGGCTTACGACTACGGCGCTAAGCGCAACATCCTGCGCATGCTGGTCGATCGCGGCTGCCGTCTGACCGTGGTTCCGGCACAGACACCTGCCGAAGAGGTGCTGAAGCTGAACCCGGATGGCATTTTCCTCTCCAACGGTCCTGGCGACCCGGAGCCGTGCGACTACGCCATCAGCGCCATTCAGGCCTTCCTGAAAACCGAGATTCCGGTATTCGGTATCTGCCTGGGTCATCAGCTTCTGGCGCTGGCCAGCGGGGCTAAGACCGTGAAGATGAAGCTCGGCCACCATGGTGGCAACCATCCGGTGAAAGATCTCGAAAACAACCGCGTGATGATCACCGCACAGAACCACGGTTTTGCAGTCGATGAGAACAATCTGCCCGCGAATCTGCGTGTGACCCACATTTCGCTGTTCGATAAAACCGTGCAGGGCATTCATCGCACTGACAAGCCCGCATTCAGCTTCCAGGGACATCCGGAAGCCAGCCCTGGACCGGGTGATGCTGCGCCGCTGTTTGACCACTTTATTGAATTGATTGACGCATTCCGTCTGCAAGCGAAGTAATCAGGAGCTAATTCATGCCAAAACGTACAGACCTAAAATCCATCCTGATTCTTGGTGCCGGTCCGATTGTGATCGGCCAGGCCTGCGAATTTGACTATTCCGGTGCGCAGGCGTGTAAAGCGCTGCGTGAAGAGGGCTACCGCGTCATTCTGGTGAACTCTAACCCGGCGACGATTATGACCGACCCGGAAATGGCCGATGCAACCTACATTGAGCCGATTCACTGGGAAGTGGTGCGCAAAATCATCGAAAAAGAGCGCCCGGATGCGGTGCTGCCAACGATGGGCGGACAGACGGCGCTGAACTGTGCGCTGGAGCTGGAACGCCATGGCGTGCTGGAAGAGTTTGGCGTCACCATGATTGGCGCGACCGCTGATGCCATCGACAAAGCGGAAGATCGTCGTCGTTTCGACGTGGCAATGAAAAGTATCGGTCTGGATACCGCGCGCTCCGGCATTGCGCACACCATGGAAGAAGCGCTGGCCGTGGCAGAAGATGTGGGCTTCCCGTGCATCATCCGTCCCTCCTTTACCATGGGCGGCACCGGTGGCGGCATCGCCTATAACCGCGAAGAGTTTGAAGAGATTTGCGAACGCGGTCTCGACCTCTCTCCGACCAATGAGCTGCTGATTGATGAGTCGCTGATTGGCTGGAAAGAATATGAAATGGAAGTGGTGCGCGATAAGAATGATAACTGCATCATCGTCTGCTCCATTGAAAACTTTGACGCGATGGGCATTCACACCGGTGACTCCATCACGGTTGCGCCTGCCCAGACGCTGACCGACAAAGAGTATCAGATCATGCGTAACGCCTCGCTGGCGGTACTGCGTGAAATCGGTGTTGAAACCGGTGGCTCTAACGTGCAGTTCTCGGTTAACCCGAAAGATGGCCGTCTGATTGTTATCGAGATGAACCCACGCGTGTCGCGCTCCTCGGCGCTGGCCTCTAAAGCGACCGGCTTCCCGATTGCCAAAGTAGCGGCCAAACTGGCGGTGGGCTATACCCTCGATGAGCTGATGAACGATATCACCGGCGGCTTAACGCCGGCCTCGTTCGAGCCGTCAATCGACTACGTCGTCACCAAGATCCCGCGTTTCAACTTTGAGAAATTTGCCGGTGCCAACGATCGCCTGACCACGCAGATGAAGTCGGTGGGTGAAGTGATGGCGATTGGCCGCACATTCCAGGAGTCCATGCAGAAAGCGCTGCGCGGTCTGGAAGTGGGTGCTAATGGCTTTGATCCGAAAGTGCACCTTGACGATCCGGAAGCGTTAACCCGCATCCGCCGCGAGCTGAAAGATGCCGGTTCAGACCGCATTTGGTACATCGCGGACGCTTTCCGCGCTGGCATGTCGGTTGATGGCGTGTTCAATCTGACCAACATTGACCGCTGGTTCCTGGTGCAGATTGAAGAGCTGGTGCGGCTGGAAGATCAGGTGGCAAGCGAAGGAGTGAATAGCCTGGATGCCACGTTCCTGCGTACCCTGAAGCGTAAAGGCTTTGCTGATGCGCGGCTGGCGACGCTGGCGGGTGTGGCAGAGAGCGAAATCCGCAAGCTGCGTCAGCAGTTTGACCTGCACCCGGTTTATAAGCGTGTCGATACCTGTGCTGCAGAGTTCGCTACCGACACCGCCTACATGTACTCCACCTATGAGGAGGAGTGCGAAGCCAACCCGAGTCCGGATCGCGAAAAAATCATGATTCTGGGTGGTGGACCAAACCGTATCGGTCAGGGTATCGAATTCGACTACTGCTGTGTTCACGCCGCTCTGGCGCTGCGTGAAGATGGTTACCAGACCATTATGGTCAACTGTAACCCGGAAACGGTTTCGACCGATTATGACACCTCCGACCGCCTCTACTTTGAGCCGGTCACGCTGGAAGATGTGCTGGAGATTGTGCGCATCGAGCAGCCTAAAGGCGTCATCGTGCAGTATGGCGGCCAGACCCCGCTGAAACTGGCGCGTGCGCTGGAAGCCGCAGGCGTACCGGTTATCGGTACCAGCCCGGATTCCATTGACCGTGCGGAAGACCGTGAACGTTTCCAGCAGGCGGTTGATCGCCTGAAACTGAAGCAACCGGCTAACGCCACGGTAGCGACACTGGAGCAGGCGGTCGAGAAAGCCGCTGGCCTGGGTTATCCGCTGGTGGTGCGGCCATCTTATGTGCTGGGTGGCCGTGCCATGGAGATCGTCTACGACGAGATCGACCTCAGACGCTACTTCCAGACGGCGGTCTCGGTTTCCAACGATGCGCCGGTGCTGCTGGATCGCTTCCTGGATGATGCGGTCGAAGTGGATGTGGATGCAATTTGCGACGGTGAGCGGGTGCTGATTGGCGGTATCATGGAACACATTGAGCAGGCTGGCGTTCACTCCGGTGACTCCGCCTGTTCACTGCCGGCCTACACGCTGAATCAGGAGATTCAGAACGTGATGCGCCAGCAGGTTGAGAAGCTGGCGTTTGAGCTGAACGTTCGTGGCCTGATGAACGTCCAGTTCGCGGTGAAAGACAATGAAGTCTACCTGATCGAAGTTAACCCACGTGCGGCGCGTACCGTTCCGTTCGTCTCTAAAGCGACCGGCGTACCGCTGGCGAAAGTAGCCGCGCGCGTGATGGCAGGTAAAACACTGGCTGAGCAGGGCGTCACGGAAGAGGTGATTCCGCCTTACTACTCGGTCAAAGAAGTGGTTCTGCCGTTCAACAAGTTCCAGGGCGTTGACCCGATTCTGGGACCAGAAATGCGCTCAACCGGTGAAGTCATGGGCGTGGGCCGCACGTTCGCTGAGGCATTCTCCAAAGCGATGCTGGGCGCACAAAGCAACATGAAGAAGTCGGGCCGTGCGCTGCTGTCGGTGCGTGAAGGCGACAAGAAACGTATCGTCGACCTGGCCGCGAAGCTGCAGAAGTTTGGTTTCGAACTGGATGCGACCCACGGCACGGCAGTGGTGCTGGGCGAAGCGGGCATCAATCCACGCCTGGTCAACAAGGTGCATGAAGGACGTCCACACATTCAGGACCGCCTGAAGAATGGCGAGTATAGCTACATCGTCAATACCACGGCGGGTCGTCAGGCGATTGAAGATTCGAAGCTGATTCGCCGCAGCGCACTGCAGTATAAAGTGCACTACGACACCACGCTGAACGGCGGCTTCGCCACCGCGATGGCGCTGAATGCTGACCCGACGGAACAGGTTATCTCCGTTCAGGAAATGCATGCTCAGATAAAGGCGATGTAAGACAATGTAGTGTGAAAAACGGCTCCTGCAGGAGCCGTTTTTTTTGCCACTTCTCTGGCGATAATCCGAATTTCAGGTTTGGGTAAAGCCAGGTATTTGCGTTAAAGTGACTGATTTGGCTTAATTTTTTAGCTTTAGGTGCGAATGAGGCCGGTTCGCACAAATTTATAAGATAAACACTTCCTGTGCGGATTTTTCGCCAGTACTATGCCTGCCGCTTATCACTGAAGCGTATCAGGACATAAATAAAAAATGAAAATGCGTACTTTTTCTCTGAGTGCAGTGGCTGCACTGATGGTTACTCTTCCTTTCGCCAGTCAGGCGGAAATTACCCTGTTAAAACAGGATCCGCAGGCAGGCGATCCACTTAGCCGTCTTACCCTGAATGTTGGCGGCAGCATCCGTGCTCAGGTCAATCATCAGACCGGCGTGGGTGACAAATCCTACAAGCGTGACGGTTTCGATGGCGGCACCCGTTTCCGTTTTGGCGCGGATTACTACCTGTTTGATGACGTTAGCTGGATCAGCTACTACGAGCTGGGCGTTAACATCCCGGCAGTGTTCAGCTGGGATCGTCACTATGCCGATGGTGCCAATAACACCACGCGTCGCCAGCTCTACACCGGTCTGAAAAGCAAAACCTGGGGTCAGCTTACCTTTGGTCAGCAGAACAGCGTCTATTACGACACTGTGGGCGCCAAGACAGATATCTGGGATTACGATATGGTTGGCCAGGCACCGGGCAACGGTATCAATGGCGACTACGACGGATCTTACCGCTCACGTAAGCAGCTGAAATACAAAAACAGCTTCGGCGACGCGGATATCTACGCTTCTTATTTGTTCGAAGATAACGAGTATCTGCCAGGCAACGGCCTGCGCTATAAGCGCAAAGGCGGCGGCTCACTGGGCGTGGATTACCACATCACCGACGATCTGAGCTGGGGCACGGCGTGGAACTACACCCGCGCGGCGATGCGTAACCCGAACAACGGCGACAGCCACGATTACGACCAGAACATTTACGGCACCGCACTGAGCTGGACACCAGGCAACTGGACGCTGTCAGCCGGCGGTGGCTGGTATGAAAACTTCATGACCACCAAACGCAAAGATGTCCATAACTACTTTGCGGGCGATGCGTGGGGCATTGAGTATTTCGCCGGTTACAAGATCCCGGTGGCGCAGTATGGTCTGAAAGCCGTCCAGCCTTATGTCATGGGTGACCGCATCGAGTATGCGACAGGCCGTGATTACCTGCGCATCGACAACGGTCTGGGTGTGACGCTGTTCCTCGACTACGGTTTCCGCGTTGATTACGAACATGTCTTCACCTCCAGCACTGATAACCTGGGTGATATGAATCTGGTGCGTCTGCGCTACGACTTCTGATAACCCTGACGGCTCCTCCGGGAGCCGTCAGGCAGTTGAAAAAGTCTGGTTAGATTCGCTATAAGACTCTGCCTGTACAGGGATCACGGTCAGATCGGAAAGGCGCTAATGCCAGTCCCTGGCGCGGGACGCTTTCCTCTTCTGACCGTATCCCCTGCGCGTCGAATTTATCTGTTGCTGCCAGATCACTCTGGTGTGAATTTATCAGCAACCTGACGGCTTCCTCTGGAAGCCGTTTTCTTTTGCGCACGCTTTTTGTGCCAGCCTGAGGCAAATCGCTGGCGTGCTGCAGCAAACTGACGCGATTACGCGGTGAAAAACGCTGCACAGACCGTGAAAAACGGCGTCCTGAAAAGGTTTACGCAATTAGACCTTTCCCCCTATCGACGAAAGTTTCACCTTTACGTATCATGGCGCCAATTTTTTTCAGTGAGTGGTTAACATGATTAGTCTTATCGCGGCATTAGCAGCAGATCGCATTATTGGAATGGAGAACGCCATGCCGTGGGACCTGCCTGCA
>Ga0268256_1001712_pt1 | contig 12505 bp, 13 predicted proteins | sample AgamicAtAmrz_FD_200247 | JGI IMG/M metagenome (GOLD analysis project Ga0268256, IMG submission 200247) | Agave microbial communities from Guanajuato, Mexico - At.Am.rz (v2) (version 3) | ecosystem: Host-associated > Plants > Roots > Rhizosphere | place: Guanajato, Mexico | collected 2012-06-07
AACCTGAAGGCCGCAGGTTCAAATCCTGCCCCCGCAACCAATCTTCCTTCCCCCTCAAGGCCCGCCTAACGCGCGCTTCTTGCGTCTTGCCAACGCTTCATGCCTCCAAACCATCAGCAAGCTCACGAAACAAGCCAAAACACACCCGACGGCACAAAACAAAGCATCAACATGGAATATCCATAGCGCGCGCCAAAAAGAGCAAACTCCGAGCGCCGGCAAAGCGCAGCGCCCAGCGACGCCGCAACCAGAACGACAAGACGCGGTCCAGCAAAGCGCGCGCTGAGAACAGCGCAATTCCGATCCCGAAAAGATTGCGGCTGATGCCGCAGAGCGCAATGCTGCCGTAATCCATGAGACGTACCCCTGTCCGCAATCTCCCTTCGGTTGCAAAGGACGTTCTGATGATTGCCACTCGCATGAAGCGGCTCTATCGCGAAATTGCCGCGCTTACGGTCCTGCTGATCCTGTCGGCCTGTGCCTCGCAGATCATGAAGAGCTATATCGGCGCCCCGATCAGCAACGTGATGCTGGACTACGGTCCGCCGGATAATGTCTATGATCTCGGCCCCGGCGCGCGCGCCTATCAGTGGCGCAAGCAGAAGACGCAGATAGTGGCAGGCCAATCCAGCGGCGAAATCCGGGATACGCGTCGCGGCAAGCGTTATGAAGTCACCGAAACGCCTGGCTACGTCGAGCATACGGAATGTTTCTACACATTCTATACCCGAGGCTCCGGCTCCGATTGGTATGTGACGAGCTTCCGCCAGCCTTCGCTCGAGTGCGAATAAATACCGCTGGCTGCAGGATTCCGAAGTCTGAAAGGCAGTTCGTCATCTCGGCCGCCATGGCTTGATATTTACAGTCCCAATTCGCGCAATCTGCCGACAATATCGCGATCGGAAGAGGGAGAGGTGACCCAGACGCAGGCTGGCTCGACATCTCCGGGGCGCTTGCCATTCCGCTGTCTTCGATAGGCGCCGAAGGATTCTCGCAGACCACGGATGTCGGCACTCAACGAGCCATGACTATCCAGCGAAGTGATGATGCCGCTGTTCGCAAGGGATCACCTCAATCCCGGCCTGGTTCGTCAATTTTGCCCCATCGCCAACGCCATGGGGCATCGCTTTTCCACCAGGCAACAGAAATCAGCACTGCAGTGGGGAAGATGATCGCCGCGGCGTAGCCGATTGGATGACTCTCCGCGTGAGGCCCACCGACGAAGATAATGGCCGTCAACAACAGCGCATAGATAACAAGTGCGATCCAGCCTTGCCAACGGTAAGGCAGGCCGGCTCCGTAGCCGTATGCTTTGACATGGAACCATGGGGCTTGGTTTCTCATACCGTCGATCCTTCGGGGAGCGGTCATTGCTCCGCTGCGCTTCTTCACCAGCATTGTCAGTCAACTTTCGAGCAACGGCAAGACCGCCAATCGTGCGACACGTGGTGGCTACGAATGGTTTCGATTGCATGCAGATGAAACGGCTGATTTTCATGACTAAGAGCGGCGAAGGGACCGATTCGGGGTTTGATCAATCATCCTCCACCGCTCTCCGTCGGGTAGGCCCTGGCTTGAAAAGCCGTACCGACCTCTGCAAATAGGCGATCAGAAGCGATAGTTCAGGCCTGCTTTGATGACGTGATCGGGCAGATCGGTTTTCGACTTGCCGCTCGATGTCGTCGTGGAGACGTCGTTAGTCATGACGTAGTTGTATTCGATCTTGGCCGACAGCCCGCCGCCGAAGCCCTGTTCGACGCCGCCGCCGACAAGATAGCCCTGCTTCCAGCCGCCGGAGGTGGAAACGCCCTTGCCGCCTTCGAACTTCGTCATCGTCAGACCCGCCGTGCCATAGACGAGCGTGCGATCGAAGGTCAGGCCGGCCTTCGCCTTGGCAGCACCCCGGAAGCGTTCTTCCACCTTGCCGTTCGGTACGCGTATCTCGTTGTTTCCGAGGTATGAGCCCTCCAGCTCGGCGCCGACAATGCCTGGCCCCACCTGGAAATTGTAGCCGGCTTGCACGCCGCCGGTCAGACCCTTGCCGCTGGCGAAAGGGTTGAACTTAGGCGAGGCGATACCGCCATGAGCGCCGAAATAAGCGCCGCTCCACTGGAAGGCCGGCGGCCGGTCATAGCCGGCATCCGGGGCTTGATAGGTGGTGAGATCGGCTGCGGAAGCGTTGGTCGCGGCCGTCATGGCCAGAGCCGTGAATAGAATAGATTTTGCGCTGAGCGACATTGCTAACTCCATACGAAACCCATGCGCCATTCCTGGGCGCTCGCAAGTCTCTGTTTGCGTTGGAGAACCGGATATCGGTTCCTGCTGCTCTCCGATGCTGTCCGTCTTGGGAGCGGATCAACGTCAGGAGATGCAGGTCATTTTGCCGGTGAGAATTGCGGGTACATTGCAGGATTCGAAAATATTGAAAAATTATTGAATATTTTTATAGGGTTGAGCAGAATTTCTTAATCATTTTTTAAGGATGAGGTGCTGCCAGGCCCTGAGGGCAGCCGTCGCGGAATGTCGGGCGAAATCGGGGCCGATCGGCATGATATGCGCCATGCCGCCTCCTTCCACGCTGATGATGACAGGAATCCCGATCGCACCATCTCCGGGATCGCGGGCGCCATCCTCGGCGACCATTATCTGAATTCGAAAGGTCTACTCGCAGCGCTGGCCGCTTGCGCGATCGAAGAGATGTAGCGCGCTGGCATCGAAGGCGAGTTTGAGCGTCTGCCCTTCCGCTATCGCGGTGCGCGGCGGCAGGCAGGCCATCAGCCGCTGCGAGCCCGCCTGCGCCGTCACGATGAGCTCGGGGCCTGTGAGTTCCGCGACCTCGCAGATAGCCTCAAGCTTGCCGCCTTCCTCAAGGCGCAGCGTTTCCGGCCGGATGCCGATCACCAGCTGCTGGCCTGGGCTGATATCGGCTTTTGTCGCCGGCATCGGCAGGGTGATCGATGTTCCGTCGATGCGGAGCAAACCTTGATCGGCAGTCGCGTTCAAAAGGTTCATCGGCGGCGCGCCGACGAAGGTCGCGACATAGAGTGTTGCCGGATGATTGTAGATCTCGTCCGGCGTGCCGAGCTGTTCGATACGGCCGTCGCGCATCACGGCGATCCGGGTTGCGAGCGTCATCGCCTCGATCTGATCGTGCGTCACGTAGACGACGGTTGTCTTCAGCATCTGGTGCAGGCGCTTCAGCTCGGTGCGCATCTCCATGCGCAGCTTGGCGTCGAGGTTGGAGAGCGGCTCGTCAAAGAGGAAGACTTCCGGCTTGCGCACAAGGGCACGGCCGATCGCCACGCGCTGGCGCTGACCGCCCGAAAGCTGGCTCGGCTTGCGTTCGAGCAGCGCTTCGATCTGCAAGAGCTTCGCCGCCTCGCGCACCGTCTTGTCGCGATCTGCGGCAGGCACTTTGCGCATTTCCAGGCCGAAGCCGATGTTGCGGTGGACAGAGAGGTTCGGGTAGAGCGCGTAGGACTGGAACACCATGGCAATGTCGCGGTCCTTCGGATGCACGCCGAGCACGGAGCGTTCGCCGATGCGGATATCGCCGCTCGTCGCCTCGGCAAGGCCGGCAATGATGTTCAGAAGCGTGGATTTGCCGCAGCCGGACGAGCCGAGCAGCACCAGGAACTCGCCGCTTTCGAGCGAAATATCGATGCCCTTCAGGGTCTCCACTTCGCCGTAGCTCTTGCGGATGTTCTGGATTTCGAGCGCGCTCATTGAACGGCCTCCTCGGATGCGTTGGCCGGGCCATAGCTGCGCGGCAGAGTGGAAATGGCGCGGGACGCGACCGCGGTCCCGGCCGAAAGGCAGGCTGTAGTCGGCTCGCTGCGGACAAGGGCGGCCAGGAAGCCGGCATTGAAGACATCGCCGGCGCCGATCGTATCGACCACCGTAACTTTTGGCGCTGTAGCCGAAACAAGCTTGCCGTCGGCATCGATGGCGATCGCACCATCCGGACCGCGCTTGACGACGAAGATGGCGCCTTCTGGCATCAATGCATGGAGTGCGCGGGCGGCTTCAGCGGGATCGTCCATGTCGGCTAAGGTCGTCGTCTCGACCTCGTTCATCAGCGCCACGCCGCAGCGGGAAAGCCAGCGTCGCGTGGCATCGCAATTTTCCTTAGTCCAGCCGTCGAGCGGCCAACCGGTATCGAGCGCGACGGTGATTCCATGCTTGTCGGCCCAGTCGAACAGGGCGTCGTAATCCCGCTTGAGATCTTCTGTGAGGAAGGCGCCACAGAGCAGCGCATAGCCACCGGCAAGTCGTTTGCCGTCGAGCACCGTCAGCACATCGCCGAAATTGAAGCGCGGCAGGTGCCCGCGCGTCGTGAAGAATGTGCGTTCGCCGTCGGGATGCGTGATGCCGACCGAGAGCGTCGTTCCCTCGGGACGTACCGGCCATTTGCTGCTGCGCGCGCCAAAGGCTTCGCTGAGCCAGCACCCGAACTGATCGCTGCCGACGTTGGCCGCGATCTCGTAATCGACGCCGAGGCCTTCCCAGGCAAGCGCACTATTGCCCGCCTGGCCGCCGACACGCAGCTCGTCATGATCGACGATGATCTCAGTGCCGGCCTTAGGCCATGGTGCCGCCGGCCCAAGGATCAGGTCGATATTGACGTTGCCGATGACTGCAAGCGGCTTCATTCATTCGCTCCGGGTGATCTTGGTGGAGCGCACCGGCGTGCCGGCATTCTCCACCCGCTGGTCCGCAAAGGCGATCATCAGCGACTGGGCGACGGGCAACATCCGGAAGATGGCGGCAAGGCCGGTTTCCGGCTTGAAGCGTAGGGTGACACAGCCGGGAACCGGCTCTTCTTCGGAACCATCGAAGACGATAACCGGCGCGCCGGTTTCGATCGCGGAAACGGCCATAGCCGTCACGAGGCCGGCCGTCGCATCATTGCCGCGGAAGAGGACGACGCCGATCGAGGGGCCGAGCATTTCCATCGGACCATGGCGCAGCTGGCCGCCTTCAAGCGAGAAGCAGGGACGACGGGAAAGTTCGGTGAGGCCGAGCGCCAAGGCCTCGGCAACGCCCTGCAGCCGGCGGCCCGAGGTGACGACCGTCGCGACATTGGCGAGGACCGCAAGCGCCGGCTTGATATCGAGGGCTTCGGGCGCGCGAAGCACGGCGAGCGCAGGCGCCGGATCCTGCCCGAGGGCGGTGAAGATCGCCAGATGCAGCGCGAAGGTGACGGTGAGGCTGCGGGTTGCCGCAAAGGCAAGCTCGGTACCGCCGGCGCCGACAAGAGAAAGCGCGTTTTTTGCAAGAAAGGAGCTGCCCTCCAGCGTCAGGCCGAAAGTCTCGGCAGTGCCGCCCGTCTCGTTGAACCAGCGCAGCACTTCGGCACTTTCACCGGATTGCGAGGTCATGAAGATCGTACGGCCATCCAGCGACAATGGCTGGCCGAGCTGTTCGGAAAGCGGCAGGGCGATCGCATCGATGCCGGCGGCGCGATAGAGCGGCTCGACGGCACGATTGACCGCGTGGGAACCGCCCATGCCGAGCAGCAGGAGCCTGCCGCTGCGTTTCAGCGAGGCAGCGGCCTTGGTGGCCATCTCGGCAGCGGCCTCGAAGGAGGCGAGTGCATCGGCATGCTGGCGGGCCATTTCGCGGTCGATGGCGGCAAGGCCGGCGGGGCGGGTTTTCTCTTTGGTCATGGTCATCCCTTGACGCCGCCATTGGTGAGGCCCGAGATCAGGGCACGTTGCATGACAAGGCCGATCAGCACCGGGGGCAGGGCGGCCAGCACACCGGCAGTCGCGATCAGTCCGTAATCCGAGACACGGCCGCCGGCGAGATCGGCAATGGCGACAGTGAGGGTCTTGGCGCGCTGGTCCGAGGTAAAGAGCAGCGCATAGAAGAATTCATCCCAGGCTAACAGGAAGGCAAAAAGCGCCGAGGTCGCCATCACGGGCATCGCAAGCGGCAGTGTGATGATTCGCAGCGTCTGGAACAGCCCGGCGCCATCGATCATGGCAGCCGCTTCGATCTCCTTCGGAATGGAATCGAAGCCGGATTTCATCAGCCAGGTCGTGAATGGCGCGAGAATCGTCAGATAGACGAGCGCCAGGCCGAAAACGTTGTTGAGCATGCCGAGATGGGCAAGGCCCATATAGAGCGGCACGGCAAGCGCCACCGGCGGCAGCATATAGGTGGCGATGACCATGGAAAGCGACCATCCGACGGACGGCGTGCGCGACACGGCCCAGCCGGCAGGGATAGCGAGCGCGATTGCCGCGATGGTCGCCATGCCTGCGACTTCGATGCTGTTGCGCAGCGACGAGGTGAAGGCGGCACCCTCGCTGTTTTCCAGCGTCGACAGCAGCAGCTTGTAGCGCGAGAAATCCGCCGTCTGCGGCCACCAGCGCAACGGCTTGGCGGCGAGATCGGCAGCCGGCGAAATGCTCATGATGAAGAGCCAGGCGATCGGTGCCAGGATAACGATGGCGAGGAGGAGGGCGCAGACATAGATGAAACCGGTGAAGAGCGGGCTTTGGCGTTCCATCAGGTGGCACTCCCTGCGGTTTTGCGGACAAGGGCGGCATAGGCCGCGGCAAGTAGCGTGACCAGCAGCGTGACGATGAGGGCGAGTGACGCGCCGGACCCCGCTCGCTGGAAGGAGAAAGCCTCCTGATAGACGAGGATCGATAGCGTGCGCGTGCTGTTTGCCGGGCCGCCGCGTGTCATCACCCAGATGATGTCAAAGACCTTGAAGGCCTCGATGGTGCGCAGCACCAGCGCCACCATCAGCGGTCCCACAAGATAAGGAAGGATAACGAAGCGGAAGCGCTTGAAGGGACCGGCGCCATCGACCAGCGAGGCGGCGGTGATATCGCGCGGCACGGCCTGCAGGGCGGCGAGCGCAATCAGCGCCACGAGCGGGAAATTCTTCCAGCAGTCGGCAACGATGAGCGCCGTCAGTGCCGTGCCCGGCTCGCCGAGCCAGGAGCGATAGGCGTCGACGAGGCCAAGCTGGGTGAGGGCTGCGTTCAGCGCGCCATATTCGGGATTATAGATCAGCCGCCACAGCGTTGCGTTGACGACGGTCGGCAACGCCCAAGGCAGGATCATCAGCGCGCGCAGCACGCCGCGACCTTTAAAATTCTGGTTGAGCAGCAGGGCGGCCAGCACGCCGAGCACCATTTCGGCGGCAACGGAGACAATCGCGAACCACGCCGTGGTAATCAGGGTGCGCTGGAAATTGGAATTCGCCAGCATCTTCGCGTAATTGTCGATGCCGACGAAATTACCGCCGGTTCCCACAAGCTTGGCATCGGTGAAAGAAAGGCCGACCGTGTCGACGAGAGGCCAGCCGATGACGGCGATCATCACCACAAGCAGCGGCAGCATCAAAAGCCAGGCGCGAGTTGTCATAGAGGTGCCGGACATGGCGGGCCCCTTCTTTCATTCTTCATGGAGGAGGTAAGAGGCGGGCGGCGATTGGCGCCGCCCGATAAGGGTATCAGAGACCGCTATTGTCGGCAGCAGACTTCAGTGCGTCTTCCGGAGAAGACTGGCCGAGCAGCGATTCCTGGATCGCCTGCTGAAGTGCGGTAGACAGTTCCTGATATTTTGGCGTCGTCGGACGCGGATACATGGCGGCGAGCCCGACCTTTGCGGCCGCGATCAGTTCTTCCTGGCCCTTCGTCACGGCCGGATCGCTATAGGAAGAGGCCCAGATCGGCAGGCTGAGCTTGGCATACTGGTTCTGCGTTGCCTGCGAGGTCATGAAGGAGATGTACTTCCAGGCCTCGTCCGGATGTTTGCTGGCAGAGGTGATGCCGAGGCCCATCGAGCCGTTGACGGCGGAAGCCTCGCTCTTGCCGGCAACGCCAGGTGCTGGCACGACGCCGACCTTACCCGCGACCTTGCTGTCCTTCGGGTCGTTTGCCATGTTGTACATATAGGTCCAGTTCAGCGCGAAGGCGGCATCGCCGTTTTCGAAGACCTTGCGGACGTCCTCTTCGAGGAATTCCTTGGAGTTCGGGTTGGTGAGGCCGGACTTGTAGCTGGTGACCATGTATTTCAGGGCATCGAGGCCGCCGCCGGTCTGGAAGTCCGGCTTGCCGTCCTTGATGAAGTCGCCCTTGTAGGCGCTGACGAGCGTGGCGTAGTCGCAGATTGCGGCTTCGGCCTGTGACCAGCTCCAGGCGATCGGCGTTGCCAGAAGACCCTTGTCCTTGATGATTTTCGCCTGTTCGTTCAGTTCGTCCCAGGTCTTCGGCGGCGTCTTGATGCCGGCCTTGTCAAGGATGTCCTTGTTATAGAACAGGTACTTGGTATCGAGGATCCACGGCATGCCGTAATACTTGCCGTCATATTGGACCGTCGTCCAGGCACCCGGCAGCACGCTCTTCTTCGTGTCGTCGGAGATGCGCGAGGAAACGTCGACCAGAACCTTGTTGGTCGCGTATTCGGCCGGCCAGATCACGTCGAAGAGCACGACGTCGTAGCCGCCTCCGGACCCTTGAGCGAGCACGGTCTTATCGTGCAGGCCTTCATAAGGGACGAATTCGAGATTGACCTTGATATCGGGATTGGCCTTGGAAAAGGCATCCGTCATGGCGCGCACGTCGGCTTCGCTATAGGCAGCCTGCGCCATGAAGAGCGCATTGATCGTGGTTTCGGCAAAGGCGTGCGAGGCGAAGGATACGCCGATCAGCGCTGCGCCGAGCAATGTCTTGTTCAATGATTTCAACATTCCATCCTCCAGTTTTTGACAGTCACGCGATTTTTCCCTTGGCGGCTGACGTCGCCATCGGTTGTCGAGCAGGCAATTGGCCGGGCTGGCTGCCGAACATTGATCGGAGCGTCGCTTAAGTTCCCCGGTGAAACTCTGTGGTTTCTTTTAAGTCAATTGTCTTGACTAATTTGTTCTTCAATATTCTATTGCTGTCAAGAGGGCAAAAGCGGATGAACGATATTCGCCCGATCAGGGCTACCAGCGGAACGAACCACGAAGGCACCAGCGCCCATAACCGGCGGGTGATCATCGATGCCCTGCGGTTGAATGGTGCGCTCTCCCGCGCCGATCTCGCCCGCGCCACCCGCCTGACGAAACAGACCGTCTCCAACATCATGGAGGAGCTGGAAAACGATGGGCTCGTCACATCGAGGGAAACGGTGCGCCGCGGCCGCGGCCAGCCCTCGACGCCCTATGGTCTTGTACCGGAAGGCGCCTTCGCCATCGGCCTGCAGATCGACCGCCACATCACACGCGCCATTGCCGTCGATCTCGTCGGCAATGTCCTCATTCGTAAGGAAGCGAACCTGCCAGCGGGCGGCCCGGCAACTGGCACGCCCGTCGTCTTGCAGCTCGTGGAAGACGTGCGCAGCGAATTGAAGCAGCGCGCGGCTCAGTCGGAGAAGCGCCTCGTCGGCCTCGGTGTCGCAATGCCAGGCCCGTTCGGTATCGAGCAGGACGATGCCGACAATCCCTGGATGATGGGTGCCTGGCAGCGCTTTCCGCTGCTGGAAACGCTCTCGGCCGGAACCGGCCTCAACGTCACCCTGCAGAATGACGCCGCCGCCTGCGCGACCGCCGAACGCATGGTCGGCGCCGCACATGGCCTTGACCATGCCGTCTGCCTCTATGTCGGCTATGGTATCGGTGCCGGGCTCATCCTCGGCGGCGAGCTTTATAGCGGTGCGCATGGCAATGCCGGCGAAATCGGCATGGCGCTGCTGACATCAGGCGGAAAACAGACCCAGCTGGAGCATCGCGCCTCGTTGGCTTCGCTCTACGATCACCTCGGCGTCGATCCGATGGCGCCGGATATCTATTCGTTGATAGACAAGCGCGCCGCTGCCGACGATCCCGATATTCTCGCCTGGATCGAAAGGGCGGCGATCGACCTGCGCTGGAGCGTGCAGCTCATCGAAACCGTCTTCGATCCGCAGACGGTGATTCTGTGCGGCGGCGCGCCCCCGGCGCTCGCAACGCGGCTGATGGCCGCCATGCAGCCGCTTTTGCCCTCCAATGCCGATCGTCCCGACCGGTTGCTGCCGCGCCTGCAGCTCGGCATGACCGATCCCTGGGCAGTGGCGCGCGGTGCGGCGGCAGAGCCGATAGGCCACGCCTTCGATCCGCGTTTCCAGGCGATCTTGAAATCCTGATATTCAGGGATGTCTCGGGCTGGCGCCGAGGCGGGCAAGCACCTTGTTCGGAATGCCGTAGCGCTGGATGACATCGCGGCCGTTGCGCAGGCCGCAGATCTCGCGATGGATGAACATGGCCCAGACGGCTTGCGCGGCGATATCCACCAGCCGCTCGTGCTCGATCCCCTCCTTGCCCTCCTGCAAGGCTGCAAGCGCCGCTTCCACCTTCATGCCGTGATGGCCGAGCGTACTGGCGCGTTCCGACATCATCTCATATTCGAGAATGCCGAGGCCGGTCTCGTTTGTCTGCGAAGGATTGAAATTGCGCGGCGGGCGAACTGTCATATCGGGCTCCGCATGCTGGATGATCTGTTCTTCGCCGATTCTACACAATTCCAGCCTATTCCCCAAGCGTGCGCATAGAGGCTGCGTCATCTTGCGGCTGAGCACATGAATCCGAAAATCGCGGGATTTTCCTGCCTGCCGTCCGTTTTCGGGTGGTTGCAAGCCGTCATTTGAGGTCCAATAGCGACATAAGTGCTCCATCAGAGGCAATCTCGCCCGATGCCACGAGCGCAATTCAAAGAAAGGATATCGGCATGACCAAAGCGCAGAAAAATGCGGAAAAGCAGTATGTCTATCGCATCATGAACTCGCCCGTTGGCGCCTTGAAGCTCGTCGGCAGTGATGATGGCCTTGCCGCGATCCTCTGGGACAATGACCGGCCCGGCCGCGTGCCGCTGTCGATCGTAGCCGAAGATGACAGCCATCCTGTGCTGGTGGAGACCGAGCGGCAGCTGCGCGAATATTTCGCCGGCAAACGACGGACTTTCGATCTGCCGCTCGATTTTGCCGGTACGGAGTTCCAACAGAAGGTCTGGCAGGCGCTGCTCGCCATTCCCTTCGGCGAAACGCGCAGCTACCGGCAGATCGCGACCGAGATTGGCTCGGCAAAGGCAATCCGCGCCGTCGGTGCCGCCAACGGCCGCAACCCGATCTCGATCATCGCACCCTGTCATCGTGTCGTGGGATCGGCCGGTGATTTGCGCGGGTTCGCCGGCGGTCTCGAGCGCAAGGCCTATCTGCTGCGGCTCGAAGGGGCTGATGCGGCGACATTCGGCTTTGCCGCCTGATCTCTCATGCTTGGCACTGTAAACTCCTTCTCCCCTTGGGGAGAAGGTGGCCCGAAGGGTCTGATGAGGGGGTTAACTGCGCTGATTTAATTGGTTTTCATGCTCTTGGCGAATCCCCCTCATCCGCCTGCCGGCACCTTCTCCCCCGAGGGGAGAAGGGGTAACAGCGATCTCTTCCCATGTGAAAGCAGCCCATCCTGTTTCCCGGATGGGCTGCTTTCATTTCTCGAGCCTCGCCAGCCGACTGTCTTATCTCAGCCCTCGAGCCACTTCACCTGTTCCGGCGTCAGCTTGATGTCGAGCGCCGAGAGGCTGTCTTCCAGCTCGGCGATCGTGCGCGGTCCGATCAGCGGTATCACAGGGAAGGGCTGCGCGACGACATAGGCAAGCGCGATATGGATCGGGCTGCGGCCGAGCTTCTGCGCCAGTTCGATCGCCCTGTCGCGACGACCGAAATTGCGGTCGGAATACCAGACGCGAACCAGTTCCTCATCGTCGCGCTTGTCGCGGCCGGCGCGGTCGGTGAAGAAGCCGCGGCCCTGGCTCGACCAGGCGAAGTTCGGGATCTGCTTGGCATTCAGCCAGGCCTTCCACTCATCGTCCGAGGCGGCGATGCAGCCGGCCCAGATCGGGTCGAGCATTTCCGCAAGCGAGAAGTTGTTGGAAAGGGCCGCCGGTGCCGTCTTGCCGTTCTTCTCGGCATAGGCGATCGCCTCGTCGAAGCGGGCGCGCGTCCAGTTTGAGCCGCCGAAGATGCCGCGAATGCGGCCGGCCTTCACTTCGGCATCCATCGCATCGACGAACTCGCCGACCGGAACGTCGGTATTGTCGCGATGCATGAAGTAGATGTCGACATAGTCGGTCTTCAGGCGGTTGAGGGATTGGTCGAGCTGCTTGGCGATCACATCCGGATAGCAGAGCGGCGAATGCGCACCCTTGCCGATCAGCACGATCTCCTCGCGTGGCACGTTACGGCTGGTGTGCCAATCGCCGAAGATGCTCTCCGTCTTGCCGCCACCATAGACATAGGCCGTGTCGAAGGCATTGCCGCCAGCTTCATAGAAGGCGTCGAGCGTCAGCGATGCGGCTGCGAAATTCGGGAAGAATTCGAAGCCGAGCGTGACGATCGATGCCGGCTTTGAGATACCCGGAATGCTGCGCTTCGGAATGCTGTTGCCCTTGGTGACGGTCGCGCCGGCGATGTTCTGCGTCCGTTTTGCTGCCTTCTCGACGCTATATTCCAGGCCGATCGACGTGCGCCA
>Ga0268256_1001715_pt1 | contig 12483 bp, 11 predicted proteins | sample AgamicAtAmrz_FD_200247 | JGI IMG/M metagenome (GOLD analysis project Ga0268256, IMG submission 200247) | Agave microbial communities from Guanajuato, Mexico - At.Am.rz (v2) (version 3) | ecosystem: Host-associated > Plants > Roots > Rhizosphere | place: Guanajato, Mexico | collected 2012-06-07
CATTCTTAACTGACCGGTACATGAGTTGAAGACCGATGATCGACACAATCCAATATGGCAAAAACGACAGTCTGAGAGACGAAATCAAATCCTATTGGTCCGGCCGCGCCGCGACTTTCGACCTTTCTCCCGGACATGAAATTTTCTCCGAAGACGAGCGCGAGGCCTGGCACGCGCTTATCCTGAAACATCTCGGCCACGGAGAGGGCCGCAAGGCGCTCGATCTTGCCAGCGGCACCGGTGTCATCTCGCACCTCATGGACGATCTCGGTTTTCAGGTCACCGGCATGGACTGGTCGGAAACCATGCTGGCGCTTGCCCGTGAAAAAGCGAAAAGCCGTAGGCGCAGCATCCGCTTTTTCGTCGGCGATGCCGAAAACACCATGGAGCCGGATGAAAGCGCCGACGTCATCATCACCCGTCATCTGGTCTGGACGCTGGTGGACCCGCAGGCAAGCTTTGCCGAATGGTTCCGCGTTCTGAAACCCGGCGGACGGCTTCTGATCGTCGACGGCGATTTCGTGAATACCGGCTGGCGCGAAAAGCTGGTGAAGAAACTGGCGGCCGGCCTCGAAAGCATCGGCCTCGTCAAGCCGGACCAGCCGCGCAAGCCGGCGGACCCGGAAAACACCTTCAACAGCATTCTTTCCCGCGTTTATTTTTCGAAGGGCGCAAGAGCCGGCGATGTCGCGGCGCTGTTGCGTGCGACCGGCTTCGAACCTGTCGCAATCGATCAGGAGCTTCAGGCCATTCACCGCGCCCAGGCGAAAAACTTCAGCCTGCTGAAAGGTATTCTGCGCGGGCTGCAGCATCGTTATGCCGTGTGCGCGGTGAAGCCGGGAGACAACTCCGTCACCCCGGACTAGATCCGGGGTCCAGTGCGATCAAGTCCTTGATCGCAAAAGACTCTTCCCACGGCGCAGACGCGCCGCGGCTGGATGCCGGATCAAGTCCGGCATGACGGATGAGAGCTCGGTGCAGCTTCATTTTTCCGCCTGCTCGAATAGGTCCTCGAACCTTGGCTTTGCCCGGCCGGGCACGTCCACCGTCCGGTAGCTCTGCGGCAGGGTGGCCTCACCGACCTTGATCAGCATGACCATGCCCATGCCGTAATGCGGCGAGCATTTGATGCCGTAAAAGCCCGGTTTTTCAAAGCCGGTCTCGAATTCGTCATTGATCCGGCTTTTGAAACCTTCGACACCTTCCGGGATCATGCCATCGATGGTCGCGGCATTGTGGCTCTTGTGGGTGGGCACGAAGCGTACGTGGTCGCCGGGCGCTATTTCGAGAAAATCCGGCTCGAATACCATCGGGCCTTTTTCGCCCCGGTTCAGCATTTTCACCTCGAAGGTCTCGGCTGAAGCCTGAAGCGGAAAGCCCGTGAACGCCACGGCAATTACGGCAGCGGCACAAAACAGGCCGGTCTTTGCAGCGGCGTTTGCGAGTGTCAGCAGTTTCATCATCGTGCCAGTACTTTCCTTGGATGCTCGGCCCGCCCGTGGGCCGGCAGAAAACGAATATGGGAAAAGCCACCCTCATCCGTGGTGACGACACATTCCACCCCGAAGACGGCGGCTATTCTCGCCGGTGTCAGAACCTCCCGTGGCGGACCGACCGCGATCATCTCGCCCCGGTGCATGATGGCGACCCGGTCGCAGAACATGGCGGCGTGATTGAGATCGTGCAGCGCCGCCACGACGGTCAGGCCCTGCCGGCGCACCAGATCGAGCAGGCCGATCTGGTGGCCGATGTCGAGGTGATTGGTTGGTTCGTCCAGAAGCAGGATATGCGGCTCCTGCGTCAATGCGCGGGCGATATGCAGGCGCTGGCGTTCGCCGCCGGAAAGATGGTGCCAATTGCGCTCCGCCTTGTCGGCCATGTCGACATTGGCAAGTGCTGCATCAACAATGGCGTCGTCCTGCTGCGACCAGGCGGAAAGCGGCCCGAGATAGGGTGTGCGCCCAAGCTCCACCGCCTGTCGTGCGGTGATGCGTTCGGTGGTTTCGGCCTGCTGTTCCACGAAAGCGAGCCGGCGGGCAAGGTCTCGCCGTCCCAATGAGGCAAGCGGCTCATCCCCGAGCGTAACGTGCCCCCGCCGTGGTTTGCGAATGCCTGCCAGCATGGAAAGCAGCGTGCTTTTGCCGGAACCGTTCGGTCCGATGACGCCAAGAAACTCACCGGAACCGACATCGAGTGAAACGCCGCGCACGATGTCGATATTGCCGGCGTGAAAATGCAGGTCGTGGGCGGATAATTTCATGAACGCCCCCTCTTCTGCCCGAGGATGAAGGCAAAGGCGGGCGCGCCGACGAGCGCGGTGATGACACCGATGGGCAGCACCTGCCCGGGAATGACAATGCGCGAGAGAATATCCGCGACGATCATGAAAACCGCGCCGGTCAGCGCCGTTACCGGCAGCAATATGCCATGGCGAACCCCGACGAAGATACGCGCGGCATGCGGAATGACGAGGCCCACGAAGCCGATGGAGCCGACCAGCGACACCATCGCAGCCGTCATGATCGCCGAAACGGAGATCAGCACGGCATAGACCCAGCGCACCGGAATGCCGAGCGAGGCAGCCGCCTGACCGCCGAAGGCGAAGGCATCGAGCGCCCGGGCATACCAGAGACACACCGCAAGTCCCGCAAGGCTGACCGGAAGCGCCAGCCAGACATCCGGCCAGCGCACGCCCGAGAGGTTGCCCAGCAGCCAGAACATGATGCCGCGCGCCTGTTCCGCATTGGCGGATTTGGTGACGATGAAAGAGGTCATGGCGTTGAACAGCTGCGACCCGGCCACCCCCGCCAGAATAATGGCGCTGTTGCCGTGTCCCGCCCGCACCGCCAGAAGGCTGACCAGCGAAAACGCGACGAAAGCACCGATAAGCGCCCCGGCCGGCATCGTCAGGAACCCCGCTCCGAAGCCAAGCAGCGCGACAGCGACGGCACCGGTGGAGGCGCCGGCGGAAATGCCGAGAATATAAGGATCGGCAAGCGGATTGCGCAAAAGCGATTGCAGCACCGCCCCGGCCAGCGCCAAAGAAGCGCCGCAACAGGCGGCGACGACCGCGCGGCTGAGACGGTAACTCCAGACGATGCCCTCATCCAGCGGCTCCAGCGGATAGGCCGCATGGAAGACGCGGTTGGCGATTGTTTTCGCCACGACGTCAAAAGGAATGGCGGTCTCGCCGATGGCCGCTCCGGCCATCAGCGCGACGAGCAGCAGGGCGAGCGCGGCAAAAGCCAGCCCTGCCCTGCCAAGATGGATGGAAAGGCCGTTCACTTGGCGAGGCCGGCAGCCGAAATCGCCTCGGCCAGCGTTTCGATGCCTTCAATGGTGCGAATGGTCGGGTTCATCGCCTGCGCGTCCATCTCGAACACATGTCCTTCCTTGACGGCTGGCATGATGCTGGCCACGGGATCGGTGGCGAGGAACTTCAACTTGACGGCGACATCATCGGCCGGGAAACGGCGGCGATCCATCTTGCCGGCGACGATGATTGACGGATTTGCCTTGGCGATGGTTTCCCAGCCGACCGTCGGCCATTCTTCATCGCTTTCGATGACGTTCTTTAAGCCCAGCGCGGACATGATGTAGCCGGGAGCGCCATTGCGGCCGGCCACATAGGGATCGATATCCAGCTCGGCGCTGGAGAACCAGAAGACGGCCGAGAGCTTGCCGTTGGCGGAGGCGATCTTGGCGCGGGCGGCTTCCTCACGCTTCTTCAGGTCCGCAACGACCTCTTCACCGCGATCCTGCACGTTGAAGATTTTGGCGAGATCGCGGATTTCCTGGTAGATCAGATCCATGGTGAAGACGGTGTTGCGCACGCCGTCGCCGCCGCCGGAATTGTCCTTGCCCATGCAATCGGCGGGCGAGGTATAAACGGGAACGCCAAGCTCGGCGAACTGCGCCGGCGTTCCGACAACGCCTTCCGGGCCGATCTGCCACTGGAACTGCGTCGTCACGAGGTCCGGCTTCTTACCGATGACCGCCTCGAAGCTCGGATCATTGTCAGCCAGCCGCTCGACCCTGGCATTGGCCTCCTCGTAGCCCTTCAGAACCGGACCGATCCACAGCGCCGTGCCAACCACTTTGTCGGCGAGGCCGAGAAGATAAAGAACCTCTGTCGTGCTCTGGCCGACAGACACGGTGCGGGCGGGCGCCTGCTTGAAGGTGATCTCCTGACCGCAGCTGTTGATCGTCAGGGGATAGGTGGTTTCGGCAGCATTGGCGCCGGCGACAGGCAAAACCGCAAGCGCAGCGGCCAGAAAGCCGGCATGGACCGGCAGGCGTCTAGAATGAAACATGTGTTCTCCAGTCGAAAGTAAATCTTATTCCAGAGCAGCAGGCGTCAGAACGCGCAGCAACAGCGGGACGTCTTGTACGGAGAACGGTAATAGGACGCAAACGAAATGTTATGAAATAACATTACAATCTCCTCCTCCGGGCTTCCCCGCCCGTAACGATGGTTTATATTTCGACGGCAGGTCTCCTGGCTCACGGATTTGCGTCACTCATCTGCCTTCCCGCATTCCGGAGAATACAGTGGCATGACGCCTTGAAGCGTCACGGGGATGAACGACAATCCGCTTACAGTTGCGGGGGCAGCCACGGCATTGGGCGAAAAAGATCGCCCGCACCATGTTCCCTATTAATCCCTTCGCCTTTCGGCTGCAGGAACCGTCGCTTTCTCACATAAGGGGCAAGAGGCGGGGCGTCAATTGCGATAGTGCCGCACCTCAGCACAAAGACGGGCCTGCCAGGGCGAAAATCTTTGCGGAGCCGGAGCCTGCCGGTTGCGGCGCGCCTTTCGACATGGCGGTGAGCGTTTCGATCCCCACCAGCCCGGATTGCGCCAGGAACTCGGTCAGAAGACCGCTATCCCGCACGGCATCGAGACGGACAAGCTGATCGTCGAGATCGGAAAAATGTCGCCTCACCAGCGCAATCGCATCCGCCTCGTCACCGGCGACGACCGGGCCGACAATATGGCCCCGCCCCGCCGCGCGCCGTAATGCAAAGGCGGCAAGACGATCGGCCTCAAACAGGCCGTAACCCGTATTTTCCCGGAGAAGGCGTTGCAGGACGCCCCGGCGCGAAACACCGAAAGCAGCCCGATCCAGATCCGCCACGGCGGACAAATGATCCTCGGACAGCGGCTCGATTCTCTGTTTTCTTCCAGGCGTCGGCATCTCGGCAGCGCAGCGCGCCTTGCCGCGCAGGAGATGTACTTTTTCCGTATCTCCGGCAAAACCCAGCCGTGCGAAAAGCCGTCGCGAGGCTTCCGTGGCGTTCAACCGCAGGGCGGCGTCAGGGTAACCCGCAATGAGTTGGCCCACCAGCCATGGTGCGACGCCCTGCCCCTGCAAACGGGGGGAAACGATGACCATGCCGACCGTCGCGAAAGCCTCATCATAAGGAAACAGCATTGCCGTTGCGACAACGCGATCGATTTCGTCAAGCGCGGCAAGCCCGACGCCGCACTGCCGCAGGAAACGCCATTCGTTCGCGTGATAGCGCCATCCGACAGCCATGGACAAAGCATGCAGATGATCGGCCTCTACATCGGCGATATCCACTGTCCGCAACTCGAAACTATCGACTTTGAGCAGCTCCATGACAAACGGCTCTCATTCCCTCCGGCGCGGAACCTTGATCCCGGCAGCCCAGCTCACGACATCCAAAGATAACCAGCCTCGTCAGCAGGAATTTTCCGAAAGCGCTGGAAGGACACAACAATCTACTGAAATCACCCGTATTTCAGCAGATAAACGCCGCAGGCCGCTCTAAGCTTTTCGGCGTTGAAGCGACGGAGACAGCCATGAACGCAATCGACATTCTGGAGCGTCTTGTCGGCTTCCCGTCGGTGGTCGGAACCGCCAATGGCGACATTGCCGGATGGATCGCCGATTATCTGGAAAGCCACGGCGCGAAAGTATCGCTGCTTGCCGGTCCGGAGGGCGACCGCGCCAATCTCTTCGCCAGCTTCGGCCCGACCGATGCCAGCGGATACATCCTGTCCGGCCACATGGATGTGGTGCCTGCCGGTGAGCCGGAATGGTCCTCCGATCCCTTCACGTTAAGATCCGAAGGCGAGCGTCTTTACGGACGCGGAACCACCGACATGAAAGGGTTTCTGGCCACGGTTCTCGCCGCAGCACCGGCATTTTCACGCATGGCGCTGAAGCGGCCCGTTCACATCGCCTTTTCCTATGACGAGGAGGCGGGCTGCCGCGGCGTTCCGCATCTCATTGCCCGATTGCCGGAACTATGCGCAAAACCGGCGGGCGCGATCATCGGCGAACCGAGCAATCTGCGCGCCGTGCGCGCCCACAAGGGCAAGGCCGCCGCACGCATCACCATTCGCGGCCGCTCCGGCCATTCCTCACGGCCGGATCAGGGCGTGAACGCCATTCATCTGATGACCGGCATCATGGCAAAGGCGGTCGAGACAGCACAGGCTCTCACCGAGGGTCCCTTCGAAGCGACATTCGAGCCGCCCTATTCCTCCCTGCAGATCGGCACGGTGAAAGGCGGACAGGCGATCAACATCATCCCCGATCTCTGCGCCATCGAACTGGAGGCGCGGGCGATTGCCGGGGTATCGCCGGTCGCCCTGCTCCAGCCGGTGCGCAACGGCGTCGAAGCGCTCGCCGCCGAGGGCATCGACATAGAATGGACGCCGATGAGCGATTATCCGGCACTATCCCTTGCCGCCGATGCGCCGCTCGTAAAGCTTCTGGAAGAATTGACCGACGCGCCCTGCATCGCCGCCGTCAGCTATGGCACGGAGGCCGGGCTTTTTCAGGCGGCCGGCATCGATGCCATCATCTGCGGCCCGGGCGATATCGGCCGCGCCCACAAGCCGGACGAATTCATAACGGCCGGCGAACTGTCGGCCTGCCAGTCAATGCTGGAAACACTGGCGAACCGCTGCACGGTTTAAACCTTCGGAACCACGGATTTCAGATGACTTTCTTCTTCAATTCCGACGCGAAGCGCGGCGAGATTTTCCGACAGGCTCTGGCCCGCGACCTGCCGGAACTGCCCTTTTCAATGGATGCCGAAAGCGTCGATCCGGATGCGGTTCGATACCTCATCACCTGGACCGTGCCTGATGATATCGGCCGCTACCGCAATCTCGAAATCCTGTTTTCCATCGGTGCGGGCGTCGATCAATTTCACATCGATGCCGTCCCTGCGCATGTAAAAGTCGTGCGCATGGTGGATGAAGGCATCATCCGCATGATGCAGGAATATGTAAGCCTCGGCGTGCTGGCGCTTCACCGCAACCTGCCGGTCTATTTGAAGCAGCAGCGCCAGCAACTCTGGAAGGCCCTGCCGCAGCGTCAGGCGGAAGAGTGCCGGGTGGGCGTTCTCGGCCTCGGCATGCTGGGCGTTGCGGCGCTGGAACGGCTGAAACCCTTCGGTTTTCCGCTTTCCGGCTGGAGCCGTTCACCGCGCGAGATCGAAGGCGTGACCTGCCATCATGGCGAAGCCGGATTATCCACGACGCTTTCGACCAGCGATATTCTCGTTTGCCTGCTGCCGCTGACCGACGAAACGACGGGACTTCTGAATGGCGAACGTCTGGCGTTGCTTCCAGAAGGCGCTGGCCTCGTCCATGCCGGGCGTGGCAAACAGCTCGACCACGACGCCCTCATCGATGCGCTGGGCAGCGGCAGGCTTTCGGGCGCGGTGATCGACGTCACCGATCCGGAACCGCTTCCGGAAAACCATCCCTTCTGGACGCATCCGAAAATTCTCCTGACGCCGCACATCGCCAGCGTCACCCAGCCGCATTCGGCAGCACGCACCGTTGTCGAGAACATCAAACGATACCAGTCCGGCCTCGAGCCGCTCGGCCTCGTCGACCGCAATCGCGGATATTGATCATCCCGTTCCAGGAAAGGACACCCATGCCGCTTCTCAAGACCATCGACACGCACCCCGCCTTCGAACCGAAAGCCTCCAAGGCCCTGCCGGAACGCCTCATCTCCGGCGATCCGTCCTTCAAGACCTGGCCGCTGGACGAAGCCCGCAACGGCACCGTCCACACCGGCATCTGGGAAGCGACGCCGGGCGAAAGCCGTTCGATCAAGGGGGAAACCTTCGAATTCTGCCATATTCTCGAAGGCGTCATCGAAATCACGCCGGAAGGCGGCGCACCGCTGCGTTATACGGCAGGCGACAGTTTCGTCATGAAGCCGGGCTTCGTCGGCGTGTGGAAAACCATTGAAACCGTCCGCAAGATCTATGTTACGGTGAACGGATGAACTGGGAACCGGCCATTTTCGAAATCACCCGCGACGGCTATGTGCTGAGCACCGATCCGGCACGGGTGGATTTCGATCTGGTCCATGGTTTTCTCGCCCGCGATTCCTACTGGGCGCAGGGAATGACCGCCGACCGGCTGAAGCGGGCGCTTTCGCATTCGCTGCCGGTCGGCGTTTACGCCCCCGACGGCTCCATGGCCGCCTTTGCCCGTCTGGTGACGGATTATGCCGTTTTCGGCTATCTGCGCGATGTCTTCACGGTGGAGGATCATCGCGGTCGCGGCCTTGCGTCCTGGATCGCCACCGAGATACGCAAACACCCGGAGCTTTCGACGGTATCGAGCTGGATGCTGGCGACCCGCGACGCCCATGGCGTTTACGAAAAGGCCGGTTATCGCGCAGCACCGCATCCCGAATATTACATGACGGTGCCGAAACCCGGCGAGGGTTGAATAACGCTCCCCAAGCGCCACCCCGGCCATCCTCATAACCTGGGGCTATGACCCTTACCCCATAAATGCTTGGCCCTTTTCCGGTCCCGATGACAGCATCGTCCGCACTGGAAAAGGAGACGGAAGAGATGGGATATCGCATTGGCGTCGATGTTGGCGGATCGTTTACGGATTTTGCCGTGTTCGACGATGGCACCGGCTCGCTTTCCACCTTGAAGGTGTTTTCCCGCCCCGATGCGCCCGGAGAAGAAATCCTTCTCGCGCTGGACACGCTGAAAAAGCGCGACGGCATCGAAGCGAAGGACGTTTCCTATTTCACCCATGGCACCACCGTCGGCGTCAACACAGTCATCCAGCGCAACGGCCAGAACGTCGCGCTGTTCACCACCGAAAACTTCGAGGACGTGCTGGGCGTCGCACGCCTGAAAATTCCGCAGATCCACAATCTCTATTCCGTGCGGCCGGAACCGCTCATCCCGCGCGAACGGGTTTTCGGCATAGCCGAGCGCATGCTGGCGACCGGCGAGGTAAAGCTCGCCCCGAACGAAGAGAATGTGGCACAGGCTGTCGCCGGCGCCCTTGCAGCCGGTTGCGACGGCATCGTGCTCGCCTTCCTGCATTCCTACCGCAATCCCGAAAACGAACTTGCCGTGAAGGCGATGATCGAACGCATCGCGCCGCAATTGCCGGTGGTCTCCTCTGCCGAGACATGGCCGATCATCCGCGAATATGAGCGCACCGTCACCGCCGTCATCAGCGGTTATGTCCAGCCGCGCGTCGCACATTACCTCGACCGTTTCGAAACGGTGCTGCGCAGGCAAGGCATTGCCTGCCCGCTGCTCATCACCAAGACCAATGGCGGCGTCATGGGCATCGATCAGGCGCGGCGGGAATGTGTGCAGATGATCCTGTCGGGCACCGCCTCCGGCGTCATCGGCGCGGGTTATCTGGCGAAGGCCAGCGGCTTTGACCGGGTGATGAGCCTCGACATCGGCGGCACCAGCGCCGATGTGGCCGTTATCCTTGATGGCGAGGCCCAATATGGGGTCGGCGAGCTGATCGGCGATTTCCAGATTCACGTCCCTTCCGTTTCCGTCAGCTCTGTTGGCCAGGGCGGTGGCTCGGTCGCATGGGTGGATAGCCTCGGCCTGTTGCAGGTAGGGCCGGAAAGTGCCGGTTCGACGCCGGGGCCAGCCTGTTACGGACGCGGCGGCGACCGCCCGACGATCACGGATGCCATGGCGGCCGCCAATCTCATCGGCCATATGCCGCTCGGTTATGGCGCGGTGACCGTCGATCACGCTGCATCGCGCGCCGCGCTCTCGCCGCTCGCCGAAAAGCTCGGCCTTTCCGTGGAGGCGCTCGCCGGCAATATCGTCGATATCGCCGTCTCCGGCATGTATGCGGAGGTGAACGCCCTCACTTCCCGTTTCGCCATCGACCCGCGCGAATTTCACCTCTTCGCTTTCGGCGGCGCCGGCGCGATGCTCGCCTGTTTCCTCGCCCGCGAACTGGATATGAAGGGTGTGGTGGTGCCGCCCACCCCGGGCGTCGTTTCCGCGCTCGGCGGCCTGATTGCCGATCTGAAGAACGACTTCATCCGCACCACCTATTGCGATGTGAACGACAGGGAGGCCTCCGATCTCGCCCTCCTTCTCGCCGAAATGCAGGAAACCGGCCGCAACTGGCTGAAGGAACAAGGTTTTAACGGCGATTGCGAGATGCGGCTTTCCGCCGACATGCGCTATCGCGGCCAATCCTACGAAATCGAGACCACGCTGCAGCCGGAATGGCTGGGCAGGGGCGACGCCAGCGCGATTAACAGGGCATTTCACGAAGAACATGCCCGCCTCTATGGTCATTCCGATGAACGGGCGGCCGTGCAGATGGTCAATCTGAGGCTCGTCGTCTCCGGGAAAACACCGAAGCCGCCGCTTCGCGAGACAGGCGTGGCCACTGGCCCCGCAACACCGCGCTTTCACACGAAAGGCTGGTTTGGCGGCATGGAACACGACATGACGATCTATCACCGTGACGATCTGGCGAGCGGTCACGATTTCGACGGCCCCGCCATCGTCCTTCAGGACGATACCACCACCGTCGTGCCGCCCGGCTTTTCGGTCCATGTGGATCGTTTCGGCAATCTCGTCATTACCAAGCGGGAGTTTTGACCCATGACCATCGATCGCCGCAATCTCAAGGTGCTCGCCAATTTCTGCTCGGCCGCCGCCGATGCCATGGCCTTTACGCTGATGCGCACCGCCCATTCCGCCTTCGTCAAGGAAACCGAGGATTTTTCCTGCCAGGTGGTGACGCGCGAAGGGCTGGCCTTCGCCAATCCCCGGCAATTCGGTGCGCCCTGGTATAGCGGCATCGACTACGCGCCGCTGCTTTCCATGTTCGAGGAATATGAAGAGGGCGATATCTGCATCACCAACGATCCCTATAGCGGTTTCGTCGCCACCCACTCTCCGGATATCCACATCTGGAAACCGGTCTTCCATGAGGGCAAAATTGCCTGTTTCGTGGTCGGGCACATCCACAATACCGATGTCGGCGGCGCGGTTCCCGCCTCGCTGTCTCGCTCGCTTTCCGAAATCGAGCAGGAAGGCCTGCGCATTCCGCCGGTCAAGCTCGTTCGCAAAGGCAGGCTCGATCCCTTCATCATCGACATGATGAAGGCCAATGTTCGCATGCCGGAACAGAATATCGGCGACCTCCACGCCCAGATCGCCTCCGTCAACATCGGCGAACGCAAGATGCAGGAGATCGTCGCCCGTTTCGGCTTTGACGATTTTCTGGACGGTGTGCGCCAGATTTTCGACTATGCGGAAGAGCAGACCCGGCAAATCCTCACCCGGGTGCCCGATGGCGACTATTTCTTTGCCGATTATGCCGATGAGGATTCCGTCGGCGGCCGGCCATGCCGCGTGGCGCTGACGCTGAAAATCCGCGGCGGCGAAGCCGTCCTCGATTATACCGGCAGCGACCCGCAGCTCGGCTCGTCGCTGAACATGCCGACCGGCGGCCGCGAGCGGCATTCACTCGTCATGGTCGGCCTGACCTATGTGCTTTACACGCTCGATAACAGCCTGCTCCTGAATGCCGGCACGCTGCGCCCGGCGCGGGCCGTGCTGCCGGAAGGCACGATCGTCAATTGCCAGCGCCCAGCCGCCGTCGGCATGCGTTCGCTGACCTGCGCCATGACCCAGATCGTCACCATCGGCGCTTTTGCAAAGGCGCTGCCGGAGCTTATTCCCGCCGCCTCACCCGGCGGAAACGCCATCATGAACATCAAGACCAGCGACAGAAACGGCCGCCCGGTCATGGCCTCCATCGGCCCGGTCGGCGGCGGCGGCGGCGGCACGCCCTTCTGCGACGGCAGCGACGGCGCGGGCGGCGCCACCGGTTTTCTGCGCAACACGCCGATTGAAATCAGCGAAGCGGAAGTACCGATCCTCTTCCGCCGTTATGGGCTGCAACGCGACACCGGCGGGGCGGGCCGTTTTCGCGGCGGGCTTTCGGCTGTCATGGAGTTTGAAATATCCTCGCCGGAAACGGTGGTCACGGCCCGCAACCGCAACCGTTCGGTTATGGCGAGCTGGGGTGTCAATGGCGCAGATCCGGGGCTGATTTCCCGCTTCCTCCGCAATCCCGATACCGAGGGCGAAATCTCGCTCGGCAATACCGATATTGTCCATTGCGGCCCGGGCGATGTCATTCGAGTCGTCGGGCCGGGAGCCGGCGGT